>WNFI01426230.1_pt1 | contig 14938 bp, 17 predicted proteins | sample 5400471 | NCBI WGS metagenome assembly WNFI01 (sample SAMN13153348, study PRJNA577476) | soil metagenome | isolation source: 100 cm saprolite on Douglas fir-dominated hillslope | place: USA:California | collected 2013-09-17
ATGCCGAAGTGCAGCTTGTCCGCCAGCACGTAATCGCCGGTCATGAGAGTGTTTTCCATCGACTCGGTCGGGACCTCAGCGGCCTGCACGATGAACGTGATGGCAAACAGCACGATGATCACAATTCCCACGAACGACTTTGCGTGCGAGCGGTGACGCAAACTTGCGCCGCTTTTCCTGTTCGTTTCCGGTGGTTGCAAGGGCGCGGTCATGGGGTCCCCGGATTCGCTCGCAGATGGTCGAGCGCCTGCTGGGCCGCAAGCTGTTCCGCTTTTTTCTTGGTCGCGCCTTCCGCGCGGCCAACGTATTCAGGCTTGCTCTGTCCCTGAGGATAGATGCGAGCTTCCACCGTAAACGTCTTGCGATGGTCCGGACCCTCTTCCCGCACTGTGGCGTAAACCGGCTGCGCGCGTCCGGTGGCTTGCAGAAGCTCCTGCAGTGCGGATTTGTAGTCGGTGAGGCTGAAGTCGCCGTCGTTCTCGCAGCGAATGCGTTCCAGTTCCGGTTCCAGGATCTGCGTGATGATGAAAGTCCGGGCCTTCTCCACGCCTGCGTCGAGATACAGTGCGGCGATCACGGCTTCCGCTGCGTCTGACAGCAAGGTTGATTTGGTACGGCCGCCGCTGCGCTCTTCTCCGCGTCCCAAGCGCAGGTATTGGCCGAGGTTGAGCCGCTCGCCCACGCCGACAAGATGTCCCGCGCTCACCAGATGTGCCTTGAGTTTCGAAAGCTGGCCCTCGTGAAAATCAGGAAATCGTTCAAACAATAGTTGGCTGGTGACCAGGCCGAGCACGGCGTCGCCGAGAAACTCGAACTGTTCGTTATCGAGAATTTCTGGTCCCGAGCCGTTTTGTCCGCTGGCTTTGGACTCCTCGTGGGCGTGGGAGCTGTGAGTGAGCGCGCGCTCCAGCAATTCAGGACGGTTGAAATCGTGTCCTAGCGTGTTTTCCAGGGCCGTAAGATCACTCATCATTCATTATCATTCACTGCGACGAAGACTGTCCTGAGCTTGGCCGGCGGCCGGTCAGCTTTTGCAGGCGCTCGTGTTCCGCTTCCGCAAGTTTTTGCAGCTCAGGCGTGGAACTGGCGAGTTGTAGCGCCTGCTCCACCGAACCCAGCGCGTCGGAATACTTCTTTTGATGGTCCTGGGCCAGCGCGAGATGATAATAAACAGCAGCATCCCCAGCGAGACGGTTGAGCTTCAGCGCCGCCTTCAGGTCTTTTTCCGCGCCGGAATCATTCCCTGTTTTCAATTCCATGATTCCCAATGCCGAGTGAACCATCACTCCCAGCGACGTTTTATACGCAGTAATTTCTTCCGGCGTTACGCCGGGCGCCAGCACCATGGACGACTCCAGTGTATCCAAAGCGCGATTGCAATCCCGTTTGATGAGGGCCGCTTTCTGGTCGCGATCGGGATCTTTTTCCGTCAGGCCGTCCGCCAGCACCGTGGCGGTCAAAGCCAGCGCGACGGAGTTGTCGGGATCAAGCGCCAGGATCTTTTCTCCCGTGGCCAGAATTTTGCCGGGATTATTTTCATTCTGGTATCCATGCATGGCCCGCGAATACAAATAAGACCGCAATTCGCTCTCAGGATATTTGGCGGCAAAAGCGTTGGCAGCCGCTTCGAGGGCAGCGCCACCCGCGGAGGCGTAAGCGGCGTTGTAATCGTTAACTTCCTGTTGCGTTTTTGCCTGGGGAACATGGCGGAACGCGGCCTGGGACTGCGCCGGTAATGCGCGACAGGCCAGCGCCACCAGCATCGTCAATATGTATCGCTTGATCACAATTGTTGGTCGGCTCCTTACTGCCGCGGAGGTTTCTGCGGAGACTCGGGAGCAGAGCCTGCAAGGTCCACCAGGCGCTGGCGCTCTCCTTTCGCCAGTTTCTCCAGGTCCGGATTGGAAGCAGTGTATTGCAACGCTTGATTAATTGAGGCCAGAGCTTCTGCGTATTTCCTTTGATGGTCCTGGGCCAGAGCGAGGTGGTACCAGATATACGGGTCGGGAGCTACTTTGTTCAAACTCGCGGCCTCCTGCAAGTCTTTCTCCGCTTGGGCGTCATTGCCGTTTTTTAATTCCATGATCCCGAGAGCCGATCTGGCCATGGAGCGAAGCGTGCTTTTGTAAGCGGCAATCTGTTCCGGTGTAGCATTCTGGGGCGGCGTGAAGGAGCCAGCCCGATTACTTTGTTGCCCATGGCCAGCATCTTGTCGGAATTGTTCTCGTTCTGATACTCGTGCATGGCTTTGGCGTAGAGATAGGACCGCAACTCGCTTTGCGGATACGCTGCCGCAAAACTGTCCGCGGCTTTCTCCACGGCAGCGCCGCCAGTGGTGGCGTAGGCGGCGTTATAGTCGGCGAATTCTTTTTGTGTCTTGGCCTGGGGCGGCGATGTGCGCTGCGTAGTGGTCGTTGTCGTCTGCTGCGCTGGAAGCACACCGGCCAGTCCGATAATCAAAATGGCCGAAGTGACAAACAGTCTGTTCCAGTGTCTTCGCTTACGCCAGAGGCTAACATTGTCGTTGTGCGCGCACTGAGACGTGGCATGCCACGTCTCTACGCCATGGGTCAGGTCCACCGGCATCATTCCGATATTCCTGAAAAACGCTGTACGCATGATTTCTCGATCCCTATTTGGGCCTGCCCGGTAGCTGATAGGGAGCAGCCAGGCCCTTCTCGGCCGCCGTTTTTGTGTCCGGCGTTGGATCGCCTGCTTGCAGCGCCGCACGATAGTGAGTCAGCGCTTCCTCACGGGCCTCCTGGATATCGAGAATTCTTCCCAGATAGATATGGCTCCACGCGAGCGTCCGGGGATCATGGGCCCCCTGCACAGCCCGCTCGAAATAAGTTTGAGCGCTGCGGATGTCAGGGGCGCTGCGCGCCAGGATGAAAAGCGCGCGGCCCTGATCTTCATTGCTCTTGGGATCGTTCACTACCTGGAGCGCGAGCTTCTGCGCGCCGGCTTTGTCTCCCAGGGCGAGCTGTGCCTCGGCTTCGTCGAGGAGCAGGCGTTCATTGTGGGCCAGGCTGGCCCGCACCACCACCTCGGGAGCGGCTTCAGACGCGAACTTGATACTGCGCGCGCGTTTTGTTTCCTGCTCCAGGCTGATGTTGTAGAGCAGGGTCCCATATGCGTCCTTCAGCCCGGTTGATTCTTTCTCGAAATCTATAAGGGCGTCATAAAAGTAGCGCGTAAGGATGAAGCCTTGGCGCATATAGCGATCTACGTATTCGCTGCGGGCATCGGAGTTACTTTTGCCGGCCAGCAAGGTGCGCGCTTCAATGGCCCGAATCAGTGATTCATTCACCAGCAACGCGAAATCGTAGCGATACGATTGCTCCAAAGGCGCCTTCTGTATGAATTCCGAGAGCGGCTCCAGGCGTTTCAAGCTTCGCGTGTGCTTCAGCGCCAGAGGGTCGGTGACGTAGTGCAGGTAAGTGTGGCGAATCTCTTCCAGCCGCAACGCATCTTCCAGATTTCCTGCGCCGGGAGAGACCACAAGAAAGTAATTGTCGGCATAGTTACGGGAGTTGACCTGGCCGGGCGCGAGCATGGGCTCCAGAAAGACGATGAATCGCCGGCCCGCATAACTGGTGAACGGCATTTTCAGGTAGAGATCGGTGCCGGTGATCGCTCCGGCCACGGGACCATGGAAGCGCGCGACCTGGGCCTCATACTCGGCCTGGTGTTTCAGCCAGATTTCGTGAAGGTCGGCCGCCTGATAGAACTTTTGCAGCAGCGGGACCACGCCCTGAACGTGCGCCGCGTCTGGCGGAAGATCGGACTCGGGAATAGCAGGCGTGAATGCGGGCGGATCACCCAGCTCCAAAGCCAATGAAACGTACTGGGGAATATCACGTCCTGCTTCGGCGGGCCGGTGTTCGCGCTGAAACTGACAAATAGCGCTGAGAGATGCGGCAGCTTCGGGTGATCGTCTGGTAGTCTGCAGAACCTCCGAGCGGACCGCCTGCCGCACCGGAAGGGAATTATCGAGTCCGGCATTGTAGCCGCATGCATTGAGAGCGGTTGCCAGGGAGAAAATGGTTTCGCTGACCTCAAGCTGCGCCTTGGTACTTTGAGCGCACACAGGGAGCGCGGCGCCCAACGCAAACGTGAGCATCAAGAAGAGAAATAAGTGCTGTTTGGCCTTCAGAGACCCTCCAGGTTGGCGGGAAAACTCAAGTTTAGGCCAATGAAACCGCAGGGTCAATGCGCATGCCGCGAGCACTGCGAAATGCACTTTGGCGCCCGGGCTAACCTCTTACGCTGACGTGGGAGAAGGAGATCACGGCCTTTCCGGGGACTCGATGTCCAAAAGCCTGTGCGGGCACGAATTTGGTGAACAGAAGAGCGCGGTTGAGCTGCTGGCGCGTTTCCTCGTCGTCGCGCCCGGACAGCACGCGGAAGTCCTGTACCTGTCCATTCGCATCCACGTCAGTTTCAATGACGATGGAACTGTCCAGATTAAGCATGGCATTGGCGTAGGTGGAAGGCTCAAGCCGCGGGGGCGTATAGAAACTGATGGGAACGTCGTCAGAACCCTGGGCTTGTGCGCGCACAAACGCGCCCATGAGAACACCAAACAACAGGACCGCGGCCACCAGACCAGCGGTGGCCGGGATCATGAATGCATTGAATGCATTTTGAAAGTGGACGCCATAGCTCTGCAGCAAGCCGTTCAGGTTGCGGGAACGTTCCTGGGAAATGGCAACACGGATCCTCAGCGCCAGGTCAGCAGGCGGTTGTACGCGCCCGAGTGACGAAACCGCCGCCCGGGTCTTCTCCAGCATCTGGTATTGCGATTGGCATTCCGCACAGTGAAGCAAATGCGCGGAGAGCTCATGCATTTCCGAACCCGTAGCTGCGCCGTCCAGACAGGGCGAAAACAAGGGACGAGCATCTTGGCATTTCATAAATTGCTGTGCCTCCACTTCAACCCTCTTGCGAGGGACCTTTCTCCGGGGCCTCCTGGCCCAGCTCGCGGACAAAACCTTCCAGTCTCTTTCGCAAAGCCTCCCGTCCGCGGATCAGACGGGACTTGACCGTTCCCAGCGAAATCTGCAGAACCTCCGCAACCTCTTCGTACGACAGTCCTTCAATGTCGCGCAGCACCACCGTGGTGCGGTACGGTTCGGGAACCTGTTTCAACTCCTGCTCCACGCGCGCGCGTACTTCTTCATGCGCGCAGGCCTCCAGAGGTGATTCACCCTGGTCGACCAAAATGTCACACAGCCCGAAGGAGTTGCCGTCAGTATCCGGCTGCGCCTCCATGGAGGTCTCGCGGCTCTTGTGCCGGAACCACCAGCGCCTCTGGTTTGAGGCTTCGTGTACGGCGATCCGGTACAGCCATGTCTTCAGGCTGGACTCGCCATTGAAACGTTTCATACCGCGGAAGACTTTCAGGAAGACTTCCTGCGTGGTGTCCGCGGCGTCTGCCGGATCACCCAGAATGCGGTAGACCAGGCTGTAGACAGGCTGATGGTAGTGCGCAATGAGCCAGCTATACGCTTCCTCAGAACCCGACTTAAGCTCCGCGATAATGGAGGCTTCTTCGGCCCTGACGGCTATTACGCTGGCTATGTTGCCCAATGTTGCTGCTCCCGCCATTCTCTTCATGGCGTCACCTCAACAGTATCAAGTTCGGGCCACAGCTACAACCTTCTCCCGAGCGGGGGTGGCGTAGTGGTCTTCTTTTTCGTGGATTTACGGGTCTTGGAGGAGGTGGTGTCGTCAATGATCACCTTTTTCGGCGGGGCCTTGGGCTGCACCTGCATGGCCGTTGCCTGGCGCACTTGGTTCTCCAGGGCTGCGGCGCTTTGCTCAATGTAAGAAGACAGCTTTTGCCGGACGTTATCCAGCGCGGAAGCGTCAGCGGCGAGCGGATCATATTCTTCCTTCTTGCCGAACGCCCCGGTAGCCTCGGCCAGCGAACTTAGAAACTCATACACCACGTTGGTGTCATGGTAGAGCTTGAATGTGCGGGAAACGCTGCCCGGAGCGGCCTGCACGTCGCTGATCAGGCCAGGAATAGCTGTGGTCAGATTGCGCTGCAATGAGTCCGCCACCTGCTGCATCTGCTGGCGCTGCGCGCCCTCGGTCTTCCATTTATCAATGCGCAGGTGGCCAATGTCTCCGTTGGCGGCAATGGAGACGCGTTGCAGCTCGGTCAGGATCGAGTTCACGTTTGCGGCCGGCGCCGGCTGCGAGTTTGCTGGCCTCGTTTGGGGAGCCGGCGCACTCTGCGCGGCCATACTCAAGCTGAGCGCAACCAGAACGCTCGCGGTCCGTACTATCGTCATTCCTGCCTCCTGCCAAGTTAGGTAGATGAGAGCAGCCGCACCTTAGGTTAGTTGCACTCCTGACATTTTAGAATGGACCCACGCCCCGTCGGAGACCCAGAACCGGTTCGCACGCTGGAGGATGCGACCGGTCTCTGTCCACAAGGAACATGAAACCTGAAAGTTCCTTAATGGAAGCTTTGGCATGTCAGTGTTTCGGAAGAGAGATGATAAAATTTTCAAGATCCTCAAATGAAAAGTTGGACACAACAAAGGCAAGTCAGCAAGACACGCGACTCGGGAAGCGTGGTTGTCACAAAATGCCGGGTCTTAACGGAAACTGCCGAGGAGATCAGAAAGGTCGGGCCGATTTATGGTTCCCAGGGCCGGGCACTCCAGGTTGCGGCGGAAGTGTTGATCCGCATGGAAAGACCTCCTGAGGTGGAACCCTTTTGTCGCCTGAAGGCGCCGGATTTTGTGCGCATCAGCATGAGATTGCACAAGCGCACCCTGGCGCTCATACTCAAAATGGCAGTGCTGGAATATAACGACGATCCCGGACAGGTACTCTCCGCCTGCGTCAAGGTCTTGAAGATGAAGACGCTCAAGCCGTAATTGCCGGCTTCCTTTTGTGAAGGCGGCGCACTTCAAGTTCGCGCGAGAAAAAAAGGTTCTACCGGCTCGCGCGCTGACGGCGTTTGAGACCGCCGTATCGCCATTTGTTTCCACCTGGCGGTTTATCCGCAAAGGCGAGATCAGCCCACTCTGCAAGTGGCGGAAATGCTGCTGAGCGACAAAGAAGATCTCATCCACAAAGCGGTCGGCTGGATGCTGGGCGAAAACTCAAGCCGATTTCTGAAAAACGTTATTTGACCCGTGCCACGCACAACGCCGCGCTACGCGATTGAAAGATTTTCCCCCTGCGGAGCGGCTGAGATAGTTCCAAGGTTGTAGGATCACTGGTCGAATTCGAGAGCGATTCATTACTGGCGGAAGTTGGCGCTTTCGCCCGTCTCATGCTGGGCATAAGCTCAAGCAATAACGAGACTGCTATGCCCAAACTTATTCTCTCCGTCGGACGCGATCTTCAGTTACTAAAAAAAAGGACGACAGCCCTGAACAACGCGGGTTTCACCGTTGTTGCCGCCACAGACCCGCGGCAGGCCATTGAAGACATGTTCAATGGCGACTTCGACCTCGTGCTTCTCTGCCACTCGCTGACCAATGAGGAGCGGCAACGCTTTGCCGGCATTGTGCGGAATTACAGCCCGTCCACGCCGGTTGTCATCATCTCTGATCTCGAGGGCCGCAAATATCCTTACGGGACGCGTACCGTGCGCTGCTACTCAGAGCAGATCCTGGCCGCTGTCCGCGATATGCTCCCGGCTGCTGGACCCATACGGGCAGTTTGACGTGCCTATGGGCAGTCAGGCGCTCACGGACAATGTAGTTCCTGCTTACCTGTGTGCCAGAAAAATCCTGGTGGTTGACGACGAGCCTTTGATTGCCGACCTGCTGGCGGACCTGCTTACGCTGCATGGACACATCGTGCAGAAATCGTACTCCGGCGCCGCCGCACTGCTCATCGCCCGTACGTTCAGGCCGGATGTGTTGATCAGCGACGTGACGATGCCCGGAATCGATGGAGTGGAAACCGCATCGCGGGTCCGTGGCTATTCTCCACAATGCCGGGTACTGCTGATCACGGCCGAGGTCGCGGCCGCAAGGTTTCTCCTGCTGAACCGTCCGTTCTCCGGGCAGGTCGAGGTTGTGGCTAAGCCCGTCCATTCGCGGCAGTTGTTGCAGACCATCGCGGCGACTCCTCCGCCTATCCACTGAAAAGCATTGATCGTTCCCTTATGGTTTTCCAGCACCCCGCAACCGGCGCCGTGTGTATGGTTGCAACCAGCGAAGAGACGACGAATCTCTGCACCAAGGGCGCTGCGGCGGGCAGGCTGCGAAGCCCTGGCTCAGCGCAGCCGAATGGGGTATGCCGAATTGTTCCGGCAAAGAAATGGCAAAGGCCGTGTTGTCGCCGTGCGCATTGACGAAAACTCAGGGCCGACACCTATGTGGTTGGCAATGATCTGGAGCAGTTGATCAACATGGTAAAGGCAAGATCAGGCCGGCGGCGGGCGTAGAGGCCGTGGTAATGCGATCCATAATTTTGTTGCTGCGGCGACCCTACTTGAGCGCTAGAATCTAGTGAAGCGCCGGGTTCGGCCAAAACGCGTCAACTTCCGCCCGGAGCTCTGCATCAAAGGTAGTGTCCCAATATGCATGACCGTTTGCCAATCAAGATAGTAGTTCTCAACTCCTGGAAAGAGATTGCCAACTACCTGGGGCGTGGGGTTAGAACGGTGCAGCGGTGGGAACGGGAGCTTGGACTTCCGGTTCGCCGGCCACGCGGCAAAGATCGCAGCGCGGTAATGGCGATTCAGCAGGAACTCGACGACTGGCTTCTCCAATCGTCCAACAACAAAAAAGCCCTGCATCCGGACTTCAATCCAATGGGCCGCGCCCAATTGCAAAAAAATACCGGCATCTTACTCGCGAGGACTGACGAATTGCTCTCCCGTTCGCGCCGGCTTTGGTTGCAGGTCAATCATATGCGGCAGCTCACTTCCGTTCTGCGCGCCCGGCAGTTTGGTTTAAACTGGAAGAGTAACACTGACAGGGATTATTCCAGATTAAACAATGAAATCCGGCGCATTTTACTCAAACACAATTGTGGAAAAACTTAGTGCTTCTTTTTTCTGTTTGAGATTGTTTTCTTTTTTGTTCCGCCTCGTGGCTTGGGTGCGGCCCGTTTCAGGATCTGGCGATTAACCTGGAACATGACAATCACCGCGTGGCCGACATCCTCCGTCACCAGGGGAGTGAAGTAAATATCCGCGATGCCGCTGAATCTATTGGTAACCAGCGGGCAGTCGCGAATGGCCGATTGCTTGCGGGTCCGCACCACCTCGCGGAGGCGGCGGGCCATGACCTGCCGGGTGCGTCCATCGAGCGGAAGCTGTGACAGGCTCATGCCTTTTGCGGACGGCTGGGCGAAACCAAAAAACTTTTGCGCCGCCGAATTGAACATATGGATGCGCACGTCATCGTCCACCAGTAAGACCGGCCAGGGCATGCGTTCCAGCATCTCGGAGTAGCGGGCATTTACCTCGTCAAGCTCGCGAGTGCGGGAAGAGAGCTCTTCATTGGTGGTCTCCAGCTCTTCGTTCAGTGATTGCAGCTCTTCGTTGGTGGTTTCCAGTTCTTCGTTGGTAGACTGCAATTCCTCATTGGTGGTTTCGAGCTCTTCATTCGTGGATTGGAGCTCCTCATTGGTAGATTGCAGTTCCTCTCCGGTGGTCTCCAGTTCTTCGATGGTGTTTTGCAGCGTCACCCGCGGCGTAATGTTCTCCGCGTAGATAAGCGTGCCCACTCTGCCCGTCCCCGATTCAGACATGATCGGTCTGATCGTGACCGTGACTACCGTGGAAGGCGTGGCCTGGCAGTCGAACCGTACGGTCTTGGGCTGGGTCGCTTTGCTGGTCTCAAGGTGCTGCCGCAGCTCAGGACACCGCTCCCACAACTGTGAATCGTGCAGCTTCTTGCCTGCCAGCTTTTCACTCAATTCCCACAACTTCTGGATCTTGTCGTTCTCGGTGATAACAATGTCAGAAGCATTCAAGACCAGTACGCCAGGTTCCAGTGTCTCAAGAATGGTTCCGTAATAAAGACGAAGGGTCTGGAGTTCGTGCTGTGCTCGTTCTCGAAGATCCGCGTCCATAAAGGTTCTCCCATGCGAATCAGGGTTTGAGCGCCGCTGAAAAATCCGCCATCTTGCATTGATCGGAATAAATTCAGTATTCCGTTTCAACTGGGTCTCCGACTTGCCCAGGAAAAGTATCCCACCCTCGTTCAACGCATATTTGAGTCTCCCCATGATATGAGATTGGGCGGCTGCGTCAAAATAAATCAGCACATTTCGGCAAAGCAGCAAATCGACGTGGGAGATAGGGGCGTCAGTGAGCAGGTTGCTCTGGCCGAAAATCACCAGGCGGCGCACATCGCGCGCGACGCGCAGGGTCCCGTCGCCGGTGAAATATTTTCCCCGGAGCTCCGGACGCATGCCGCGCAGGCTTTCCGCCGGGTACTGTGCCTGGCGGGCGGCGCTGAGCGCCTCATCATCATTGTCCGTGGCGTAGATCTTGATATCAAATTCCGAGGTCCGCGCTCCGAGAAAGTCGAACAGCAGAATGGCGATGGAATAGGCTTCCTCACCGGTTGCGCAACCTGCGCACCAGACGCGAAACGAGCCTCCCGCAGGCCGGTCCTTAAACAGAGCCGGGAGAATGCTTTCCTCCAACACCTCCCAGGCGGGGGGATCGCGAAAAAAGCGCGTGACATTGATAAGGACAGTATTGAGAAGGGCGGTATTCTCCGCCGGTCTGGTCCGGATGTAAGCCAGGTATTCGGCGTAGGAAGCCAGACCGAGTTGCTGCATCCTTCGGTTGACGCGGCGCTCGAGGGTTGTGACTTTATAGCCTCGCAGATCCACTCCACGCTGTTCCGCGAGTTCCTTAATCAGGTCATTGATGGAGTTATCTACCATGCCGTAATTGTCCGAATAAAATCGCAGGGGCGCCTTCCGGCAACACCCAACCCGCGCAATCCCGACCTATGGGATTGTAATACCCCAGTCTGACGCTGTGGGCGTTATCGTTCTTGCGGGATATTCTGCGCTTCCAGAATCAGATTGCGCAGGATGGCTGCTTGCTGGGTCTTTTCCCGCGCGCGCTCCTTGTAACGGTCGAACATCTTTTTTTGCTGGCGCTGCTCTGACAGGCCGGCCAGGCGGCGGGCCAGGGAAGCGTCTTCCTCAAGCGCCCGCATCGCCGCCCACAAGGCTGATTCCACGGCCTCACTGTGGGTAGCCTGGAGGCTGTCCGCAGTGAAGGCATGACCCACGCGGCAGCGGAAGAGCATAAGCGGCTGCTCCTCCTGGAGCCATAGGACTCCACCACAGTCCGGACAGGCAAATTCGGACGTTGTGCCAGGACGGTTTTCATCCTCTATTGCATCCATGTCGAACTCCGCGATTTCGGTTTCTTTTATCAGGCTGGGAGAGACTTCCGGCTCCCGTGGCGAAATTGTCTCCGCCGTAAGCTTCGCCAGCAGATGGGCAATTTCTCTTACCGGCGCTGCGTGATCAACGGGAACTTTGTCCATCACATTGCGCGGCATTTCGCCGCAAAGCGCTTCTTCAGGGTCCTGAACAATCGCAATTCCCCCGCGTTGCTTGACCGCAAACATGCCGTAGGTGCCATCGTCGAGCGCACCAGACAGGACCACCCCAATCACTCTTGGGCCGCACCAGCGGGCAGCGCTGCGAAATAGTGGATCGATTGCCGGACGATTACGGTTCTCCCGCGGACCTCGCACCACACGCACTTTGCCGTCGTCAATCAGTAAATGGTGGTCGGGTGGAGCAACGTAGATGCGTCCAGGCACGATCGCCTCTCCATTTTCGGCATGCGCCGCCGGTAGAGGCCCGGCGCGTTCCAGAATCTGCGGCAGGGAGCTGCGACTGTGGGGCGACGTGTGCAGAACTACGAATACCGAAGCGGGAAAGTCAATTGGCAGCGGCCCAACCAGCCCCTGCAGCGCCTCCACCCCTCCCACGGAACAGCCAATTACGACAACGTCGCGATGAGCCAAATTGCCATGCCTTTCAAGTCTCTTGGATGGCAGAGCGCGAACCGCTGATGTCAACAGCGCCAAACTTTAAGGCAAATGCGATGGTCCATTACCGGGAACACAGTTCTGACAAAGTGCCGCCAATCTCCTTCAGCGGCAAAACGAAATCCACGCTGCCGGTCTCGATGGCAGCCTCAGGCATGGGCCGGAACTCCGAACTTGCCGGCGACTGGACGATGGTGATGCCTCCTGCATCCTTGAGAGTGCGAAGACCGGCTGAACCGTCTCTCCCGGAGCCAGTCAGTATCACGCCAATGGACCGCGAGCCATAGGTGCCGGCCACGGATTCAAAAAGGAGATCAATGGACGGCCGGGAGAAATGGATGAGTTGGGTATGCGCGAGCTGAAGCTTTCCTGGTCCTACAAGCAGGTGCTCGTCCGGCGGAGCAATGTAAGCAGTGCCCGGCTGCATGATCTTCCCATGTTCCGCTTGCTCTACCTTGATTTGCACGGCGCGGCCCAGAAGGTTCGCAATCCAACTCTTATGCCCAGGGGAGACATGCTGGACGATCACGATGCTGCTGGGAAATTCGCGGGGCAACTCGCGAAGCACTTGCATCAGGGCATTCAACCCGCCAGCCGAAGCGCCGATCGCCACAACGTCGTAACGACGCTTGGAGTAGTTCGTCGCCTTCTGTTTGCTTCTAGCCATTGCGGGCTCAAGCATATAGCGCGGATGGGAATAAACGAAAGTATTTTGGACTGAGGGACTAGATTGTCCAGTCCTCAACCTTCAACTTTTTGATCCGGGTAAACGATTGATCGTTGCTGACCAGGACAGCGTCCAAAGCCAACGCATGCGCGCCAATCATGAGGTCGAGGTTCCCCATCGGCCGCCCCGCGCCTTCAAGACTGGCCCGTAGATGCCCATACTGCTGGGCCGCATCCGAGTCCCACGGCAGATGATGTAGCTCGCGATGTTCGTATCCAGCAAATACCGGGTGGCCATCAGAACAACTCGCGTTCTTGTGCCGGTTGATCGCGCCGTTCTGTCATGAAGTCCTCGGGTATGTCCGACTCGTCCACCAACGCGAAGAAGCTCTTCCATGAATCGGGTCGCCGCGAGAGAATGACGTCTCCGGTCGCGGGATCTTGCCGCACGAAGACCTCTTTGCCTTCAAAGCGGAACTCCGAGGGCAGGCGAACTGCCTGGCTCCGGCCGTTACGAAACAGTTTTGCGGTACGCGCCATGGGATGCTCCTAAAACGCGTGATATATACCATAGTATATCACATCATGGATGAGGCTGAAATCCCAGAAAGCTGCGTGCTACGGCAGGCGAAAGGAAAACTTTTTATCGCAGAGGGCGCAGAGATCGCAGGGGGAAACTGAACCCGGTTCTCTGCGCACTCTGCGTTCTCTGCGGTAAAGCTCTCTGCCGAGTCGCACGAGACATGCGCCGCAGAACCAATATAGGACTCCAATCTCCAGCATGGAAGTGCCAACGGATTGGCAACCGATAACCCGCTATCAGCCCCGTGCAGCCATCCTCAACTCCAGCCGTGACTTTGTTCGCTTCATAGCCTGACGTCAACCATTTGTGAAGGGTCGAGGAACCTTCTGGCACCTGGCACACGGATTGCTCCTTTGAAATCGGTGGGCGAATCGGTCTGCATTTTTCAAAGAACGAGAGAGTTTGTCGTGAGCGAACCACGGAAAGTGATTATTATCGGCGGCGGCTTTGGAGGGCTTCATGCGGCCAGACAAGGGCTCGCTGGCGGTGATTGGACGGGCGGCCGCAGTGGCCGACGTTTTTGGCCTTCATATTTCAGGATTGGCAGCCTGGCTGGTGTGGGCGTTCATACACCTGACATACATGGTCACATTTCAGAACCGCGTTCTGGTTTTCATCCAGTGGGCAATTCAGGACCTGACTTTCAATCGTGGAGCACGTCTCATCACAGGTGCTGCACCAACAGACTTCAATTTCAATAAAGAGCTCGCCAGCCAAATGAGTAGAACAGAGATCAAGGCCGCAGAAGTCGCTGTCCCGCGCTGATTCGGGAAAAACATTCGCTTTGGGTCAGTGCTTGTGAAGTTTTTTGCTTCGGGGATCGCAACAGGGAATTACTCATGCACAGCACATTCAACAATCCGGCAAGACGACTTCTGCTGAAGGTGCTACTAATCTTGTCTTGCCTGGTGTCCACATGTTTCGCTGAGCCGGGAGCCTTCTCGAGTCCGACAAACATCTTTGCGCCAGCATCCACGCCTGCTAAGTCCATCTTCGGTCTATCTCTCTTTGTGCTCGCGATCACAGCGGCCATATTCGTTGTGGTGGTGAGTCTTCTGATTTACGCCGTCGTGAAGTTCAGGAAGAGGACAGATGACGACGGCCGCGAGCCGGCCCAGGTGTATGGCAGCAATCAAGTAGAAATCGCGTGGACAGTTATTCCAGTCCTGATCGTTGTCGTCCTGTTCATGGCGACGGCGCGGGTGGTCGCGAGCGTGCAAAGGAGTGTTCCCGATAACGCTGTTCAAGTGACCGTCGTTGGCCACCAATTCTGGTGGGAATATCGGTATCCCGGTCTAAATGTTGTGACTGCGAATGAGTTGCACGTGCCGGCAGGAGGTCCCACTGCGCTCAAATTGCTGTCCGCAGATACGGATCATAGTTTCTGGGTGCCAAGGCTGGCGGGCAAGACCGACCTGATTCCTAACCACCCAAACAACACCTGGATAGAGCCTCAGCAGACCGGATTGTACCTGGGACAATGCGCACAGTATTGCGGGACGCAACACGCCAAGATGCTTCTCCGTGTCTATGTGCAATCGCGAGATGACTTTGAGCGCTGGATACAGGAGCAGAGGCAACAGGCCCATTTAAGTGAGGCCGTTTCCGAGGGGCGGCGCATCTTCGAAGTCACCGCCTGCGTGAATTGCCATGCAGTGACAGGCACTTCGGCGGA
>WNFI01057051.1_pt1 | contig 14936 bp, 16 predicted proteins | sample 5400471 | NCBI WGS metagenome assembly WNFI01 (sample SAMN13153348, study PRJNA577476) | soil metagenome | isolation source: 100 cm saprolite on Douglas fir-dominated hillslope | place: USA:California | collected 2013-09-17
TTCTGGGACCTGATAGGCTATCTTCGGGCCTTGATCTGGATCGAAGGTGGCATAGAAAACACATCTTATCCGTGGAAGAAATGAATCAGCGTCTGGCTGAGGCGACATAAGGGCGTTTCTATGCACCAAGACTAAATTGGCGCCAATTGAATTGGCTCCCTCCCTTTTTCTCCACTCCCAACACCGAATCTTCGCTCACCTAGTTCTGCGTACCCACAAAGTCTGTGGTCACAATACTTCACAAAACGTCTTCTGGATTTATCAGTTAACCACATCCTCGTAGTTCATGGTGCCGACAAAGGTAGGTTTGCCGAATCGAGGCGCGTTCCACTATGCTCATAGTAGATACCCTTTCCGCATCCCAAACCACAGGCGAGGTTATGATTGAAGTGACAGACGAATTGCCCTCCCAGGGCCGCGTTCAGAAATTAGCATACGTCCTTATTCCATCCAAGCTTGACGTATCCAACACTGTGACATCCACACCAAGAAAGATTTCAGACTCCCAACCGATCACTATGTCTGCGGAACCTAGCCTCGGCCGTGGTCGTCGGGCCAAACGGCCGCGTGTCCTGTTTGATGCGTCCAGGATCGGTGCCGCCGATGACTCCTCCAGCGAATATGAGGAGGGTGGCCGTAGTACTAGTGTTCACAGTGACAACGGACCCCCTAGACGGCGCAACATGAGTCAGATTGAATTAAGGAGGCTCCCGCATGCGTCGTGTCATTGCTGTCATAAAGCGTACGTATTGGAAGATGCACACCAATGTGCTCAGTGTGCAATATTTTATTGTATCTTCTGCCTTGACAGAAGGTAACGAAATTGATTTGCACCGCAATGCTTGCTTCTCATCCGGACTATGCTAGGTTCAATGTTAAAAAATGTGAGCGGGATCCTCAGTGGACCTGCCCTCGATGCCAAGATGCTTGTGTGTGTCCTGCCTGCAGACGGAAACGCGAGGTTCAGGAACCATTACGACGATCGTCCTCGAGAAATCTGTCGTCTCTTAAGCTGAAGTCGAATTCCGGGCTAGGGTTATCACAAGATTTGGGATTGTCCAAAAACCGCGGATCAGAACGAAAAGTCGATCTTAAAGTCTCAAAAAAACAGCGTCTTTCGGAGTTATCAGAGGATCGCGTTTCATCTCATTCGCCCACCTCTTCGTCTCTGACCACTACGGAAAGCCAATGTCCTAGATCACCATCTCCGACCATACAGACTCCATCCATCGGGCAATCACCTGAACATCTATGTGCGTAACTCAGTCTGTAAATGGATGGTCACTCAGCTCACGGCCTCTCTAGCTGCCCCTAGCCGTTCTATGTCCTTGCTGCAAGCCAGCAGTGTTACGGATTCGCTAGCGTCCATCAACTTCTATACCCCTTTGACATCAACCTTTTTTCCTTCCATTTTCCCTGATAGTCATGACGGTCCCCTTATTTGCGGTGACGCAAACGGTGTGCTTAAGGGAGAAGTGCCGGATATTTATTCGATCACGGCTTCTACATCTGCTCCAGAAAGGGAGGCCCAGATGTTCACCTGGGTGGATAATGACGTCGACGTGGATGGCACAGACCAAGGGGCTGGGTACTTCACCGACATCATGAATCTGCCCCTGGCTGCACCTCCTTGCACACATGACTCAATCATCACATGTACATGTCTGGAAGGACCATCTATGGACGAGAAGTTGGGAGCGGACGAAGCAGAGGCTTTTTCGAACTTCTTCACAGGCCTGTGAAAGATATCCAGCCGTTCACAGTATCGGTCGTACTATACTGGCACCTGTCCTTTCTCAACCCGTCATTTCCATCTTGGTATCATTTTGTTTCTACTGCACTCTTCCTTATTTCTTTGCATCCTAACCATACTGCTCTCAGATATCTTTCTATTTAGACGTTCACCTACGATGTCAGATACGCTAGTTTACTTCCGCCCCTCTATCTGCGGATCCCCCTGTTCCGATTGCCCCTCCTCCCGTTCAACCTTCCCTTGGCCGTACGCAAGCAACCTACTCAATGACTAAACTCTGTACATTATCTCAAATACATAGTCATGTTTAGACATCAGTTTTTTGTCCAATTAGCCCGCAGTCATCCTGGCAACCATGAAAGATTCCTTGGGTGCTCACAATATCATGTCATTAACTTTGCCTGAAGCTAGGTGGAGCGACCAAACGCAAGATGATACGATCGAAATGTTAGCTAGTAAACCAAAAACGTAGGGTACTGTGGAAAGGTTGGAAGTGGAAAGAAATGTAGCAACCACGTCACGATTACTCTCGACCTTGGACATCAAGGAGATGGCTCGTCGAATGAAAATACGATGCATCGACACATAAAGAACAATGGTAACTCCCACCTAGCTATTGCTGCTTGCATTCTTGAGGATCGACATTATCCTTACCACCCTTAGCAGCAGCGCGGCGACGAGTTGGAATGTCATCATCCTCATCTTCATCGTCTTCATCCTCGTCTTCATCATCGTCCTCATCAAAATCGTCCTCATCTTCATAGTCGTCCTCATCCGCATCTTCCCATTCGAGGGCCTTGCCAGTGAAATAGTCGATCGCACGAGGGATGACCTTTCACGCAATGGAAAAGAATTATAGCAGATTAGCATTGGAATTGGATATGAATGAATGGAGAACAGGTTGTCCGTACGTACCCGGTCCTTCAAATCCTGTCCTAATTGGTAGTCCATCTCGAGGCTCTCTTCAATCTCCTCCAGTTCTTCACCATCCATATCAGCCTCAGCCTCTTCAGTAGGTGGCTCGGGAGGAGAAAAGAAGTTGAAAAACGAATCCGTGGGCTTCGCGCGACGAACTACGCGCGTGCGGTTTGTGGCTGATGGCACAATCAATGAGAATGGAGTACCAACCAGTGAGTTCAGATGATACTTACCTTTGTTGCGTTGCCTCTTGACTTCGATCTCTTGAGTTAGATCTTTATCCTCCTTCCAGTGAATCGTCGATCCAACCGCACGTTCGTAAAGATAGTCGCCCTCAATGTCAAGTTCATCCTTGTAGCGATATTCCTTGGTGAGAGTGGCATCCTCAAAGAAGTCATTGGATGAGAAGTGGAAGGTAATCCTATACCCTTGATATTCGCCGTCAAGATACTCGAGAGTGATGTCCGTCAAACGTTGCAAAGCAGCTTCGTCGCGCTCCGTGATTAAGCTGCTGAACGCGATGTGGTTCTTAAGTGCTGTTAGCCAGAAGTCGGGGATACCTCCTGGGGCAACTTCCGCGTTCGGGTCGACAGAACCCTTTGGGATGGGAGTGGCATCAGGGTCATCTTTGAAGGTGACTGCCTCGCCAGCCTCGACTTCGGCCTCGGTAGGTTCAGCGAGGCCCTTTATGATGTCCAAACGACGCTGATACAGAGGCTGGGTTCGGGTGAGGAACTAGGAGAAAGGAAAACAGAAAGTGAGGGGTGAAGTAGTGTTATGAATCTGCAATCGTGCTATGGAATTCGATCGACGAAGACATACTTTTTTCTCAAGCTCGTACATTTCCTTCTTATATTCCTTAAGGATAACGTCGTAGCCAGTGGCGACTCCTTTAAGACCCTCCACACGCCGCTTGACGGGGACAGGCAAAGATTCGATGTACCCACTACTTTTTCCGATTAAGCTTGAGAGTTTGTGCTGTATCACTGCATTGATGGCAGCTTGGGATGGATTCCCGTCATCGTCCTCAGCATCATTTTCATCGATTGCCGAAACGGTAGGGCGAGAAAGACGCGAGGCAATTGGTGCAGGATTTAAAGGAGTGTTAACGGGAGTTGGTGCGCCCAAAGAACCCTGGGTTTGGAATGGGACAGCGCCAGAACCTTGATCGGAGGATGATGAAGTCATATCCTGAATGCAGAAATTGTTGCGATGAATTCAGCTACTGCAAACCAGCGGTTATGATGAACAATCAAGGTGAGGAGAAAAAACCAGGAAGGAAGGCTTGCTCGCGCTCTTAATCCCCCCAGCAATCCCGGATGCAAATTGCCAAAAAAGTGCATCGCCACAATGCCTCCCTCACTTGGAGTAAACTAATCTAACAACACAAGGCAGATACCGTGGTCTATTGCCATACCCAGCTTGAAATTGGTGGACGCTTACAGTTGTCCATTCGCTAATTATCTACTCCCACGATTTTCTACCCCGAAACTGCCTCTCGTGATTGATCCAACTATTTGCCGTTTGTAACCAACATGCCGCCCTCGGTTTTAAGTCCTCCTAACATTACCTATACACTGAAGCCACGTACGTAAGTCATCCATATTTCTCCTGAAGCCATCAGTCAAGACGCCACCTGTGTACCACTTTTCACACCATGGACTACCGACATGGTCCTACGACCCAACGTTTCTGCAATTGAGCTGTGAGTAACTATTCAGACCCATGACCCAGTCCCCCGTCCCACGAGCGCCGACCACTCAACTCTGACCATGTCCCCTAGTCTTAATCTGGAGTCCACTTCCTTCGTACAATACATTTCTCCGTCTAAAGCAGAACAACGGATCCGGCATCTCGTGATTCAGTGGATTCGCGATGAAATTGTCAAACACATCCCTGACGCTGAGGTTTTACCATTCGGGAGTACGCCTACCGATATGTACCTTCCTTCCGGGTGAGTGACGCCCCTCTCTGTCCACGTCCTCAGTGCCAATTATCCCAACATTCTATCCATTTTTCATAGAGACATTGATCTCGTCGTGCGGTCGAGGATGCTGGCCGCTGAGGGAGGTCCGCGTTTAAGCGTTGCTCGCATTGCGGATATACTGCGAGGCACCAGCATGGTTTTAGATGAAGTTCGTGTCTTTGCGAGCGCCAAAGTCCCTATCCTCAAGTTCATCTCGCGCCATGGCAAATTTTCGGTCGATGTGACTGTGAACGCCTCGAACGGTGTTGCCGCTGCCGCAATCATCAAGGATTTTGTGCGGGACATACCAGCCGTCAAACCTCTTTCGTTAATTGTCAAATACTTTTTGAGAAGCAAGGATGCAAATGAAGTCTATAAAGGCGGATTGAGCAGTTACCTCGTCGTCTGCATGGTGATATTCTTCCTTCAGGTCAGATGTGATTCCATTGCATATGGGACTCCAGCTCACGGTATCTCAGACGCACGAAGGAATACGCGATTCGCACTTCGATCCTTTGGTACACTTGGGCAATCTGTTTCTGGACTTTCTCTGGCATTTTGGTCATGACTTTAACTACCTGAAGTCCGGAATATCGCTGAAGAATGGAGGGAGGACCTTCGCCAGAAATGAGCGGCAATGGATATATAAGACATTCCAGCCCCGTCTTTGCATTGAAGACCCACAAAATGTCGAACTGGACGCTGGTGCAGGGATCCATGACATCCGAAGAATACAAACACTTTTTGCGAACGCGTACGAAGAGCTGGACGTGGCAATGAAGTGCAGGGATTGTTCGCCACCAGCAACGTCTATTGTTATTGTTGAAGGAAATTCGGTACTGCGAGCTGTCATGGGGATACCGTTGAATGTAGGTGGAATTCGCCAGGACTGATCAGAATTAACAAATCCTATAGGAAATTGAGCATCGCAAGTATCTTGCTGCCCTTTATGCCACCGGAAGAATATATCGATTGCTCAACATACCACGAACCGAAGAATTCGCCACTGATGCAAGGGAAAATGCATCCAGCCGTGTTGTTGTCTCTACAACACTTGTAGATGTTAGCACTACGATGGCACGTGCAGAGGTGCATGCCCGCACTTGAGGTCATCCAGAACCGTCTGACTCTATGCTCCTTGATTCTGAAGCAATGAGCTGTTGGTTGCCCGTCCCCACGGGCCCGGGGTTGCAACCCATTACTAGAATGGTCGGTGCCCTAATCTTCTCGATAAACCATCATCTGGACAGTCATAATGTAAAGAAGCCCGGTACCCATGGATTCTGGAGTGGGCTTTGAAGTTCATCTCATGCTGTTCAAGTTTACTCAGCCATTTTTATCCCTTCTTTACAGCTGGATGGCTTACGTTAGGTGTCGCCCTTCGATGTTGCTCCAGCGGCTGGTTGTGGACTCGCTACCACTGTATCCATACGCTTACATTGCTCTTGCTTCAGAAGTTGGTGTTAGGTCCTGTACTCTAGTAGCACAATCTAGTTTTTATGTAGGTGCCACCTTAGTGGATCAATATGTGCAGCTCTCATTCGTCTGAGGGGAAAGCTGTGTCTTCGGACTGCTTCTTGATCGGGCTGTGGCAAAGCTTGCTAAGTTTCGCAATGCTTCCGGAGCGGGCAATATAACAAGGACAGGGAAGACAGGATACCAGCGTGGTTGTAGCATTGTTCACGGGCAACGCTGCAACCGCTCCGCGAAGCGGCGTCCTCGTGGTTTTGATGAAATAGGCGGAATTTATTCGGCCATTGCCTATCAGTTCAATTCGTCCCAATGGACACTTGTGGTGTTGACCGCCGCACTCCACTATGGCTCACCCTAGTTCCTCATCCTCCACCCATGCTCTCTCTACACCTCCCCAGTATAGGGGGTGAGTATCGTAGCGCTGCACTATTATCACACTCACCTCGCTTTGTTTTTAGTGTGGGAGTTGCTTTGGCTATTAGTTCGGGTGTCCTGATCGGTTCGTCATTCGTTTTTAAAAAGAAGGGTCTCATCGCGTCTCAGGCATGTGTCAATACCCCCTGCTATCTGTTAAGCTGCCTCTGACTTGTGCAATCATATAGAAGGATGGCGTTGTCGGAGAAGGGGTTGCCTATCTTAAAAACGTAAGTAGAACTATCTTGCCAAGGAGCTGCAAAAGAGCACTACTCATCAAATGGTCGCTTCTTCACTCACTGCTCCCTTTATCGTTTATAGCTTGTGTGGTGGACCGGGATGTGGATGATGATCATCGGTGAACTGATGAACTTTGGTGCATACGCGTTTACTTCAGCCATCATAGTCGTAAGCGCGGCTATTCTGCTTCCCCTGAAGGCTGTTATATCTATCTCCTCTTTAGACACCCCTAGGCGCATTGTCTGTCGTGATATGTGCCGTGCTATCGTCGATATTTCTCAAGGAAAGACTTTCGCTGTTCGGGTGGATTGGTTGCTTTCAGTGCATCGTGGGCAGCATTATTGTTGCTGTACGTTTTCACACAGATACTGTCGGCTTTTTTTGACGAATATTGCGTGCAGCTGAATGCTCCTCAGGAGCAATCCGTCAGCACAATTGAGGATTTCAAGCACCTCTTCCTCTCGCCTGGCTTTCTCGCATTCGGGAGCGTTGTGATTTGCATTGCACTATCTATCATTGTTTTCTTTGCTCCGCTCTATGGTAAAAATAGTATGCTTTGGTGAGGCGCTCACGACACTAAGGTGTCGTACATTGATTGATGGGGACGCAGGTACATATCCGTGTGCTCGATGATCGGGGGTCTGAGCGTATCCTGTACACAAGGCCTTGGCGCATGTATTGTCACCAGCATTCGAGGAGAGAATCAGGTCAGTATAAGCAAGTCTCATTAATTCGGCAGACGCTAAAAAGACCGTCCCACCGCAGTTCAGGAACTGGTTCACCTACTTCCTGCTGGCCTTCGTTGCAACCACTTTAATTGCTGAAGTATACTACTTGAACATTGCCCTTGCGTTATTCAACACTGCAATGGGTAAGTGACAGTTATTGTATATTTGTGATTTCTTCTGATTAGTGTCCTTCTAGTCACTCCAACGTACTATGTGATGTTCACTGGATGTACTCTAATTACAACGATTGTTCTATACCAAGGTTTAAAGGCGTCTGTTAATGGTATTCTCACCGTCGTGTTTGCATTCCTCGTTATTTGTGAGTGCTATTATACTATCCCACATCCAATACAGAGCTAAAAATGTCTACAGGTTCTGGTATAACACTTCTCCAAATTTCCAAGGTAGAGCCATCCAGATTGCGGAATCTCGATAGACGTACGACCCTCCTGCTGCAAGCCGCTCATGAGGAAGTTGCTCCACACGAGACGGATGATCCCGAGAAGGCACTTCTTCAGGCTTCAGAAGAGCCTGGGTTGGACGCTCTCCGCGGAACTTTCGGTGTTGGGGGCACAATCGTGCGAGCTCGCCGGCGAGCCAGCACGATAGGTGATGCAAATTCTGTCCATCGCTCCATTTCGAGGACCAGCAGGAGAAACAGCCGAGTGCGCAGCCAGCATGGTTCACTTCAAGATCGTGATGGCAGAAGGACTGGAAAAGAGATGGAGCGTGTGGCTGGGGGAGGTTTGCCCCGTTTCCAACTGACTGATGCACCTGTGCCATCGCCTACGACGCCATCTTCCGTTGTCCCTCCTCCTTCTGCATTTAGATCTATGGGAAAGAAGAGAGATTCTCATGGATCTGCCATTGCGGTTCGTGGTTCGGTCGCTGGTGGCGATGACAAGGTATCGACGGTTGCTGAGAAGCCTAAGTTAGAGGATACTGCAAAGTCAACGTCAGAGAGCTCCGATGAGCTATCTACATCGGTCCTCCTGGCACGACAACAGTGGGTCGATTCCGGGGCCTTTACTGATGTTGAAGATACTCCATTACGAACTGCAAACAGACGTAACACGCATCCGAGCGAGTCACCTCCAAGGCCCATTGGCCAGCACGTATATTTCTCAGAACCAGCCAGGCAGCATCCAAATCATGCCGGGGTTGGACGCTCCTTTCCCTACTCCACGTCCCGACGGATTCCGCCTATCTCTGAAACCCCTCCACCAGGGAGTGAATCAACATCAGCGTCGTTGAGATCTTTGCCGCGGCAGCTTCAGAACTCGACTATATTATCTCCTGCCCGCCAGCGTGCAAACAGTCCTCCAACCACTTTGAAAACGAGCCGGTTAAGGGCTTCGTCGGTGTCAGGCCCTCAAGAAGAGGAGGCAGTAGAAGAGGATGAGGATAAGGTGGCCGGAACTGTGACGACTCCTGAATCATTGCGTGCGATCGCCCACCCTTCTGACGGAACTACTGATACAGCGGACCGGATGAGTCTTTCCTCGACCAATAGTTCCACCAATCCCGGGCTTGTTTTGAAGGAGCATTTGAGATGATGGTCCTTTGAATTCACTACTGCGCCGACACTAGCAAGACCATGCAGAATCCCATATACCTATCCCTTGAAAAATTGTATTTGAATACATGTATGATACCAAAACCGTAATACCGACGCAATTAACAATGTAACATATCTCCCCATCTCGTCATCGTCCTTATGCCTTGGAGGCCGGAAGTCTAATGTGAAGGGCACTATAACTCGTTGGTAGTAGAGCGCGTTACTGCCGTAACTTAGTCGCCAGCTCCCATCCGATTGCAAAGTGAGAAAGTCGAGCGTCAACTACGAAACCTCGTTCGGTATAAGCTAACAAAAAGTGTGTCAATTTATACAACTTCTCGAAATTTTAGGTTGCTTAGACTGACCCTTCAGCTCCTCGTTGAGGGTGTCCAGTGGCAATACTCTACGAATAATATGCTCGCCACCTTGAAGTTTCTGACTCGGTAAGGCGTCATTGACACTTTGAACAGGGACGTTCACGACGATGACCTTCATATTCGCAGTTGTCATTCCTGACGGATGGTATCAATGGGTGCTACCCATTGTACAGAAAATCAAAGCTACCTGCATCGCATACTTGAAGCGGCGAGGTATACGCCACGCTTGATGCTTTCAGGCCTGTTTCCTCTTCAAGTTCTCTTATTCCAGCTTGTTCAACATCTTCGCCTTCATCAATGAGGCCTGAATAATATTATCTACAGATTACCAAGTTCAAGGCGGAAAAACAGGGCGTAAAATGCATACCTGCGGGTGCTTCTATAAATATCCGAGTTAACCGACATCGGAAGAGGTGAGCACTCGAGTGACCAAGGTCTTGCACGCCGGACATTCTTACCGACCACATAGGTGCCCACAGGGGGTCGATACTGTTCTACTACCACAGTATGTAGAGCCTCGCCATTTACTGCGGGTCGTATAATAGCTATTACGGCGACCACTGCCATTATACGCCACGGACAATTTGTGGAAACCAAAAATTCATTTTCTTTGTTAGAACGGACGTTGAATGAACTCATACCATCGATACCGTTAGAAGAACGAGTTTTTCTCTCAGCAGCCTCCCATCTCCTCTACTTAAGCCAGTTTAGAATGAATTGCGCTATATCGATACTCTTTCATACCACTTTTCCGGAATCATCGACCCATTTAACTTCTCTGAGTGTCACCCATTTCGCATCCCTAGCTTCTAATTCACGAACTCCAATGATCCTTGCGTTTTTGGAATCATCTTCCGATATATGCTTGAGGATTGTTGACATCCTTCGACTGTGTAGTAGAGGTCTGACTATTTAATAACGATGAGTGCTGCATGGCGAACTTATTATAGGGGCGGGAAGGAACTGATTATGACTCACATGTGTGTTCAACAGCAACGGAACCGGCTCGAACGAACGAACGAGAATATGCGGGGAACGTAGCAAGTGAGCAATGACGAAGTCGTCTTTGCATCTCAGGCCACAATTTCGGCCAATTCCATGAACATCATCTTTGTTTTCGTCGTACGCTTTCCTTTTCCCATGCGCTAACACAACCTTCGCTGTCCTGTCTCAGATTAGCTTTCGGTAACAATACCCACAAACATAGTATACGTCTATCATCGATCCTCAGTTCCGGTAACATATCCATCTCTAGGACACCACATAGACGCACACTTACCCATTTAAAGCCGTCAATACAATCGCACTATGTTCATATTAATCTTGTTGCGTTTATTCATTGCTTTTGTTTAGCACTGATGGCTACCGATCCCACCACGCACTCGAACTACCTGGATGTCAGTACTAAGCATGTACACTTCGATTGGAAAGTCCTTTGGGACTGCAAGAAATTTGTTGGCAGCGCAACGCATGACCTTGTCGCTCACAAGGATGGCATCGAGCGTGTCATGTAAAGTATACGTCGAGCGAATCCGCGGCTGAAAACTGAAGTCTTAATCCGTTCAACAACTTTAGATTTGATACGTCGTACCTCGAGATCACAGATGTCAAGATAGGCGACAAACCCGCTCAGGTTCGTCATTGTTCTCTCCCTCTTGATCGGTGCATTTTCTAGTTCATCCAACTAAATCAAACGTACTCTTTATCCAAATGTCTACCTTCAGTTCATTCTTGGGGAAAGGCACCCGGTCATCGGGAGCCCGCTCGCCGTCTTGTTTCCATCCAAGCTCTCAAAAGGGGACATTATTAAAGTGACGATCGACTACAATACGACTGAAGATGGTTCAGCCGTCGGATGGTTAGACAGGGAGTAAGTACACTATCCCTATGCGTCCTTTTCCAACTAATTCTCCCAAACAATGATCTCTTAGGCAAACAGCAGGCAAATGCCATCCTTACCTTTTCTCCCAATGTCAGCCTATCTACGCACGATGCATGGCCCCTCTCCAAGATACACCCTCCCTCAAGATTACCTATTCCGCCTGCGTAACATCTGTTCTCCCAGTTCTAATGTCTGCACTACGCGTCTCACCTCCAGCGGAGGAAGTCCATGGTGGTAAAGAAGTAGGGAAGGACGAAGTCACGTACGAGTATAACCAGGTGAATTCATATCTCACGAAATGCTTCCCCCCAATTCGGGCCCTACTTCCTGCATGGATTGTTTACCCTATTTACCCTACCTTGTTTTTGATGTCCCCCAGCCTGTCGCGATCCCGTCGTATATCATTGCCATCGCATCAGGAAATTTTATCTACAGGCCTTTTCCTCCGGTATGCGTTCCAGGTGCGGAGCCAGTCAAGTGGAAGACAGGTGTGTGGAACGAGCCAGAGGTGATGGATGCAGCATACTGGGAATTTGAGAAGGATACCGCTAGGTTCGTACTTGGCCGTTCTTTTGGTATCTGTCTTCTTGATGTTGACGGAGGATGAATGACTGATTCAGATACGTGCGTGAGGCGGAGAATATCCTCACGCCCTACGATTTTGGAGTGTACGACCTCTTGGTGCTACTTCCTAGTTTCCCATATGGCGGAATGTATGTCATATCTCTCTATCTAGTCTTGATGGCACGTTTCATGCACCATTTCTTGCTTTTCCATTGTCACTGCAGGGAGAATGCTTGCTTAACGTTCGTTACACCAAGTATGTCATTTTTTCGGTCTCAGGAACAAATCCCATTTGTTCACATGTCCTTTGACGATCCCTATTTCTTTCACCGTGTCATGATCTAGCCCTTCTCACTGGTGACCGGAGTCTCGTCGACGTGGTGGGACACGAGATATCTCATAGCTGGTTCGGCAACAATGTCACGTAAGTAACCCCTTTTCTAAAGAGTGGTGGTCCAACTCCTCTGAATTGGAAAAAACAATAAATCCACATCAGTACCGCAGACTCGAGCCATGTATGTTCACAAAAAGTTCCATTGCCTTGTATACATGGTGAGGCTGACTGACTTTTTTCTATGCTCGATTCGACCACTGAATAGTTTTGGTTGAATGAGGTGTGTTCTTCTCACCGTTTCACTCAACTCCTTCAACACGGACTCATTTCGCCTACCGTCATTCTTGTCAAGGGGTGGACGACATGGTTTGAACGTGTTCTGCAAGGAGCGCTGCATGGCCCTGCAGAGCGAGACTTCTCCTATATCATCGGTCGAAAAGCCCTCACCGATGCATTAGAACAGTTCAAGGATCGACCCAAATATCAAAGACTAGTCATCCCGTTCGAAGTGAGTGAGGGGAGCCGCTGTGCTCCGAGAATTGAAGCCTTCTCTGGAAAAGATCCCATGAATGCCTGACCATGATGGTCCATTAGTTTGGCGAAGATCCTGACGAAGCGTACTCATCAGTACCGTATGAGAAAGGGTCGAACTTCCTCTTGTATTTAGGTTCGTCACCCCCGCTTCTTCAGTATCATGCTGTGATAACAGCTGTTTTGTTAGAGCGATTACTGGGAGGCCTCGATGTGTTCTTGCCATATGCAAGGGACTATGTTCACACCTTCCGCGGCAGATCCATTCGAACTGACCAGTGGAGGGATCATCTTTATTCATACTGGTCGAAAGAAGAGAACGGTAGGGGGGAAGATACGATTAAGATCCTCAACTCCGTCGACTGGGATGTATGTATCACTTTCAAGGGGGCTCTGGGTGATAAATGGCTTCCCAATATCGGATTCTCATTTTATTTTATTTTTCATTCAGGCATGGCTTCATGGAGAGGGACTGTCACTCCCTATAGATATACCTTACGACACGACGCTTGCGAATGATGCGTACCTTCTTGCTCAAAGGTGGAATGACTCAAAGACGGAAGATGTTGGGAACCTTGAGTTCAGTCAGAATGATCTGGACTCATTCAACTCCAACCAAAAAGGTTTTCGTGCTTGTGTTTCGAAGTGTTGCCGGGCCTACTGACGACCTTGATGCTTTCCTTTTTTTCTTCGTTCAGTTGTGTTCCTCGAGCGTCTTGCGACACTAACTGGTTCAACCTCTCTACCTCCAACACACATTCATCATCTCGCGGAAACTTACTCTGAGGCCATTACCCATACGCCCAATCCAGAAATTCGCCTCCGCTTTTATAATTTTGTCTTGGCCACAGTTCCTGAGGTGGCAAAGAAGTATGCGCCAGACGCCGCAGCATGGCTTGTGGAAAAGCAGCCGCCTGGGCTCAAAGGACGAATGAAGTTCTGCAGACCAGTATTCAGGGCGTTAGGAAGAGTGGACATGCCTCTCGCGAAAAAGACTTATGAGGACAACAAGATCTATTTCCACTCGATCGCCAGAAAGCTGATTGAAAAGGTACTCCTCTACTCCCTTTGCCTTGGACTCTAAGGGAATCGTTAACATTTCCTATCATTTAGGATCTCGGGCTGCTATAGGTACATGGCATTGTATAGTTCATTGAATTGAATACTGTGTTCCATTACGACCAATACATTCGGAGTACCAACAGGCAAACGAGTAATCGACGTGAGAAAGGTCAAGAAATCCAGAAGCTGGCTTCATATGAATCTCGCCACGACGCTCGGAATAGAATTAACGAGTCTATTCCAAACTTTCGTGCCACACGACTTCAGCATTCGTGCATTGTTCTGATGTCTCAAAGGTGATTGTTCTTGCACCAGCTAACACGCGTGATCGCATTCCTAGCAAACTCTACCGAGAAAGTATCAGGTTCCCTAACAAATCGGAAAACGACAGGCGATACATGTGCAATACTTACGTGTTGTACTCAGGGAAGCATTCGGCCCTCCGTGTCCAGACGCTACGTTTTGTTGTGGCATTGGTGGAGGAGGTCCAACTTGTATCCGTCACCAGGGGTACCTCCCGAACAGTACGGAGTGGCGTCGCCTCAGCGTCAGCAACGGGGAGGGAGTTTTCTGCCGGGATTTTCTCTCCCAGAAAGCTCTCAGTCTCAGACGCAATTAACGTACGGTCTGCCCTGGTCCTGAAATCACACGGCCAGGAGGCACGAGTGAAAGAGGAGATCCAAAGGACCGTTCGCAACGGGAACACTATGTGCGACGGGTTGACTGTCTGCGATTTCCAGGTGCCCAGAGCTGTCACGTCTTGTTGATGATGGCCCCTCGCTATGCGTAGAGTGCGAAGAATCCATCAAGAGCTCTCTGGGGAAGTCATTTTTCTAACATTGGTCCTCCCGTTTAATGCTGCGCCTGTAAATTCCATCTTTCCACCCTGTTCTGCGGATGGATTTTTGTCTCATGATATCTAGACAGACATCCAGCAGTATGTGTCGTCGCTTTTAGGGTCCGGTAAATAACTCAGCACGAGTTATTTACATAGTAAATATGGTGTAAATACTCTGTATCTATCATGGGTTGTCCAAGGATGTCATCGAAACCTGCGACAGTCTTGACTATGGTACATTTCTTTGGGACATCAGGCTTGTGACTTGCGACATTCTCGGTTGTTGCACGGGCACTAA
>WNFI01693066.1_pt1 | contig 14935 bp, 14 predicted proteins | sample 5400471 | NCBI WGS metagenome assembly WNFI01 (sample SAMN13153348, study PRJNA577476) | soil metagenome | isolation source: 100 cm saprolite on Douglas fir-dominated hillslope | place: USA:California | collected 2013-09-17
GTCATCGCCAACTCGTGCTGAGAGAGGCTGGCGTCTTGATGTTCATCGAGAATAATGACCGGATACCGGGCGCTGATAAGCCGCGCGATTGTCGCTGACCTGCGGACCAGTTCTACCGCCTTGGCGTTGAGACTCGCGAACGACACGCCGCCGGTCCTGCCGATGGCGTCCCCCAAGGGAAAGGGCAGACCCAGGGCGGACGCATAGGGGCCAACCACTTTCAAGGCGAAACTGTCGCAAGTATCGATATCGATCTGCAACTGAGGTCCCACACAACGACGATGAAACTCGCCGCAAGCCGCGTGGGTATGCGACAGGAGAAGCACTCGCTGCCGTTCGAGCCTCGCAGACATTTCCCGAGCAAACTTTGCCGCCGTCCAGGTCTTCCCGCAGCCAGCCGCGGCCTCGATGACCACGAGGGGAGCCTCGGAATGCAGAAGGGCATCGACCGGAGAAGTCACGGCGCGGTCGCTGCCTCAACCGCGACGAGGAAGGCGTCGATCTGCGCCATAGGGGCGGGCGCCGACGCTACCGACAGCAACTTATCGGCGAGGAGATAGCCGCCCTCGAAAGTCTTGAACCAGCCGCGCGGCTTGCGATTGCCTTCCGGCTTAGGGCAGGCGCGGGCGATAAGCGCTTCAAGAAAACGGTCACGTCCAGCCTTCGCGAACATTTGCGCCGCAGTGAGCCCCTTCTCAAAACCGAGTTCAATCCTTAGTTCACCGAACTGGTGGATGGCGTTGCGTTGGATCGCTTGGTCCGCCCACTCATGAACCTCCTGCAACATGGTGTCGGGCAACGCGGACAGAACGGCCTTCTCCAGGCATGCGCCACCCTTCCAGCGCAGCAGGATTGCGGACGCGCCAACATCGGTCCATCCGCCACTTTTCTTGCCTTCATCGTCTACGATCGCCGCAAGAGAGAAGCCGGCGTCGATGAGCTCCTGGCAGACTGGCAATGCGCGGTAGTGGCCGCCCGCGTCCAGACAGAAAAGCCCCCGACACGAATAGCCGGAGCCAAATCGATGCGCGAACAGCCGGGTCGCGAAGCCAACTTCGGTTACCCCTTCGCAGACAACAGGCAGCTTTGCGAACAGCGCCTCGGGTTGGGTGCTCGCGATCGCTGCGATCTCCGCGCCCCCCACCGAGACGAGCGCGTGGGAGTCCGCTTCCGTCGGTGGCTTGGACGCCCCGGGATTTTGAACCGCATCGCCGATCCGCCACGTCTGCGAAGTTTCCCTTAAGGCTTGGGACAGGACTGCGGGGGCATGGGTAGTCACGAACGCCTGCCGCGGAGTCGAGGCCAAGTCGCGGATAAAGACCCGTTGTCGGTAGGGCTCAAGGCCGGTCTCGGGCTCGTCGATCACTGCGATCGCATCGGCGCTGACGCCCAACGTCGATATCTCCAAGGCGGCGAGGCGACGGGTGCCTGTTCCCCAGGCTGTCAGCGGCAACGCGACGGGATCGGCCTCGCCGACGGTGAGGCCGACGCTGGCGGCGAGAGAGACGCCGGGCGTACCGACTAGGCCCAGCCTCACGGGATGCGGAAGGTTGCGCTTCTTGAAACCGTCGCTGATGGCCGTGAGAGCAGACTTGGGGCCGTCGCCCAACTGATCGTGCAGCGGCGTCTTCATCACTGCTTGGAGCACGGTTTGCCGCACCTCTTGACCTTGAAGATAGCGATCGAGCGCGCCGCCTTGGACAAGACGGATGTCGCGGTCTCCCCGATCGGCGACCCCGAGCCGCGCCAAGCCGATACGGCGGCGCATCGCTCGGCTGAACGGGAGGCAAATCTCACCACCGGCGCCAATAATTTCGTACTGTGTCTCTTGATCGGTCGTGCCCGTCAATCGGCATACGAGCACTGCCCCAGCGCCATTTTCATCGGGAAGATCCGTGAGCTTTCCGTCGAGCCATCCCTGCAAAGGCGGCGCAGGGAAACCTTCTTCACGAAGGAACGCGCCACCTCTGACCGACACGACCTACATCCCGATTGGGGTAGTCGAATTCGGACAGGGCGGAGTTGGGCGCGGCGGAAAAGAGCAGCGCGATAGCCTCCAGCACGGTAGACTTTCCGCAATCCGCTGCCCCTAAAATGATGTTGAGGCGAGGATTCGGCCGCCAGATCAGAGACCGCACGCTGCGGAAGCGCTTTATGACGAGGAGGCGGATCGTGGCGGTGGACATCGAGCCCTCTGATCGGCTCTTAGTCGGCCGCGGACGTTTTGATAGATGCCAATCTCCGCGACCACGGCGCATTCTGCAAGCGGGCGTTGCAAATGTCCCCGATGGACAGGGCGAGAATGAATGTCCGCTGTTGAGCGGGGCGATCCCGGATCACAAAGCAGGTAGTCAGGTGCGTGGGTATAGACGTGGGTAGCGATTAAAGAATTCAAAAAAGTCGTTATATTTCAATATGATATGACGGAATTGGTGTCCGCCTAACACAGGGTAGAAACTGCTGCGACACGGGCGTTTGCGGAATAGGAGGTGTATTGGGCAGCTCCGGCCGCCTCGGCAGTGGCGCCGCTCTCGATGACGGCGAGCAGGGCCGGTAAGATGCCTTCCCACGTGGGAGTAGCGTCAATCGTTCTCATTTTTGCTTCCTTCGCGGATGTAGACGACCTGCGGCAGTGGTGACGTGAGCGAACGACGCCGCGACTGAGAAACCCGGCATGGTGGCGTGGCTCGAACGAAACGCAAGCCGCTGCGGAATCGGCGGCCGTAGATGCCGGATCGCCGTTAATCACCTTTCGGCTTGGCTCGCTCGGTTAACACATTGGTCATTTCTTTGCGGGCATTTTCGCGCTTCCATTTATCAGGGAGGCACCATGTCTGACGTCACTATCCCCGGCGGCAAAATTCGCGCGTTCGTCGAACGGATCGAAAATCTGGACACCGAAATGCTCGAGTTGAGCGAGCAAAAAAAGGAAGTGTTTGCGGAAGCCAAAGGCGAAGGATTCGACGTCAAGATCCTCAAAGAGATCATCAAGCTTCGGAAGCAGGACCAGGAAGAGCGCGACGAGCGCGAGAGCATGCTCGATCTCTACATGCGGGCGATGGAGCAGGCCGGACCGGAGAAGGTCGCCAAGGCCGCATGATGAAATAGGGCGGGTCGACGACACATTCTCACATCAGTGGTCGACGTAGATCGCGAGCTCTCGCGATCTACGCTCTGACGGAAAATCGGCTGAGTGCCGTCAAGGTCTGCAACCGCGGCTCCACTTCGGAGAGATAGATCTCCGTCTTGAGAAACGCGATTTCGTCTTCCAGCTGATCTTCCCCCACGTCGATGTACGATGATCGTGGCCGGCCATCGCTTCCGTCGCACCATCGGTAGTCGCGCCGCTTGAGAACGTCCTTGAGTTGCGCGGGAGTTGGACGTCTCAGACCTCCACGTCGAGGTGATCGACCTAATGAACAACCGCGTCGAGGGCGAGATCGGTCTTGGATTTTTCATCGCAGCATTCTCAGCGCTCAAGAAGGCACCTCCGGCCGCCGCAATGCTGGTTCTCGGAGATCTTAGCGTCCAGGGCAACATCAAGGGACTCAGGTCGCTCGCCGAGCCGCTGCAGCTCGCGATGGACAACGGCGCTAAGCGGGCGCTGATCCCCTTGGAAAACAAGCGAAGCTTCCTGGAAGTCACCGGTGACGTCGTCGAGCACGTCGATCCGATATTCTTCGGCGACCCGAAGACTGCTGCTTTCAAGGCGCTAGGGCTGAACTAGGTGCTCGTGCGCAACCGCGAAGTGGCGAAAGCCGCGGTCGGTAGTTTTGGGGCCACGGTAGAGGACGCCGTCCCCACGGCCATCCGTGGTTTTTGACGAATGCTGGGCACGGTGATGTGACGGCCGGCGGCGGTTCGACGGTGAACAGAAGTGAAGCCGCCCGCTCAAGAACATCCGCGGTTGAGGGATGAACGGACTAAGCTCGGAGGCTGGCCGCACGGAATGCTGTGGACGGCGCCCTTCTCGTTGGCTTTTCACAGCTTACCAGCGCCAAGCCTGATCAGATCTGTCTTATGCTAAAGGTGGGTGGACGGGCCGGTCTGGAACCGGGGCGAGCGCGGGGCAGAGCTTATGAGTGACGGTGACGGCGTCGCGAGAACCTTCAAGTTCTTGCGAAACGGCGAGACCGAGCCGTTGGATATGGACTGGAAGAAGGGGATCGAGACCGCCCGCCAGGCCATCTCAGAAGCGATGAACGCAAAGAATGTGGGATTCTTGCTTGGCGCAGGATGTTCCTCGCTGATAAAGGACGGCAAGGACGTCGGCATCCCTACTATGGCGCCACTAGCGAAGGAATTTTGCGGGGAATCGCTCGCCGCTGTCGCCGCCGGATTCGATGCGGCAGAGCCTACCACGGGGGAGGACCAGTCGGGTGAAGACGGCGAAGACAACTCAGAGCTAACCGGCTCCCAAGAGTACTGGGTCAGAGGCGCGGACGGCGCAGAAGCCCGGATCAAGGCCGACATCGGCGAGGACGCAGACCCTCAACCTACCACCGGAGCCGCGCCTTGGCGGCTCACCAAGGAAGAGTTCGAATGTCTCGCAGCCTTCGGGATTGATCTTGAGAAAGCATACAACCGTAACCTTGAACGCTTGATGGAGGTCCTCTTCGGTCAGCGCTTTGTGCTGCGTCATAGCGATAAGGCGTCTCATTGGCCCCAGCTCGATCTCATCAATCACATCATCGGGAAAGTGCAAGCCTTCTTGTGGTCGCGCGTCAATGACGGTGCCTTCAACGAAGGCGACACGACGGTCCGCGATCTTTACGAGCGTTTCTACAAGAAGCTTGTTCTGCGCGACCGTTCTCTGCCGAGACCCTGGGTATTCACGACCAACTACGACGTCTTCAATGAGACGGCGATGGACCGTCTCGGCATCCCCTACGCGAATGGCTTCACCGGCGTCATCGAACGTCGGTTCAATCCTGCGAGCTTCCGCTACGCTCTGGCCGAGCAGCTAGATGTTGGGAGTCGCAAGTGGGCCGCGGTCGATGCATTCGTATACCTGTGCAAGTTGCATGGCTCCGTGACCTGGACGGAAGATGACCACGGACTGTTCCCAATCCGTGAAGCTTGGCCTCAGAACGACCCCAAGCGGATGCTGATCTATCCGACGCCTGCCAAACAAAATGCGTCTCTGGGCTCGCCCTATGCGGACCTGTTCCGCGAGTTCCAATCGCGCGTCGTGCGCGAACAGAGCGTGCTGATCACGGCCGGCTATGCCTTCGGGGACGAGCACCTCAACAACATCATCTACCAAGCGCTCACGATCCCCACCTTCCGGCTCATCATTTTCGCATCGCCGGACACCGAAGGGGAAATTGCCAAACTTCGGGCTCTTCGCGATCCTAGAATCTGGATTATCGGTGGCGACGGGCCAAGCCAAGGTTCGCGCGCCCATTACTTCGACACCATCGTCGAGCAGTTCATGCCTCAGCGCCCGAGCGACCGCATAGACGACGCGGTGCGTAAGGTGATGCAGGAGATGGTGCCGCGTCCGAAGGACGAAGAGGAATGAGCAACGATGATCGCAAACGGGCGATCGGGAAGGTGGTGTCTGTCGCCGCCGACCGCTTCGTCGTTGAGATGCACGCCGGTACCGACAACTTCACGGTCGTCGGGTTTGACGATGTCCACTACGTTGCCAGGCTGGGTTCCTTCCTAATGATCCCGGCCCGGTCCGAGTATGTGGTCGTTGAGGTTGTCGGACTGCGGGAACGGGACTTGGCAGGACCGAGTGAACGGTCTGACTTCGACCGAGCGGGCTCCTCTAAATTCCTTGATGTGGTACCTGTGGGGATGCTGCCGGCGCGGGGCGGGTCATTCCGCTTCGGGGTGTCGGTCTTCCCGTCGCTCTATGCCGATGCGCTCTATGCGCTGGACGACGAACTCGATCGCATCTTTGAAACTGAGGCCGCTGTCGAACCCTCCATCGGCCTCAACGGCGAAGCCTGCACGCCTGTGGACGCAACCCGTTATCGCGCGCTTCCCATCGGCAAGTCGGTGATCTTCGAGGACTACGAGGTGAAGGTCCGCCTCGACGAATTTTTCGGCGGTCACGTCGCGATCTTGGGGAACACCGGCAGTGGTAAGTCATGCACCGTCGCGTCCGTGCTCCAATCCCTTTTTGAGAAGCCTCGGGAGCATCATGCGCGCGGCGCCACGTTCGTCGTCTTCGATGTGAACGGGGAATATCGGGTGGCCCTCCAGCCACTCGCGAGAGATGGCGGGATTGGAGTCGAGCGTGTCGTTCTGGACGGAACCGCAGCGGGCTTCCGGGTTCCACACTGGTTTCTCGAAATGGCCGAGTGGGAACTGCTTCTTCAGGCCAGCGAGAAGGCCCAGCTGCCGGTTCTGCGGACGGCGCTCGGACTGACAAGCCTCTTCCGCGGCAACTCTCCCGCGGCGCTCGCAGTCAAAGAGCATTTTGTCGCAACGTGCATCATCGAATGCTTCCGCGGAGCGGACGGAGATTCACCGGTCACGAAGTTTCAGCGGGTCGTTTCGCTGCTCCAAAAATATCCAACCGCCGACCTCAACATGGCTCTGCTGAACCAATTTCAGCCCAACCTACAGTTCGGCAACTTCGTCGGGCCGAACAGTCAGGACCGCTTCCTCGAGCGGGTCCGCGTTAAGGTCCGCGAAGACATCCGTTTGCCGTCCTATGACCAGACACCCTTCGCCTTTGACGACCTGGAAGAATGCCTGGACTTTGCCATCCTCTACGAGGAAGCGCACGGGAACCGGCAAATCCGTGACTATTGCTCGTCCATGGTCACCAGGCTGAAGTCGCTGCAGGACCGCGCCGAGTATGCCTTCCTTCGGCACAACAACGCGGAACTCGCCCGCGCGCCGTCCGCTATAAATTTTCTCACCCAGCTTTTGGGGCTGGAGGCAACCGGCGCCGGCGTCATCAAGAAGAACCAAATCGTCATCCTCGACATGAACGACGTCGAGGATGAAGTGGTCGAGCTTGTGAGTTCGGTAACGGCCCGCATGTTGTTCAAACTGCTCCGGCGGGCCGATCCCAGGAATAGGTTCCCCATCCATCTGCTACTTGAGGAAGCCCATCGCTACATCGCCGCGACGCCGTCGCGCTACGCAGTTGACGCCACCAAGGGCTTCGAACGGATCGCAAAGGAGGGCCGCAAGTACGGGATGTTTATTCTACTCGCATCGCAGCGTCCGAGCGAACTCTCGAAGACGGTCCTCAGCCAGTGTTCCAATTTCGTAGTCCACCGGATCCAGAACCCTGACGACCTCTCGCAGATCCGCCAGATGACGCCGTTCATTTCCGACGCAGTCCTCAAACGCCTTCCCTCGCTGCCGAAGCAGCACGCCTTGGTCTTCGGGACATCGGTGAATCTGCCGACCACCTTCAAGGTGCGGGAGGCGTCGCCGCGACCGCGTAGCGACGACACCAAGATCGTGGATCTCTGGTTTCACGAGGAGGGACGGTTGGCGGACATCCGGCTGTCGCCTGGTACTCCCGACGCGGCTGACGAAGATGATCCCGACGGTCCGGATGACGAACCTGAATACGACATCAGCGATTTGGCATGAGCAGCGATCCGACATTTGAGAGCATGGCGCGAGCCCTTGAGGCGACCGGCGATTACAAGGTTCTGCGACGCCTTCAGGCGCGCGAACCGAGGATGCCGCCGCCCGGTGCGGCCGTTCGGAGACGACGGGTCTCGACGCCAGCCGCGATGAGATAATCGAGCTTGCGATGACGCGGTTTAGCTACGGTTTGCATGGCACAATTTACACGGTGGGGGAGTTCCTTTCAGCGGCTGCGCGCGCCTAAACACCGAAGCCGACACAAGGGAGAGCGCAAACAAGGGGCCGGATTAAAACTCACAACTAAGCTCTGCAATCGACGCCAGCCGAGGTTTGCAACACAATCCGGAGCAAAGCAGACATCGAGCGAACGGGCTAATATACCTGTTTCCTGACGTGCGCCGATGTCGGAATCTCGTGAACGAAATCAGGATTGCGAAGGCTGCTCGCCGCGCTTGGAGAGATCCTGCTCTTTTTCGCGCTTGCGCCGCATAAATCCGACAGTGTGGGCCGGGAAACCTTCATCCATGACCAAATACTTTGGCAGAGAAAAACCCTGCCGGGGGAGGACGGGGAATAGTGATATCTCAAAAATAGGCCAATTCTGACCTGAGTGTGTGCCCCAGCGGTAGGGTTCTTGCGCGAAGCCAACCTTGCGTGCCTGCCGGGTTGGACTAGGCATTACACCTGCGCGCGATCAGAATGTAGTGATTGCCTAGCATCGGACGCCTCCCCATCCGATGCGGCTCTACGGTGGGCGAAGCTTATCAGAAAGCGCGCGCATTCGGACCTAGCGAGGCTCCAAGAGCCGAAACACATTCATCAAGGTGCGATCAATCTCGTTCTTGTGGAATTACAGGCAACACGAGTATTTTCAACATTGGGTTGCGAGAGTGATTCGCAACTTCATTTCAAATGGAGTGGTGAAAAACCGTGCGCAAATTCTATTTGAAGAGCCGAGACACGATCCGGCGAAGGTTCGAGGCGACGCGCGATTTAGCCAAAACCTATCAACGACAATTCCTAAGCGGCGCCAACAGAACGAAGCGGCGGGAGATACGACGGATCATCGTGCTGGCGCGTCGATTACACCAAGGATACGAACGGCGTTCTTTCCACCTAGCGCTTCGCTCGAAGCCCTTACAGCATAAGGCAAAGCGGCTTTTGCTGAGCGGGTCCGCGACACTATTGTCAATCTCCGTGACACTGGTGTTCCTGCTTTTCGCGACACAAACCAGCAACTGGAAGGCCAGTGAGGTGAGCTTGACCGCAGCTCAAATCATAGGAGCTGCTTTGGCTTTAGTGCTGTCGCTTTCGATCATTCCGGCCCAACGAGCCGCCGAATTATTCTCCATGGCGATCCTAAAGCTTTACGCAAGGGATCGCGCACTACTAGGAGCCTTTGTAATACTCGTCGCGACCACGATGTTTTCACTTTTGCTCGGAAGTAATTGGCTTACTGACCTTGACCCCCGTAAATCAATCGCCCTTCAATTCTTGCTCATGGGCGTTTCTTTTGATGCCCTCCGCTGGTTCTACGTGCGGACTCTTGACCTACTTGCACCTCAAAGCGCACTCGAACTGGTAATTCGAGAATGCAACACGCAAATAATGCAAGCGAATGCGACTGCTGACCGCCTCTTGCGAATTGATGAGGCTGCGAAGGAGAGCCCACAGAATCGCAATTGGATTCGAGCAACGGTAATAACTAAAACAGGCATTCCTCAATCTCTCAGATACTGGACTTCGCAATTGGAGGAATTTGCGCATAGGTTCATCGCAAGGAAGGACACGTCCGCCGTGGATGGCATCGTCGCAGCTTTGGTTGATATCGGCCAACGATATGTAGAGGTGCGACGGAATAGCGTAATTCTACATCTCGATGCCGACAATTTATTTGCTGGCCGCCAGAGCGACATCGAAGATGTTCTGAATCCAATCTATGACAGTATTCAACTCATAATTGTCGACGCTATCGGCTCCTCGAACGAGCGCATCGTTCGCAACGCAATCACGCAGCAAGGTACTCTTGCTCGCTTAGCGGCCAGCGTCACCAGCACGGACTCCTCAGGCTTACAAAGTGTTCCACTAGCATTCGCAGCCGCTTACTATTTGGATAAAGGTGTTCGGGCAGCCGAGCTAGCGACGGCGAGCTATCGTCAGTCAGACAGCCATATCGTGCCGTATCGATCAGTCAGCGGAATGCTTAGGTGTATGGCTCATGAAATCGAAAGCGGCCAGTTTTCCGAAACTGACTTCGAGGAGATGCTCGCACGAGTAGCCCAATTGCTCCTATACGAAATTCGTATGGATGCAGCTAATAAACGTCGTTTGATGACGTTTCCACCATACTCCTTGGGCTTTGAGCATAGTATTCCGATGCTCCTTCAGAGGGTCGCCGAAAAGATCCACGTGGACAAAGAGCGATCATGGATCGATCCATTTAGCGATTTTGTCGACGCTTCCGAAGAAATAAGGAATCACTATCGCTCAATTAGCGGCATGACCTTCGGAGATGCGTTGCTCAGAAAATGGATAATCGACTCCCTCTTAGCATGTGTGCAAGTTCATTTGCATTTGCTCAAAAGCCCAGTTGAAGGAACAGAGCCGTTCCTAGCCCCCGTCGAAGATTGCGCGAAGTATCTCATTTCGTGGACGTCTGCCTTCTTTCCAGATTCTCAGCCTCCCGCGAAGTTTGCGGCAACCGAAGCGGCAAATAGCCTTGCGATAATGGGAATGGGCGCACTTGAAGAGGGTTGGGTTGATATTGCACGTGCTTGCGCATCAGCCATCGGCGCATTGGCGAAAAACAGCGCAGGCGTGAAACCTGAACCATACATCTTGGCCGATTTGCATGAGCGGCTGGAAATTCTTGCTAGAGCGGCGGATGTCCTTGCCAAGGGCACGTTTGGTTCCGAGTTTCGTGCAATGATATCGCGACCAACGACGATACCCGACGCCGATTGGCCACGCTTCCTCAGTGCACGGGCCACAAGATTTCATCAGCTAGATGAAGCTCTTGCGAGCGCGGGGCGTCTCTATGCGCGTCCCGACGATCCCATTGAATGCCTTCACGCACTGACCGTCGCGAAAAAGCGTGGCGACGCGACCAAGACCGCATGAAGACCAGATTGGTGCGTCATCTGATCAATGTAAGCACGCTTTGCGGAACATCGATGGCCTCCTTGGCGCGAGTCAAGGCAACGTAAAACAATCGCACTTCGGCTGGATCATGGCCGTTTGCGTATTGTGCCTTGTCTGGCTTCTGCTTTTTCGGCTGACTACGGAGGAAATCGTCCATGAGTCGGACTGTGTTCCACTCGCGGCCCTTGCAAATTCTAAAGTTTGATTGTAGCGAGCATTTCGGCCACGAGCAGCGTTGATGCTTTCACGCCCGTTCCAAATCTGGTATGCGACCAAACAACACTTTCCATGCTAATGGAAGGCAGTGTTTGTAAAAACCAAGGCTACCGAGTCGACCGTGAAATATTCCGAAGCGCCTGGGGTGTAAGAGAAATCGGGCGATTTCCGGCAAATGGATTTGCCGGAATTTGGAGTTCGGACACCGATTTTCTTGCAAATTGGCGTTCGGGGATTCCCTCGAATCTGAAGCTGTGATTCTCTTCGTTTGGTGGGATCGAGCGGAGGGATTTCGATGCGGCCACGGGAGCGTCGGGAGAGCGGCGAGCAGGATCTGTTTCGTTCACGGCTCGATCAGGTCATCAACATGAACCATGCGCTGGTGAAGCTGGCGCGGACGATCGACTGGGGATTTCTGGAAGAGAAATTCGGCGCCGTTTACAACGATGGCCCGGGCCAACTTGGCCGGTTTCCGCGCGGGAAATCCAGTATATCGGCAAAGAAAGTAACAAGTGGGAGGAGCAATACTATCTTGGTTTAGATCCCGATGAGGAGATTCACTATGGGGTCAAGCCAACGACCAGGAAGTCGCTGCTGAATATCCTCCGCAGAATTGCACAAGCAAAAGGGCTGCGGACCACGGCCAATGAAATTGGCATTTCGCGAGGGAAATTGTCGAAATTGCTGGAGAATGGATTTTCTGGCTGTTCGCGAGAGTTTGTGCAGCGAATTTCCGGAATTATTGCTCGAATAAAATCGAGGCTAATTCGGGACAATTGACGTCGCCATCGGCGCAGCGAAGCTCTCGTTTCTGTTCATCTCCATATGCCGGGTATTGGTGCACCAAAAAAGAAGCAGCACACAGTAGCGGCACCGCAAACCTGATTGGTGAGCCCTTATAGGATTGCCGCGATACCGCGACTCTGGCGAGGGCGGCCGGAAGTAAACAATCCACTACACCGTGATTGTTCGGTGCAGAGTTTACACTCTTCGACATATCCATTTTTCCAATCGGAAATTGATTGAACTGCGTAAGGCCAAACCGAACGATGAAGTACACATCTCGGAAGATTATACACTGACACGTTCACTCGAACGGCCGCCAACGCAGCTACTCCCTCAGCCAAGGTGTCCTGATAATCGACGGGGTCAATCCACAGAAGGCTTTCGTTGGCTATCGCAAATCCCGTATTTTCTAAGCCCATTAAAGCGACATGATCTACAAAGGGCAGATTCCGCGCAATCCACTGGCAGGTTTCCGTGATAATCGGCGCCGTTTGTGCGTGTAAAACAACTCGGATTTCTACACGTTGGCCTCGGTCCTTGAGCTTTAGAATTCCAAGGATGGTCTCGTCAAATGCACCTTTAGCCTGAACGACGTAATCGTGTATGTGGTCGACGGATGCATAAACAGGAATGGCAGCTATCAGTCTGGGGTGCGTTACGTCGCGCCACGCGTTTACGATTGCGGAATTAGCAAATGCACGCCCATTAGTTAGCACCTGAACCGCGGTGTTCGGAAGTTCATCGCGGCATTCCGACAGAACACGAGTGAATTCCGGCCAATCTGAAAGCGGTTCACCGCCCGTAAACGTAAGAGTTGGAGTCCCCTTATCTATAAGAGGTAAGCTCTCCCGTATTTCATCCAGTATCCAACGATCATCAATATCCTTAGGAGGCTGCGAACACATTAAGCAGTAATTATTGCATCTCTCGGTTACGAGAAACGAATTGTGGCGCGAGTTTCTTCGAAACAGAGATCTAAATTTGCCCGACTTACATTCCAAGCCTAAAATATCGCCGTCATCCAAATAAGCGAACTTAGAGGGCACGGTGATTATGCGGGCGGCGGAGTGCCCAGTTCCTAGATCGACGCTGTTTGCATCGTTGATTGCAAATATTGAATTGCGCCTTTCTCGGATTGCTTGTTCGATGTCAGCCTGCGATCGCACGATGTAAAAATCATGATCGCCGGCGTGGCGTCCAGTTCCGAGCGCGTTGAGGCGGATCACGGATCGAGAAATGCGCTCTAAGCCGCTGCAGAACGTAGCCGTGCCGAACAGTGATAGGGTCATGCGCCAGCCCACTGACGCAAGACCGCCGCGTCCTTCGGTGAACTTTCCAATATTTCGAGCAGCAAGCGCATCGTTCCTTTCTGACGCGCGCAGAAGTCCGACAATGGCTTGATACCGAGACTATCACCTTGTGTCGCGTGATGATGAACGGGGTTGGCTCCGCAATGACTTTCAAACACGCAATCGGAGCATTCCGGAGGTTTCCGCAAGCATACGTCCTTCATCGGACGCAAATACGCTTCCGTCGTAATTGTAGACCAGAGCTCCAATGCCAATCCCAGCAGGACTTCGCAAGTCAACGTATCCGATCGGCTTGTCGGTCAACATTCGCGTCAAAACCAGAGCTGAATAGAACTCCCGAAACGGAGTGCCTTGATGGTTGATCTCTAAAATGCGCCGAAGTCCCTTTTCAAAAAACTTGATCCAGTTTTCTGCGTTGTAACGCTGGTATTGTTTTGTCTTAATCGCAAAACCGAATGGGGACAACGGACGAAGGAAAATGCCGTCCAAGCCGAGGCTCAGATATTCATCGATGATTTCATCAATTCGATCTAAGCTGGCTTCGGTTGTGGTCATCAGCGCGCCAACCCGATCCCGCCCTAGCGCCTCTTGCGCTCGCCGTATGCCATTGACTGCAAGTTCGTAGCTGTTACCGCCCGGTCTAGGTCGATTTTTATTGTGCAAATCGGCCGGGCCGTCGAGCGATGTTGACAGGAGGATTTCGTTAGATTTGCAAAAATCGAGAACTGCGTCGTCCAATAGGGCAAGGTTTGTCGCAATGACAAAATCAACCTTTTTTCCAATGCGTTCAGATCGAACCTTTGCGGAGGCAACAATGGTCTTGATCAGGCTAAAATTAAGCAGCGGCTCGCCGCCTTGAAATTCAATTTTGATACGGGAAGATTTGCTCTCAAAAGCTATATCCAGCGCTCGTTGCGCCGTGGCTTCGCTCATATCAAATCTGGAACGGTCGGTACTTTGACGTGACACCTGGCAATACGGGCAAGAGTGTTCGCAACGCAAGGTCACAACAAACATGTGAAGTGGCGTAACTTCCCTCAAAAATGACATGCGGCTTCGTAACCGCAGGGCGAGAAGCTGTTGCTGAGCTTTTTGGCGAGCGCCTGTTACCAGATGCGCAGCATAGGCTTTCTCATAAAGTCCGTCGCCCGGCTGCAGCTGAAGGTCGATCAACTTGTTGAGTTCATACTCTGTCAACCGAACGAAATCGCCGACCAAGTTGGAAACAAGAAATTGCTCGCCCCCCATTCGTTCAAAATTGAAGGGTAGAAGGGTAAGCTCATCGCCTCCCGAGCCAAAAGCGTCAGCGGCAAGAAAGCGGGCCATGTCCAGCCATTTTTTTGAGATTTATTTGGTGTTGTCGGAGCCTGCCAGGGATCCGAAGGCAAGCGCCAAAATGACGTTGCGCATGCCTTCGGTCTTTTCTGCCAGACGTGCTCTCAGATTCTCATCAGTAACGAGATAGAGAAAGTGAGATTTTAGAGCGTCCGGACTGTCAGGGAGACGTTCATTAGTTGACTTGCCGCTTTGCACGGCAAGATCGCAGATAAATCGACCATCGGTTTGCCTAATGTGGCAAGTTGCGGTTCCAATAAGACGATATGCAGCCGCTTCCAACGCACCCAGCGACTGGATGCTTGCATCGAATTCAACCTCAGTCGTGATTCCCGCAACCTGTTTCTTAATATCGGCTTGAAGCATGTGACGCGTGAGATGCGTGAGAGGCGTGGGAAGCGTGAGACGCGTGTTGCGCTACCAGTGTTCCATCGGAGCGCTGGGTCATCACAAAACCCATTAAGTCTTCGCCAGCCTGGAAAAGCGCATTCGGCGTCAATTGCGAAGCAGCAGCTTGGTTGCTTGCCCTTGAAGAATTCACGTCGTCGCTCAATGTATTTGCTTGAGCTGCAGTGGTG
>WNFI01168000.1_pt1 | contig 14932 bp, 18 predicted proteins | sample 5400471 | NCBI WGS metagenome assembly WNFI01 (sample SAMN13153348, study PRJNA577476) | soil metagenome | isolation source: 100 cm saprolite on Douglas fir-dominated hillslope | place: USA:California | collected 2013-09-17
GGTTTCTGCTCAAGGATGCCCCGGCTGAAAACATGCTGGTATTGATGGTAGCCTGCATCCTGCGCGGCTTCATCGAGGAGGGAACGACCACCACGCCGTTCGATATGGTCGTGCGCAACGGCATGAGCCGCTATCAACTCTGCATCGAGGCCATGCGTCGCGCCACGCGCCTGCGCAAACTGACTCCACCTCTGATCGCCGAGTGTGATGACCTGCTCGCCAGGCATACAGACTATGTGCTGGCCCACCTTGAGGATATGCCGGAGGTGCGTGACTGGCCGTGGGTGGAATAGCCAGAACATGCCACCTTTCCCAGCCCGTTTCCTGTCACTTCAAAACAGGTGAGGGAACGGGCTGGAGAGGAAGTTCCCTTGCCACACCCGGCTAACCTATGCTACACTTTATCCATACCCCTCCCACATGGGTAGGGGTGAAGTCACATAGAAAGAGAAAAGGAACAACTCCTATGGCACAGGCTATCGATCCCGTCTGCGGGATGACCGTCGATACAGCAACGGCAAAGTTTACCACGCAGTATCAAGGTGAAACGTTCTACTTCTGCGCGCCTGGGTGCAAGAAAGCATTTGAGCAAGCGCCTGAACAGTATGTGAAACAGAGCCAGCAAGCGCAGGAGCACCAAACGGATCATCCATGATGGGGTTCTCGTAGCAACTGGACAAAAACCAACGATAGGCCATCAGCGTTCGGGCCACTGACCAACGAAATGCAACGGCAGGAGGGCGCTTTCGGGATCGTAGCCCCGCTCACCCCCCAGCCGAGCGGAGCCAAGCCATAGTCGAGGAGATGCTAGTCGGCCTGGCTCAGACATAGGGCTTCATCTAGAGGGTAGGCTGAGATCTTGATGAAAATGTGCAGGAAGCTCGCTCTACGCTCAAAGTGTACACTGAAAAGATAAGAGGTGCTGACATTTTTACTGTACGGGGAAAATCGAGAGGAAAAATGTCAACACCCCTGTATCGGCATGGCGTCGGGCTTTTGCTGGGATTGCAGTCAGAGCATCTTTGAGGTAGGATGTCTGTAAGGTGAGGTTGCTCTAGCAGACCGAAAGAAAGAGAGCATGCGTATGGACAACACGAGAGAACTGCACGATTCTTCGGGGCGAGAGAACCGCGCGCCGTTGCGGATTCCAGGACGTGCTGAACTGCTCAGTATTCTGTCTCCTTCCCTAACCGCCCCCTTTCAGTTCACTACTCAGCGTGCGTCTGTGGAACTCGTCCCTGGACAACCAACCCAACTGCTTGTATATCGAGCCGAGCAGGCGGGGAACACCTTCCTGAACCCAAGCCTCGTGGTCCAACGAAATACGACCCTGGCAGTTGATTTGTTCAATCACCTGGATGAAGGCACCACGATCCATTGGCACGGCCTGGATGTGGAGTGGACGATGGATGGACATCCCCTGCACACCGTCGCTCCTGGTGCTACCTACCAGTACCGATTTGTGGTGCGCAATCGTGGGGGCACGTACTGGTATCACTCCCATGCCTATGAGCGCACTGCGCAGCAAGTCTATCATGGTTTGGCGGGGTTCTTGCTTGTGGAGGATGAGGAGCAACGTCGGCTCGCTCGCGCCCTGGACCTCACGCTTGGTGAGACAGATATCCCGCTCCTCTTACAGGACAAGTTTCTTGATGCGCAAGGCCAGATCAGCTATCCCACTGATTCTGAGAGCCAGGCGATGGGAGTAGAAGGCACAACGATCCTCACTAACCTCACGATCAATCCGATTTTGCCGGTGACCACCAGGCTCTATCGCTTTCGTCTCCTCAATGGATCGAATGCGCGGATCTTCCGGCTGGCTTTTCTCAAACAGGCGCAACAAGATCCCTTGCCTTTCTGGATTATTGGGGCCGGGAGCCTGCTGGATCGGCCCTATCAGGTGAAGGAGGCATTCCTCGCTCCTGGTGAGCGAGTAGATGTGCTCCTGGACATCGTTCCCTTTGCTGCCGGGGAGATGATCACGCTGAAGAGCGTGGCTTTTGACCCGATGCACCACGAAATGAGCATGGAGATGCCGATGGGAGGGATGGACATGGACAACCAGAGCAGCATGCATGAGCCGCACACAAGCATGAACGCCCTTTCACTGGCTAGTGGACAGGCCTTTTCGCTCGTGCAATTTCTGGTGAGAGAGCGTGTGCCTTATGATCGTATACTTCCTGCCTCGCTTACGACCATCGAACCTATAGATATCCAGGAGGCAACAACCCGCCCGTTCATCCTCTCCGTGCAAGAAGATGGGCCGCTGATGCGCTGGCTCATCAATGGTCTGACCTTTGTGCCTGAGGAAGATCCCATTATCGTCCGCAAGAACACGACAGAACTGTGGGAAATTCGCAATGAAGCACGCAGTATGCCGCATCCGATGCACCTTCATGGATTCCAGTTTCAGGTGGTGGATCGAGCCAATAGTCCGGGACAGGTCGCAAGCCTTCGGGTAGATGACGCCGGAAGAATGGTAACAGATCTTGGCTGGAAAGACACTGTGCTGATCTGGCCTGGTGAGACGGTTCGCTTGGCTATCCACTTCGCCCATCCTTACCCCACTGAACAACGCTATTTGTTCCACTGCCACATTTTGGAACATGAAGATACAGACATGATGCTCAACTGCAAGGTAGTCTGAGCCTGAGGACCTACAGGTCCACTGACTGATAGGGTCCTGACATTTGTAGAATGAAACTTTTCTCATGCACATTTTCGTCAGGATCTTAGTCCCACCTCATCTATGCAGATAGACTGCGGACCTCGACTGCTGTGCCGTCAAGATCCCACCGCTGGCGAACGCGAGGACAATCAGTAGACCCAGACAATATGCTGGAAGTCCTGATTTTCGTCTAGCGTTGGAGCGAAGATGTACAGATGGTTGCCCACTGGCGCAAGCGCAGCAGTTGCACCAAACTGAAGGTCGGCCGGGTCAAAGGCAGGGTCAACGTCAAATTGAGGGATTCGCCATCCTGACCAGTTGGCACCATCTTCACTGAAATTCAGTGCAATGTGGTTCGTGGGCTTCCATCTTGTCGCAAGGTAAATGCGGTCTCGGAATATCCCGGCAGCGACGTCCAGGGGTTCAGCCGCTACGGATGACACCGGGGGAAATCCTGCCGGCTCAAGTACGTCCACCCATGGGTTAAACGTGTCAAGATCAGCTGTCGAGGTCATCCGAAGGTGATTCGTCCCCGAATCTCTGGCGAGCAGGTACAAGCGGTGCCGGAAGGCTGCCGTGGTGATCGGTTCTGTTGTTCGTAATCCACCAGGACCGGTGGCCTGCTGGACCCATGAGCCGCCATCAACCGTATATGCCAGAGTCTGAATCGAGTGATCTTTAAGAATCCCGAACACGTAGAGGTGGTCGTCGTAGCTGACCGCGCTGACGGGCAGGCTGGCGACGCTTTCTGGGGGGCCGGTGGGGGCCAAGTCGAACTTACCCACCAGGTCGATGGTCCAGGAAGCCCCTGTGAACGTTCTAGCGTGGGTCACAGGGAACGGGGGGCCTACGCCGACCCCGAAGGCATGCACGGCGTCATTATGAGCGGCTGCACTTACCCCAGTCTCAGAAACGAGCCGGCCGGTGGGAGGATTATCCAAGTCGACTGGCCCACGAGATGCGCAACGAGATGCAAGCAAGCTGGTAGAAAAAAGGAGATCTGAAAGAGAAGGGAGCCAAGGATAAATAGGCACCAATCGATAAGAAAAGTGTGGCCAGGAAGAACCTCATCGGTGAGGGGAAGATGAAATCCTCGTGGATCAGTACTTACGCGGCTTTGAGGAGAGTAAACCCATAGACGGTGGCAAACGAGGCTGGAAGGCCATGAATGGTGAGAGTCAGCGGGGGCGCAGCCGTGGGGTGAGCGTTGCAAGCCAGGCGCTGGCCCCAGGTGAGGCGCCAATGAGCGCGCTGGGCTCGGGTGAGAATTGGCGGGTGTGTAGCCACCATGTGATCGGCGGTCGGTACCGCTCCCCTGGTCAAGGAAACAGTTTGGGAGCGCATCAGATTGATCCAACGCCGTCGGAGTTGACAACGTGGCCAATCCTTCCAAAGCACTGGGAAACACGGGATTGGCTCAGGCGTCTTTGGGGGAGTTTCAGGCAACGCAGGAACGGGTGCTGAGGAAACCGCTTGAGTGGAAGTGGCTGGCCAGAAAACGGCGCTGACCCGACGTGGTTTCGTGGTGTCAATGCTTTCTTGACACGCAGACCGCATGGCGCAGGTCCGGCAATCTCCGATACGAGCCGCATACAGTACACGGTAAGAGCCATCGCGCTCCGGTTTGCGTTCCTGTGGATAAAGAGGATGATTGGCGGGACAGAGGAGCGTCCCATCAGGTTGAGGCGTAAATGCCGATCCTGGAAAACCGCCGGTAAACGATTTGCGCGCCCATTGCGCAGGGCCATACAACACGGGGAAAGCCGCCCGAGCTTCGGAGGCATCGGCTCTGGGGGCTGGTTCGGCCATGAGGGCCGGGGCAAATTCGGTAACGCGCATGGCTGTGGGAGAGAGGTGCTGGCCGAGCTCCAAACGGAGATTCCACAGCCATTGGCTGATGATCTGCCAAAATTCCTGCCCACAAGGGGTATAGGAACACCAACGATCGGGATCTTGCTCCATGTCTTTATCAGCCAGAACGGTTTCAAATGATCCCCGGTGCAGATACAAGTCCAGCACGTCTTGCGGGGAAAATGCAGGAGAAGGAAGTTGCGTCACAAACAATTCGTACACCAGCCCGTCGTGCTGCTTGCCAATGGAGGCGTTTGTGGACGAAGCGGGATGGGCAGCCACCACCAGACGCACACGCGGCCCCGTCGGGGTGAGAGCAATATCCGGGCAATCGTAAAGCGCACGATACATTCCACTTTCCGGATGCGTCTTCTCCGCATCTGGCGGGTGAGCAAGAACTGCTTTGACTTCTGGCACGTTCAGGAGTGCATAGTCCTTGTTACGTGCGATCACACCGAGGCCAGAAGCGAGCACGTCGCAGAGCGGTGCTGCATTGCCATACAATCCTGAAAGCGCGGACCAGAACGTGGGCATGGGGAAGAGCCAGGAGAGTCGCGTAACTGGTGATCACCTGAAGGGCGCGTTTGAGTTCGCCGCGATAATTACCGTTCCCAGCCCCCCAAAAGTGCCTAGAAATTGATGCGTGTGGGCTTGCAGAATGGTGGTCCGGGTTCTTCCCACCTCTCCCCTTTTCCGCCCCAAATAGCTGGGGGCGCAAACCTGATCAAAACGACGATGTGGGTCTGGCAGAGACTCCAACTGCGGGAGCGCTCGCTGACGCGCTGTTTGTTTGGTTCCATCCACATCCACCACGACCCATTGTTGACCGAAACAATCCCACAAGCCGCCTGGAGAGGCGAAAGTCTTGCGGGCCACGAGATCGTTTTGGAAGAGCGTTCGCAGCGCCTCCACCGTCACTTGATCAAGGGCCGCAAGAAAGCGCGAGAGCGCCGAGCGAGAGGGCAGGTGATGGCGACCAAAGAGCGCCATAAATGTGTCCGCAAAGGGCAAGAGTCGCTCATAAAAGGCTTTGAGGGTGGGCTCACCACTGAGGGCATACCCGATGAGCACCACCACAAAATCAACCGTGTCATACAGACCAAAACGCGCTCGGGCAAATCGGACGCGTTCCTGGATGCTTCTCAAGATACCCGTAGAGGCTAGCACTTGAAAGAAAGCCGCCACTTCTGCGAACCAGGACGGGGTTGAGGGAACTGCTTCTGGGGCAATCTGGATCGTTACCGTAGAATGAGTCTTACCGGGTTTGTGCCCTCCTTCGTGAAATCAATGAAGAAAGAGGATGCTCACTGCGGCGACAGCAAGGATCATACCCTCGACACAAGCCCCCAACATCTCTTGTCCGGTAAGAAGCTTTTCTTGCCACACTCGCTTGAGCATATAAAATGTCAGCAACAACCCTAAGCTTCCCCCAGTAAGCATACCTGGAGCATATTCCAGAAAGAGTGCCGCCGTGGTGAGGTGAAAGAGTGCATTGAGGCCAAATTGGATCTGAGTGGCAACGGCAAATATGACCCACCCGCCATGCTTTTGCCTTTGAGCCGCTTTGTACGAAGCGAGAAACACCAGCAGAATGAGCGGAATATGCACGGTAGCAAAGAGGCCGGTGGAAAGCGACGCAAAGTGTTTTGTCGCCCAAGGGCCGAAGGCGGGCACTTCTTCGGTTGCATGGATGATAAAGTAGATGCTTGGCAGGAAGAAAAATACCGGGAGTGGCAGGTACTGGTTAAGTATGTTCTTCTGCATCAGAAGACTCCTTCTTTTTCCCACCAGAACTGATGGGATTGAGAGGCCTGATCAAGCGCAATCAGAGGCTTCTTCCCCAACTTCCAACGAGGAAGAGGGCCATACGTGCGAACTGGGAATACCCGAAAAATGCATCCATGTGCATCTCTTCTCGGTCTGATCCGCTCGAAAACGGTTTACAACAAGCCACATGTCCATAAATAGACAATCGTCTCTAAAATAGAGTATACTGAAGAGGGAGAGGAGATGTCAAGTGATTACGAGACAACTGTCTAAAAAAAGAGAATTGTCTACATGAAAAAGGAAAAAGAAGACCGCCGCATTCAGCGAACGCGGCACCTGTTACGCCAGGCTCTGTTCACATTGATCGTTGAACGGGGATATGAAACGATTACAGTTGAGGAAATCACCGAGCGAGCGAATGTCGGACGTGCCACCTTCTACGTGCATTACAAGGACAAAGAGGAGTTGCTTCTCGTCTGCCTGGAAGAGCTGTTTCATGAGACGGCAGCAACACTCGGCCCCATTTCTGAGGAGACGTTCCAGGCGGGAGGGAAGCCGCCTGCCCAGTTGGCATTTGAACATATTGCGCAGCATCATCAGCTCTATCGTGTTCTTTTCACTGAACGAGGTGCAGCAGTGATAAGTTTACGGATACTGGAACTCCTGGCGACCATTTCACAACGCTATACGATTGGTCAGCTTGATGAAGCACGTTCACTCTTGCCCCTCGAACTCCTTGCTTATCATCTCGCTGGTTCTCTTTTTGCATTACTCATCTGGTGGCTCAATAATGATATGCCGTACTCACCAGAACACATGGCGAAGATTTTCCAACACCTGGCAGTTTCCGGTATCGCTAACGTGGTGGGGTTAAGGCCGACGCTTCCAGAACTCTCACGACCAGAACAGTGAGATCGAGATAGACCCACGATAAAACCCACCTGGGAAGCCACGCGAGATCCATTTTATCCATGACCATCTCGTTGCGCATCTCTTCTGAAAACGAGTTTTCATCCAGGGTGGTGCACCTTATGCGCATGAACGTCTCGTGGGACTGGAGCATCCAAGACCTTCACCCAAGCTCGTGAGTGACGCAGCCACCATGTGACCTCATAGTTCGACTTGTGGCAATCAACCGACTGGGGAGAGCCAGAATAGTTCCGGGCGAAATTGACCGAGCGGGTAGAAGTATCGGTCCAAGCGTCGAGCACATAGCGCGGGCCCGAAATTTGATCGATCGCCACCGGCCCATCACAGTCGACGGTAAGCCACGAATAGAAATTGGCAAATGCTTCTATGGCTAGGACTGCCCAGAACGTCCCGCTCACGAGGGCTTCTCCTAGGGAGTCGGCGCCAGCAAGGCCCGCTGTAATGCCTGCCAGCTGGTCAGCGGTGGCAATAATGCGTCCATTCACTATCTCGTTAGGCACGTTATCGGAGTTGAGGAGCTGGAAAATAGAGGCGACCTTGGAAGTTGGATCATTTATCACGACGCGAGCGAGACCAGGAGGGCTCGGGTAGGACGGGTCGTAGCCAACAGTACTGTAATCGCCGTTGTTAAAATCGCCATCTTAAAGCTGCGCTGTGCGACCAGATCGCCGTCGACGGATGCGGAATAGCCCAGCCACAGGGAGTCATGGTGCTTGGCCCGGGTGTCGATGATTAAAAATTTCTCGACCATAAAAGTATAGAGATCCATCGGCCGGTCCTCCTTTCGCTGACTCTTGACGTCAGCGATCACGAATAAAACGTTTGGGCGACTCAAGACGAACGCCGCATACCGGAAACGCCTTCATCACACCCAGCACGGAATACCGCCAATTCCAATGATCCCCGCACCGCTGCATCCCGAGGCCGACCGGCGATGGCCACCCACTGTGACACTAGCTCGGGTCATCAATAACCACCAACCGGCTAGCGAGCCCTCCTCAGTTCCTGACAGGAGCACTGGGTGACCATGGAGTTGCTGCATGAAGACCTTCCTCTTAAAGAGACGTTTCAGAAAGGAAAATTTAGGGGACGAGTATTGAAGAAAGAAGCACTTGCGGATAAGACTCATTATCGGCACCTCTTTTATCTTTCTGCCGCTGATAATTCGCTTTTTACAGCTGAAAACAGAGCAAAATGACTGCTGATAATACGAAGCCGATCCTAAACGTTGTTTTTCGTCCATCTGCTACCGGAACCCCATGATGGCTGTTCTCCTGGAAAGCTAGCCAGGTCTGGGCGGGCGTTCTTCCTCAGCTGAGGCTCTGGGAAGCGTTGCCTGAGAGATATGGCACGTGGTGCATTCTTTGCTCTCAACTCGCTCGATCACATCCAGGTCACGCTGACCATCGTCATCGCCGTTCCCCCTGCCTGGAGCGATTTGAAGGGCACGCCTGTCTGGGTCACTAGAGGATCGAGCGCTTGTGTGAGCGAGATGGTGCCTGCCCCTGCTGGAAACGCGCTGGTATTCAAGGTGACCTGCCCGGTGTTCGGAGCAGTGGGGGGAGCAATCGCTTTCACTTGCAGTCCCAGGGCGACCACGCCCATCAGCGTGCCGCCTTGCACATGATACATGACCAGGGTGTGTGTGCTTCGTAGGACCTGCGCGAGATCCTGAGGCGAGCGAATGACCGGCGCGCGCGGGATGATGAATGTGAACGAAGCTTTTGCGCTGGCTGCGCTGTAGATACAGATGAACGTCTGTCCCTCCAGGGTCCTGGTCGGTGCCTCTGCGATTTGAAACGAGGCGACCTGGTTCTGGAGCGGGAGAGCAGTGCCGTTACACGTCAGGCGCTCGCTGCCCGCAAACTGGACAGGCTGCCCGTTGAACCCAAAGCTGAGGCCAATGGTGGTCGTCTCTCGGCTCGTGGGATCATACCCACCCATCGTCACGATCACGTCTACCTCTAACTGTCTGGGAGAGGGATTGCGCAAGACGATCGGAGGAACCCACCGGTCGGATTGCGAAGTTGATGGCCCTGTTTGCTGTGATCCTCCTGGGGAAGATACTCTCTCTGGTCGCAGTATGTTCGAGGGACCCTGACCTCCGCATCCTACCAGGAAGCCGCAGGCGACGAGAAAGAGCACAAGAAAGGAGCGTGGGATGAAGCGATGATGGAGCATGGCATCCTCCTCTGTATTTTAGCGCACTGGGATGTGTCACAGAAACGTGTTCGTCCCGCTATCTCGTTGACCTGGCGTACTTATGAAAGAAGACGGATCTGCTCTGGTATTTGTTCCCACCATCACCATGCGTTCTGGCGCTTGCGCATGAGCAGGAGGGATGTCATGGGACAGTTCTTCCGACAGCTTCCCGCGTTGTGGTAAAAATTGGTCGATAGGTCAACCATACGTTACGCTGAGGTCGGCTCACCCGCCTGGCGCGCTCCATATTCGCGCTGGCGACGAAACACCAGCAGAATCATGGCCAGAAGGGCAAGTATGAGGAGATAGAGCACGATGCTACTGAATACTTCGATGGCGGAGCCGGAGACCGTCTCACGTTCATAGAGCGAAGCAAGCTTCACGAATTGTGTGTTTGCCCCACCGACAATGACCGGGAGCCAGGTTTCCACTTTCTGACCGTGATAGGTCAGTTCGGCGTACACGAACCAGCGCCCTCGCTCAGGCAACGGCATCTCTCCCTGAAACTGGCAGCTACCAGTACGGTGAAGGGATGCCACTCTCGCCTCGCCTGAACGCCGAGCGATGAGCGTCTGCGGCTCGAGCTGGTCGCACTGCAGCAGAGTCGTTACTCTCGTTGACAGGCTCACCGTCGCATGTTGCATGGTAGCCGTCAACTGTGCCTTTCCGATTTCATTGCCCTGCCCCGGATCATGGGCCAGCGCTCGACCTGGCAACAGGAAGAGCAGGCATCCCAGGAGGAGCAGGGAGGCTTTCACCCGGCGCAACCGCAGGCGTGGAGCCTCCACCACCGTCAGCACGAGCCAGCTGACCAATGCTGACAAAGGGAGGCCGATGATGATGTCGGCGAATGTGATGGAGACGCCGCTCTGCAGGAGGTTCAGATACGCGACGTAGCTGGCGTAGACCGCCAGCGCGAAGAGGAGCGCACGGAGCGCGCGAGACCAACGCAGCTGCGCAGTCAGATCAAAGACGACGGCAGGAAGAAGAATGGGCGGAATGAGCGGGAAGGAAAAACCGAGCAGCAGCAGAAAGACGACGACGCCGACGCGGAAGCCTGTATACAGCGCCGCTGCCGCGGTGCCTATCCAGCGCTGGCTGAATGCGGCGCGGAGCAGAGCGAGCGTCAAAATACTCCCGGTTGTGAGGACCGGCAGATACCAGATAGCAGCGAATTGCGGAACGTCGGCTTCGTACTCCATCACCGGGATCAGGGACACGCTGAGCACCAGCGCACCGAAAGCAGCTACCACAAAAGAATCGCGACGACCAGCAGACTGCTTCACGGCCAGGAGCATGCCGCTTCCAACAGCCAGGAGTCCCATCATGCCTAACAGGTGTGGTGGACTCCATAACACTGCATCACGCCCGAAGGCAACGTGCCAGGCGTTATCGATCGGAGCCGACGCAAGCGTGACGGCATCGCCGATGAGGGCCAGCGCAAGCGGAGGATGGGTGATCACGGCGCGCAAGCTTCTTTCACGGCGGAAGACCAGCAGCGCCCAGGAGACGACGGCGACTCCGACGAGGAGCACTCCGCCATAGAGCAGAAGGTGCGGTGGGATGGCGAAGCTATCGCGCCCGCGATCGGTATGCCAGGCATCATCCCAGTAGGTACCCAGGAGCGCCACAATTCCGCCGATCAGGAAGAGCAGCGTCGAAAAGGATGAAATCGATTTTGTCGTGTTTGTCATGGAAGTAGCCTCCTGGTATGGGTGATTGCATGCTCGTCGAACAAGTAGATCATTGCGCATACCCTGGTACGAGTAGGGAAGGTGCTGCCAGGCATGCTCCTGGTCCTTATGAAGGAGCCTTTGCCACAAGCGCTCCAGAGAGAAAGCGCGAAACTTCACGCATATAGGTTTCAGGCGGTGTACCAGGACGGTAGAGATAGCAATCCTCCACCGCTCGCTCGACTAAAGAGGTGATGAGCCGGGCAGCGATGTCTGGATGGACCGCGGTATCGATCTGGCCAACGGCCTGCCAGCGTTTGATCAAGGTCGCCAACAGGTGATAGTATGGCTCAAACAGGCGCTCCCAGTCGGCAGGATTTTCAACCAGCCCTCCCCCATTGTTGAGAATGGGATAGACATCTGCATACTCCCCCATCTGCCGGAACGTGGCTCTCAAGCCAAGCTCAAGCGTCTCTGAAAAACTGGTCGCCTGCATGACGGCCTCGCGTACCGCTTCCAGGACACGCTCAAGCATCTGCTCAGCGAGGGCGTAGACCACGGCAAATTTGGAAGAAAAGTAGGTATAAAAGGTCCCGTGGGCCACTTGCGCTCGCGAGACGATCTCGGAAATGGTCGTCGCCTCCAATCCTTTCTCTGCCAGCACCTGTCGAGCCGCTGCCAGGATATCGACCCGACGATCTCTCGTGGGGGCATGTCGCGTACGCATACGAATCGTGAGTCGTCCTTTCCGCGCAACGAAATGATAAAATGTCAAAATAAATGACGAAATGTCAATGACGCTCCAAGTATAGCGTGAAAACGGTCTGTTGTCAAGGGAACCAAATCTGGTGAATCCACGTGTCGCCCCCGTCGCTCTCCTGGAGCAAGATGCGCAAGAACAAGCAGTGGCGTGAGACCCTGCTTGTTCTTGCGCATCTTGCTGTAGAATACCAGTACCTTGCACACGGAATACCTGGGAGTGAGCCTTTTTGCACATTGCGTGTCTAGAGTGAGATAAGCCCAAGTATTATGACTAGGCGGAAGATGCCTATTTCATGGGAGACTGAGCGCGTCCATGAGTGCCTTTGCAAACTCGGCGGGAGAGGACACGAAGCCGAGGTGTCCGCCGGGGAAGTCGACAATCTCGCGGCCCAACTGCCTCGCCAGCACCCTGTTCGGCTGGTAGGGCAACTGGTCCTGGGCGTCACGTCCCCCGGCGAGCACGATCCGCTCGGCGTGCGCCGCGAGCACAGCGAGATCAAGCTCAACCTGCGGATACTGGCGCAACTCGTGCTCCATCCAGTACTCGACATTGGACTGGGTGTACTCGTTCACGTGCACGCGCATAGCGCGATGCATCAGCTGGTGGTCTATGCTTCCAAATGCCCCGCTGGCAAACTGGTGCATGGCTTCCGGAACCCCCTTCTTCCGGTAGGTGTCGTAGACCCCGTCGAAAAAGGCCAGCCATTTCGCCGCATCGGGCAGCAGCGAAACGACTGGCGGCTCGTGGGCAACCACGGTCTGGACCCGCTCGGGAGAGTGGCTGAGGACTTCGAGCGCGACAATCGCTCCAGAGCTGCTGCCAAAGATGGTCGCCAAGTTGTCCGTCAGGTGCTCGATCAAGCGCCGGACATCATCGGCATCGGTAGCCAGCCGGTGATCATAGTCCTGAGGACCGTCGAGCGAGCTGCGGGAAAAACCGCGGCGGTCGTAGGTCACCACCTGGTACCGTGCTGCGAGTGGGCGTGCGACCTGGCGGAAGACCTCTCCCTCTCCCCTGGCTCCTGGGATCAGGATCAGGAGTGGCCCATCGCCGCTGACCTCATAAGATAACTGCGCACCGGGAACCTTAAGTGTACTCATCTGCTTTCCTACTTTCCTCTTTTTTTTACAAGTACTTTTCCTTTTGTGTAGGCTTCTATCCTTTCGGCATTTCTCGCGCCGACTGTTTCTCCTTCCTGTGCATAAAGCCCAACAAATACTTGAACTTGAACTTGAACATGACAACAAGCATTAATCCTATCATCACATAGGAGATCGGGTTGTGAAGAAGGAATGCACCGAAGCCAGTTTTGTAGAGTGCAATGGCAGCAGTGGCATGCAGAATAACTGCTACGATTATCGTCAATGCGATTGCAACGAGCAGAAGGTATCTCTTCCACGCTTGATTGGTCCTTGCATTATTGAGATGCATGATGAATCCGGAAAATTCTTCGGCACGTATGTTNNNNAAGCATGGAATGATCTATGTATCCGGTTTCTCCTCGCCATGTTTTTGCTGACTTATCGGACTTGGTCAGAGTTGCAATCAATTTGAAAGAGGGATGTTGCTTTGCCAAATGTTCCAGCTCGTCTAAAAACGGCGCATCCTCCGGTCGGCGGTTCGAATAGAACAGAAAAATCTCGTGTGGCAGTTTTCTTTCCGTTGCGTCTTTAATCATGGAGAACGCAGGTACGATGCCGATCCCTCCGATGAGAAAAACCGCAGGTTTTGATGGATCATCATGCAGCGTAAATGATCCGTGCGGACTTTTCAGGAGTATTTCTATGCGGACTTTGTCTCCAATCGGCATGCGTTCCAGGACTCTCTTGAATGCCGTATCCCGCATTCTCATAGCGATCACCAGATCTTTCTCTTGAGGAGCGTTTGCGAGTGAGAAAAATCGACTCTTGCCTTCGCTGTCCGTTTCGGGAGGATTCATTAAAGTCATCCGTATATGCTGGCCAGCCTGAAAATGAAATCCGTTCGGCTTCTCAAAAACGAAAGCGATTGTGCCTTCTGCTAGTTGTTTTTTCTCTTTCAGAGCGACTTCATATGCCACCCTCTTCATTGAAGGCGGCCGAACATGGTTCAACAGAAAGGCGCCATGCATATTGTGGGTACTTTGAAACATCGATTCTTTTCTCCTTTGCGCTAACTTCTCAACCTCGTACACGTGAGAGGGATCTGGCTCGTTGCCTGTACGCACTCGTCTACAGGACGTCGCGTATCTTTACTTCTGTCCCTCTTTCGAGTATGCTAGAGAAAGCACCACCAGTCAAGAAGCAAAAGCAGCCGCTGTGTAGAATAAGCGACATACGAAGGGAGCGTGTCGATGAAGACGTCCGATCGCCTGGCAGATTTACGCGTCCGACGCACCCGCAAGTTGCTGTGGGAAGCGCTGATGGCGGAGCTTTCCGAGCGAGCGTTCGAGGAGATTACCGTCAAGGAGATCTGTGAGCGGGCCATGGTGCATCGCACGACGTTTTATAAGCATTATGAGGATAAGTATGCCCTGCTTGAGCAGGGCATGCGACAGATGTATGACGCTCTGGTGGCAGAAGTGGCGCATGTGCCCCCCAGCGCGTTCTCTGCGGATCATCCTCCTCCCTACTTTATTCGTCTGTTTGAGCATGTGGCAGAACACCAGCACTTCTACAAGCTGATGTTGTGTGGGGAAGGCATTGGCCGGTTTCAGAAGCTGGTCAAGGAGTATATTGCAGAACAGGCTTCGGCCAAAGCGCGCGGATTGACCCCGGCCAACCAGCACCTCGCCGTTCCACCTGCCATGCAGGTGCAATTTTTCGCGGGAGCAGTTCTCAGTCTCCTGGCCTGGTGGCTTGAAAATGACATGCCTCTTTCTCCTCATCAGATGGCGCAATATTTGCTGTCAGTCCACGGCACTTTGTCATGTCCATTTACTACGAGAACCCCGTCAGAGTATTCTTGACGAGCGTTCGGGAGACGACCACATCATCATTGCCAGGAAGTGAGCCTTTTTTAGGTGTGCGCAAGTAGAATGAAACTCAACCATTTCGTGTCGACTGCCACCAAAATGAGAACAAAGCCGCTCTCAGACTG
>WNFI01666349.1_pt3 | contig 14932 bp, 14 predicted proteins | sample 5400471 | NCBI WGS metagenome assembly WNFI01 (sample SAMN13153348, study PRJNA577476) | soil metagenome | isolation source: 100 cm saprolite on Douglas fir-dominated hillslope | place: USA:California | collected 2013-09-17
CTGCGGCGCAGCGAGGTCTTTCAGCTCGCCTTGAAACGCGCCCATCGGAGTGCGGGCGGCGGAGACGATGACGACTGGATCGTTCAACATGGCAACTCTCCTTTCATGACTGCCGGGCTCAAGCGGTCTCGGAAAACAGCTCTCGCCCGATCAGCCAGCGGCGGATCTCGGAAGTTCCCGCGCCGATCTCGTAGAGCTTCGCGTCGCGCCACAGGCGCCCGGTCGGGTAGTCGTTGATGTAGCCGTTGCCGCCGAGACACTGGATCGCCTCGCCCGCCATCCAGGTCGCCTTTTCGGCGGCGTAGAGAATGGCGCCGGCCGCGTCCTTGCGCGTGGTTTCGTTGCGGTCGCAGGCTTGGCCGACCGCGTACACATAAGCCCGACAGGCGTTCAATGTCGTGTACATATCGGCGAATTTTCCCTGCATCAGCTGGAACTCGCCGATCGGCTGGCCGAACTGCTTGCGCTCATGGAGGTACGGGACGACCACATCCATGCACGCCTGCATAATACCCAGGGGCCCGCCCGCGAGCACGGCGCGCTCGTAGTCAAGGCCCGACATCAGGACGTTTACGCCGCGACCCGCCTCCGACAGTATGTTTTCCTCCGGTACCTCACAGTCCTGGAACACGAGTTCGCAGGTGTTCGAGCCGCGCATCCCCAGCTTGTCGAGCTTTTGTGCCGTGGAAAAACCCCTGAAGCCTTTCTCGACGATGAAGGCGGTGAGCCCCCTCGGGCCTGCGTCGGCATCGGTCTTGGCGTAGACCACGAGCACGTCGGCGTCCGGGCCGTTGGTGATCCACATCTTGCTGCCGTTCAGGACGAAGCGGCCCTTTCGATATTCGGCCCGGGTCTTCATCGAGACGACGTCCGACCCCGACCCGGGCTCGGACATGGCGAGCGCGCCGACCCAGTCCCCGGCGACGAGCTTCGGGAGGTATCTGCGCTTCTGGGTCTCGGTCCCGTTCCTGCGGATCTGGTTGACGCAGAGATTGGAGTGCGCGCCGTAGGAGAGACCCACGGAAGCCGAAGCCCGGCTGATTTCCTCCATCGCGACGATATGCGCCGCATATCCCATCATGGTGCCGCCATAGGCTTCCTCCACGGTGACACCGAGAAGCCCGAGGGCGCCCATCTTCTTCCACAGATCGGAGGGGAACTGGTTGGAGCGGTCGATCTCGGCGGCGCGCGGGGCGATCTCGGCTTGAGCGAAGCCGCGCACGGTGGCGCGCAGCATGTCGATCTCCTCGCCAAGGGCGAAACGCAGGCCCGGCAACTCGATCGCCGGGGTGCCGCCGGAGAGGTTGCGGGCTCGATCCATTCGAGGAGATTCCAGGGGAAGGGAAAGACTTTACTTTACGTTTACGTAAACGTCAATCATAGCTCAAGGCTGCCGGGCCCGTGCGGGGGGCCTGCGGCGCCTTGCGCTCACGAGGATCTTGCGCGACTGGCGCTCGAACGCGCGGATCTCGGAAAGGACCTCCTCGATCTCTTCGCGCTGGCGCTCGAGCTGCTCGCGGCGGGCGGCGAGCGTTGCGACGAACTTCTCCAGCTGAGGCCGCTCGTCGGGCGCAGAATCGTAGAGCTCCAGCATCTCGTTCACCTCGGCGAGGGAGAATCCGAGGCGCTTCCCGCGCAGTATCAGCTTGAGGCGCACCCAGTCTCGCTTGGTATAGACGCGCCGCGTGCCGTCGCGCCCCGGGCTGAGCAGGCCTTCATCCTCGTAGAAGCGGATGGCTCGATGGGTTACGTCGAACTCGCGCGCAAGATCGGCGATGCTGTAGGTTTCGGCGTGCTCGTTCATCGGCGAAACGCGGAGCGCTTTCGTACGGTTTGTGGCGGGCGGCGCCATAATCTGCGAGAATTCGCACCTTTCGCCGCGGGAAGCTTCGGATTCTACTCCGACCTCCTTGCACCCTCCAAAGCGCGTGACCCCTGAATCCATCCTGGAGTATCCCCACGCCGCGCCGCCGGCGCCCGGCGAGGCCCTGCAGGTCGCGCCCGGCGTGCACTGGCTGCGCATGCCGCTGCCGTTCGCGCTCGACCACATCAACCTTTGGCTGCTCGAAGACGACGAAAGCTGGACCTTCATCGACTGCGGCATCGGCGACGACGCCACGCGCGCGCTGTGGGAACGCATCTTCGCCGGACGCATCGCGGGCCGCCCGATCAGGCGCCTCGTCGTCACGCACCATCATCCCGACCATGCGGGTCTGGCTTTGTGGCTGACCGAGCGCACCGGCGCCGAATTCTGGATGCCGCAGGCCGAGTATTTCGCCGCGCATGCGATGCGCGAAGGGAGCGCGGGTTTCGGCTTCGACCAGGTCGTGTCGATGTTCGAGCGCAACGGACTCGCCGGAGACAAGCTCGAGCTGATGAAGCAGCGCCGCACCAATTATCGGACCCGGGTGCCTGGCTTTCCCTCCGTGTACCGCCGCTTGATGGACGGGCAGGTGCATCGCATCGGCGGCCGCGATTGGAAGGTGGTCATGGGATACGGCCATGCACCCGAACACGCCGCGCTCTACTGCGAGGAGCTCGGCGTGCTCATCTCCGGCGACATGGTGCTCCCCAGGATTTCGACCAACGTCAGCGTTTGGGCGAACGAGCCGGAGGGAAACCCGCTCGCGCTTTTCCTCGACTCGATATCGCGCTACGCCGGACTGCCCGCGACCACGCTCACGCTCCCTTCGCACGGCCTGCCGTTCAGGGGTTTGCGCGAGCGGATCGCGCAGCTCCAGGAGCATCACCGCCTGCGGCTTGCCGAGCTGCACGAAGCCTGCGAGACGCCCAGGGCCGCGGCGGACGTGCTCGATACGCTGTTTCGCCGCAAGCTCGACACGCACCAGCTCTTCTTCGCCATGGGCGAGGCGATGGCACACCTGCACTTGCTCCACGACGATGGGCGCTTGAAGCGTTCGGTCGGCTCAGACGGCGTGTTTCGCTACGCTCAAAACTAGCAACATGCCCGCAACGCAGTCCCCACCCGATCCTGCCGAGAGCGCGAGGGTGTTCGCCGAGGTGGCGGAGCGCTCCAGCCGCATCATGGGGGAGTTTCTGCAGCGTCAGGCCGGCGGCCAGGGCGTCGCCTACAGCGACGAGTTCGGAATCGCCCGCGCATTCACGGATCTTGCAGCGCGCATGCTGGCCGATCCCTGGAAGCTCGCGGAGATGCAGACGAAGATGTTCTGGGACCACGTCGCGCTCTGGCAGTCGAGCCTGCTGCGTATGCTCGGAAGGGAAGTCCCGTCGGTCGCCGAGGCAGCCAAGGGCGACAACCGTTTTCGCGACGCCGGCTGGCAGGACCAGTTCCTGTTCGACTACATCAAGCAGTCCTACCTGATCGCTGCGCGCCATCTTCACGATGCCGTGGCGTCGGTCGAAGGCCTACCGGAAGAGACCAGCAAGAAAGTTAATTTCTACACGCGCCAGTACATAGACGCGCTGTCGCCGTCGAACTTCGCTCTCACCAACCCGCAGGTGCTGCGCGAGACGCTGAACACCGGTGGCCAGAACCTGCTCAAGGGCTTGAACAACCTGCTCGCCGATATCGAGCGCGGCGGCATCCGCATGGCGGACGAAAAAGCATTCAAGCTCGGCGTGAATATCGCCACGGCCCCCGGCAAGGTGGTCTTCCAGAACGAGCTCATGCAGCTCATTCAATATGCCCCCAGCACGGAGACGGCGTTCAGGCGGCCGCTTCTCGTGATCCCGCCGTGGATCAACAAGTATTACATCCTCGATCTGCGCGAGAAGAATTCCTTCGTCCGATGGGCCGTCGAGCAGGGCCACACGGTGTTCGTGATCTCCTGGGTCAATCCTGACGGGCGCTATGCCGGCAAGACCTTCGAGAATTACATGTTCGAAGGGCCGCTAGCGGCGCTCGATGCGATCGGCCGGGCGACCGGCGAGAACGAGGTCAACGTCATCGGTTACTGCCTCGGAGGGACGCTGCTCGGCGCAACGCTCGCGTGGATGGCGCAAAGGAACGACCGGCGCGCCGCCTCGGCGACGTTCTTCGCGTCGCTGCTCGATTTTTCCATCCCGGGCGAGCTCGGGGTGTTCATCGACGATGCGCAGGTCGAGAACCTGGAACGGCGCATGCGGGAGCGCGGCTACCTCGAGGGCTCCGAGATGGCGGCCACCTTCAACATGCTGCGCGCGAACGACCTAGTGTGGTCGTTCGTCGTCAACAACTATCTGCTCGGGAAGGATCCCTTCCCGTTCGATCTCCTTTACTGGAATTCCGATTCCACGCGCATGCCGGCGAAGCGTTTCCCCTCTCGAGGACCACATCGCGCCGTGGAAATCGACATACAGGGGCGCGCGCATCCTCTCCGGTCCCACCCGTTTCGTGCTCGGGGGCTCCGGGCACGTCGCCGGCATCGTGAATCCGCCGTCGGCGAAAAAATACGGCTACTGGACCGCAGCCGAGCTCCCCGAATCGGCCGACGAATGGCGGGCGGGGGCGAGCCGGAGCGAAGGCTCGTGGTGGATCGACTGGCAGGCCTGGATCGCCGGCCTGAACGGGCCCGACCGGGTGCCGGCCCGCGTTCCCGGCACCGGGGCACTGCAAGCCCTCGAGGACGCCCCGGGGTCTTATGTGAGCGTCCCCGCCTGAGCCGGAATCATCCGGCGGCGCGATCGAGGCTCTCGCGGAATCGCCTGAGATACCGCAAGCCCTCGATGGCGCGGCTGCCATACCAAGCGGTCATCTCTCCGTCGATGAGAGCGATGTTCTTCTCCCGCATGAACGATTCGGCGCGCAGCTCGGAGACATGCGCCTCGCGGAAGAGGTACGGTTCGCTCGACAGCAGCACGACCCGGGCGCCGTCGAGTACGCCGCTGTCGAGCTCGATCTTCGGGTAGCGATCGGCGCAGTCCGCCGGGACGGTTTCCCATTTCACGAGCGCGAGCATCCGCGAAACGTAGGTATCGCGCGACACCGTCATCCAGGGATTTTTCCATATCAGGTAGAGCACGCGATCGAGCGGAAAGCTGCGCGCCGCCGACTGCAGCGCCGCGTACGCCGCTTCGAATTCACCGCACAGCGCTTCGGCCTGGTCTTCCCGCCCGAATATTCCGCCGATCAGCCGGTAGAGCGCCAGGTTGTCGATGGGCGCGAGCGGGTGCGTGACGATCAGCTCGGGAACGAACTCTGCGAGCGCGCGCGCGTCATCGTCCCTGTTCTCGTCGATATTGAGGATGACGTGGGTGGCCCGCAGCGCGCGCAGCTTGTCGAGATCGACGTCCTTGGTGCCGCCGACCTTTGGGATTCGGCGAACGACCTCGCGAGGATGGACGCAGAAGCCGGTCCTGCCCACCAGTTGGGCCGCGAGCCCGAGATCGCAGACGAGCTCCGTAATGCTGGGTACCAGACTCACGATGCGCGCTCCGCGGCGAGCCGGCTTGTGCCGCGTGCCCACGGCGTCGACGAGTCCCGCCCCGGGCCCGCTCACAGAGGGAGACCGCGCGCTTTTCGCGGCGCGCGCGCGAAAAGCCGGTCGAACAGCCAGCGCGGCAGGCGGCGAAGCGCAAAGGAAACGAGCGCCATCTGCCAGGGAACGACCGCGAAGCGGCGCTTCCCGGCGATGACGCGGGCAAAGCGCCGTGCTGCTTCGTCCGCGCCGATGATGAACGGCATCCGGTAGCGGTTCGACGCGGTCATCGCGGTGCGGATATAGCCGGGACATATCGTGACTACGGCCACGCCCGAGCCGCGAAGCTCCACGCGTAGACTCTCCAGATAGGTGATTGCTGCCGATTTGGAAGCGCTGTAGGCGCCTCCGCCGGGCAGCCCGCGAAAGCCGGCGACGCTCGCGATGCCGACCAGCGTGCCGCTGCCACGCGCACGCATCGGCGCAACGAACGGCTGAAACGTCGCGGCCATTCCGAACACGTTCGTGTCCATGATCTTGCGGAAGGCGGGAAGGTCCTCCGGATTCTCGGACGAGGTGCCGACGCTGATGCCCGCGTTAGCGATCACGATGTCGGGCACTCCGAAGCGCTCCGTGAAATCGGCTGCCGCGGCCTGCAGGCTGGCGGCGTCGGTCACGTCCACTTGATAGCAGGACCCGGTGCAGAACAAGCTCGAGAGCAGCGCCTGTGTCGGGACTAGCCGTCTCGCGCACAAGCCGAGCACCGCTCCCTGGTGCGCGTAGTGCGCCGCGAGTGCGGCGCCGATCCCGCGCGATGCGCCAGTGATGAAGACCTTGGGACCGGGAAACACCGGACGGCAGGGCGCGGCGCTTACCGGAGGCGCTCTTCGCGCGCGAGCTTCACCAGATGGTCGACCACCTGGATGACCTGCTCGGTGCCGCCCGCGAGGCGTGCCGAGGTCAGGAACTTGCCGTCGACGATGAACGTCGGCACCCCGTGCACGTCGTAGGCCTTCAGCAGTTCTCGCGCCTGCGCGACCTTGGCCGCGACTCCCGGTGAGCCGTAAACCTCCGCGAACTTCTGCCGCTCGATGCCGTTACGCGCCGCCCAATCGACCATGATTTTCTCGTCATTGAGCTTTACGTTCTCGAAGTGAAACTGGTCGTAGACCGGCCAGTGAAGCCGGCCGAGCCGTCCCAGGGTTTCGAGCGTATAGAACAGTTTCGCGAAAGGTTCCCATGCTTCCGTGGAAAGCGCCGGCACGCGGCGGATCGCGACATATTCAGGTGCCGTGCCCAGCCAGCGGGAGAGAAACGGCTGGGTTTCGTAGCAGACCGGGCAGCCGTAGTAGAAGAATTCGATCACCTCGATGCGCCCGTCCGCCGCGGCCGGACGCTGGGGTTCGATGCGCTGAAATTCGCGCCCCGGCTGGATCTGGGCCGATGCGGCGCCGGCGAGCAGAGCGAACACCGACGCGAACAGCCATTTCTCCAGGCGGTCCCGCCGTCCCATTCGCTCGAGCGCAAGCCCCGCCACGCTAGGGCTTTGCTTTCGCGAGTTGCTTGCGGGTTTCTCCGATGAGAAAGTCGGCGGTGGCGAGCATCGCCGTGCGAGACGTGCTCGCGACGACGAGGTAGCGGCCCTGCACAGCTAGAGTCGGTACTCCGTCGAGTCGGTACGCGCGGCCCATCTGCGCCGCGCGCCGCAGCTTGCTCTCGACCGTAAACGAGTGGAAAGCGGCGTCGTATTTGGCCATGTCTACCTTCTGCTTGGCGAGCCACTCCGCCACCCATTTGGCGAAGGCATCGCCGTGCAGCCTCACGCCGCCCTGCTGGTGGATGGTGTCGAACAAGGGTCTATGCAGCCGATCGAGCTCTCCGATGGCCTCCAGCGTGTAGAAAATCCGGGCATCGACTGCCCAGTCGTCGTTCAGAATTCCCGGCACGCGCTTGAACTGCACGTCGCGCGGCAGTCGCTTTGCCCAGGATTCGAGGTCGGGCTCGAGCGCGTAGCAGTGGGGGCACCGATACCAGAAAAACTCGAGCACTTCGATCTTGCCCGAGGACTCGACCGACTGCGGCGGTTTCAATTCGATGTAATCGACACCCTCGGCGGGCGAACCCTGAGCGTACACGGCAAAGGCGAGGAACAGGCCGGAAAGGACGCTCAGCAGACGAAAAAACATGGGGCTTCTCCTCGGGGTGCTGGTTCAATTCTTGGCAACATCGGTAATTTTGACCAGCGACGCGTCCACTCCGTTCTGCGTCAGCTGCTGCCGGACGCGGTTGATCTCGTCCACGCGCGTATAAGGCCCGAGCCGCACTCGATACCAAACCCCTTTTTCGGCGAGATTGGCCGGCTCCACGCTCGCTTCCAGGCCCATCAGGGCCAGCCTTGCCTTGAGGTTGTCCGCGTCGGCTGGGTTCTGGAATGAGCCGGCTTGAAGGAAATAGCTGTCCTTGGGCGCGCCGGGCTTGCTGGCTTGCTTGGCCGCCTCCCGCATCTGGCGTTCGGTGACCGGCTCCTCCCGTCCGGGGAGGATCCGGTAGAAATCGAAGCGAGGCTTGTCCTCCGCCTTGGCCGACTTGGGTGGCTCAGGCAGTTTCTGATCGACGAGCGGAGCTTTGTCCGGGGGCCGCGGCCTGTCGGCGAACGGAATGGGTGTCTTGAAGAAATAGATCGCGATTCCGGCCGCCACGCCCAGGCCCAGCAGAAAACCGAAAAAAAGGCCGATCACAAAATTACCGGAGAAGTCCGGTCTGGATCGGGGCAGTTGCTTATAGTCGAAGCTCATAGAGGTAAGGCGTCACATTTTCTCGGGCTGGCTGACGCCCAGCAACGAAAGCCCGTTGCGAAGCACTTGGCGCACTGCAAGGCACAGAGCCAGACGCGCCGATCGCAGCGGCGCCTCGGCAACCAGTATGCGTTCGGCATTATAGTAACTGTGAAATTCACCCGCCAGCTCGCGAAGATAGAACACAACCTGGTGCGGAGCGAGCTCCGCCTCGGCGTTTTCCAGGATTTCGGCATACTCGCCCAGCCGTTGCAGAAGCGCCAGCTCGCGTGCGCCGCTGAGCGGCGCGAGATCGATCTTCTTGAGAGAATCAGGATTGGCGGCGTTCAGCGCGCTTGCGACTGGAAAAGCACGGTCCTCGCCACCGAACTGCGTTTTCCATTGTTCCACCACCGAGCGGATCCGGGCGTGCGCGTACTGCACGTAATAGACGGGATTCTCTTCGGATTGCGACTTGGCAAGGTCGATGTCGAACACGAAATCCGCGTCGGCCTTGCGCGAAAGGAGGAAGAACCGCACCGCGTCCCGTCCGACCTCGTCGATCAGCTCGCGAAGCGTGACGTAGGAGCCGGCGCGCTTGGAAATCTTCATCTCCTCGCCACCCTTCATTACCGTGACCATCTTGTGGAGCACGTAGTCGGGATAGCCCTGCGGAACCGCGCGCTCCCATTTCGAAGACGCGGCCTGCAGCCCCGCGCGTACGCGCGTCACCGTGCCGTGGTGGTCGGAACCCTGGATGTTGATGGCACGGATGAAGCCGCGCTCCCATTTCGCCAGATGGTAGGCGACGTCGGGCACGAAATAGGTGTAGGTGCCGTCCGATTTACGCATGACCCGGTCCTTGTCGTCGCCGTACTCGGTGGTCTTGAGCCAAAGCGCGCCGTCCTGCTCGAAGGTTTTGCCGGCGTCGATGAGCGCCTGAACCGTTTTCTGAACACGCCCGTCCCGATAGAGCGAAGATTCCAGATAATAGCTGTCAAAGCGCACGCCAAAGGCCTGCAGATCGAGATCCTGCTCGCGGCGAAGTTCGGCCACCGCAAAACGGGTCACGGCTTCCAAATCCTCGCCGTCGATGTTGCCCGCCTCGAGGAGTTTTTCAGCGATCTCGCGCACGTAGTCGCCGTGGTAGCCGTCGGCGGGAAATTCCGCCCGTACGCCGAGCTTTTCTCGAATCCGCGCCTGTACCGAAAGTCCCAGATTGCGGATCTGCGCGCCGGCGTCGTTGTAGTAGAACTCTCGCGTTACGCGCCAACCCTGCGATTCGAGCAGGGCGCCGATTGCGTCGCCGAGGGCCGCTTGCCTGCGGGGCGCACGCGAAGGTTGATGAACCCGCCACCCGCGACTTCGGCGCGCTCGAGCCACTCCGAGGGAGGCAGCGCCGCGACGAGCTCGAGAGCAAGCTCCCGTGGATTGCGTTTCAGGGCACGCGCGAGCTGCATTGCCGCCGGGCAGGAAAAATCGCCGTGCTGAGCTTGCTTGGGTCGCTCCAGGGAAATCAGCGAACCCGGCTGCTGCGGCGCGACCTTGGCCAGCGCGCGCGTAAGCAACTCGGTGAGGTGAGACTTGATCTCGGCGGACATTGATTGGCCGAAATGCTCAGTATTATACCCAAGGTGTCGCCCAGATCCGCGATGCGAAGGTACAATACCGGCTGATTCAAATTTCCGAACGGGAGCGTGGAGCTTGGGCAAAGGCGATAAACGCACATTCCGCGGCAAGGTCTTCAAGGGGTCGCACGGCAAGACCCGACCGCGCAAGGCGAAAAAAACGGCGAAGAGGCCCGCCTGATTTCCGCAGGCGATCAAAACTCTATCGGGTCCACGTCGAGATGCCAGCGCACTCCTTGCGCGGGTGTGCGGTACAGCGAGTCGCTCCATTCACGCAGGAACGCCTGCAGCCGCGGTCGCGAGCGCGATTGCAGCAGGACTTGCGCGCGCTCGACTCCTGCGAGTCGCGCGAGCGACATCGGCGCTGGATCGAACACGGTGATCGAGGCGCCCCTTTGCGGCGCGCGCCCGATCGCCGAGCGCAGGAAGCGCAGCGCGCGAACCGAGTCGCGGCTTTCCGCACGCAGCGCCGCTTCGAAAACGAAGGGCGGAAATCCCGCTTCCCGGCGCTCCGCGAGCACGCTTTTTGCAAACCCCGCGTAGTCATTGCGCACGAGCGCCTGGTACAGAGGATGCTCGGGATAACGCGTCTGGATCAGCACCTCGCCCGGCAGATTCGCGCGTCCGGCGCGTCCTGCTACTTGCTGCAACTGGGCAAAGGCCCGCTCGCTCGCCCGATAGTCGCTCGAGAATAAGCCGCTGTCGGCGTTGAGCACGCCAGCAAGCGTCAAGCGCTCGAAATGGTGGCCCTTGGCGAGAATCTGTGTGCCGACGAGGATATCGGCGTGTATGGCGCGCTCGAGCAGATCCTCGAGTCCGGTCCTCGTGCGCACAGCGTCGCTATCCACGCGCAGGATCCGCGCGTGGGGAAACTTTTCTGCGAGCGTAATCTCGACGCGCTGTGTCCCGCGTCCAAAAGCCTGTAGATCGGGGTTGCCGCATTCTGGGCAGGCGCGTGGAATGCCTTCGGCCAGTCCGCAGTGGTGGCAACGCAGCCGCTGCACGGCCAAGTGCACGACCATGCTCGCCGAACAACGCCTGCAGCCTTTGACCCAGCCGCATGCGGGGCAGGCCAGCGCAGGCGCATAGCCGCGGCGATTGAGGAAAACGAGCGATTGCTCCCCGCGCGCGAGGCGCGCCGCGAGCGCCTCGAGGAGGGGCCGAACAATTCCCTCCTGGGGCGGATGCACCCGCGTGTCGATCAGGTGTATTGCAGGCAATGCCGCCCGGTCGATGGCGCGTCGCGTGAGGGGCACCAGCTCGTATTTACCCGAGGTCGCATGATGGAAGCTTTCCAGCGAGGGAGTGGCCGAGCACAGAACGACAGAGGCGCCGGCAATGTGGGCCCGCGTAATTGCGAGGTCGCGCGCCGAATAGCGCACGCCCTCTCGCTGCTTGAACGAGGCATCCTGCTCTTCATCGACCACGACCAGCCCGAGACGGGGGAGCGGCGTGAACACCGCGAGCCGGGTGCCGAGCACGATGTCGGCGCGACCGCTGTGGGCGAGGACCCATCCGCGGACGCGCTCCAGCTCGGCCATGGCGCTCGTCTGCGTGACGATGCACGCGCCCGAGAATCGGTCGCGGAACGCGGCTTCGAGCGCGGGAGTGAGCGCTATCTCGGGTACCAGAATCAAGACTTGTTTGTTGCGCGCGAGGACGTCCGCAATCAGGTGGAGATAGATCTCGGTCTTGCCGCTGCCCGTGACGCCAAAGAGCAAGCTCACCCGGAATTTCTCCAGCCTGGAGCGCAAAATTCCAATAGCGTGTTCCTGCTCCGAGGTCAGTTCGTGCGCGTGGATAAAACGGGGTTCGGACCGCTCGGGTTCAATGGGAGCGATCCAGCCCGCTTCGATGCCGCGCTTCAACAGGTTTCGGCTCCCGGTCGCTTGCGCGTCGAGTTCGGATCCGGATGCCCGGCCCCGCGCGAGCCGTTCCAGCAGCGCTCGCAGGCGCCGGTGCCTCGACGGAGTCGCCGCAAGCGCATCTCTACCGATCGGCGTAAGGACGTAATCGTGCGGGGGAAGGGGGACGGACTTGGCGCCACGCAGTCGCGGTGGTAAAGCCGCGGCGATTACCTCGCCTAGCGGCCCGTGGTAGTAGCCACTGCAGAATTCGACCAGGGCGAGCCACTCGCGTGGAAGAGGCGCCACATCTCGCAGGATTTTTTCGACCGAGCGCAGTCGGGAATCCGTTACCTTGGATTTTGTCGCTACGTCCCAGATCACGCCGACCAGGCGTCTTTTTCCGAACGGAACGAGCACCCGATAGCCGACATCCGCGCGGGTCGCATCCTCCGAACGGTAATCGAACAACTTCGGCAGCGGCACATCGAGGGCGACGCGCAGGATGATCATTCTCAGATGATTCGAGTGCTGTGCTCACTACTCAAGTGAATTCTTCAGCCACTCCGGTAAAGTGCTTGGTTGTATGAGGTTTTCGGGGTTTTTCACAGAATTTGTGAGTAACTGTGTGAGTAAGGCTTTCAGGCAGCACTGTGTATAAGTCGTTTGGGGCGACTCGCGCGCAAGACTGCGTTTTTTCCACCCGTCAGTGAAATTTCGGGCTCAATTCTCGCACCGCGGCGACCAGGGCAGCCACGTTTTCCGGAGGCGTGAACCGCGGAACGCCATGACCAAGATTGAATACGTGGCCGACTCCGCTCCCGAAGGACTCGAGCGCCTTCTGAACCTCGCGACGGACGACCTGGGGCGAGGCCAGCAGCACCGCGGGATCGAGATTGCCCTGGAGCGCGGCGCCGGCACCGATCCTCCGGCGCGCATCTCCGAGTTCGATACTCCAGTCCAGACCCACGCAATCGCATCCAGTTGCGGCGATCCGCTCGAGCCACGGCGCCCCGCCCTTGGTGAAGACGATCACCGGGACCCGCGCCGCACCTGAGCCGTGCTTGAGCTGGGACAACACGTTCTGGATGTATTCGAGGGAGAACTCTCTGTACGACGCCGCTGAAAGACTCCCGCCCCATGTGTCGAAGATCATCACCACGTTCACTCCCGCCTCGATCTGCGCGTTCAACAGGGCCGCGACGGCCCGGGTATTGGTTTCGAGAAGGCGATGAAGAAGGCCGGGATGCTGGTGGAGCATGAGCTTCACCTTGAACCAGTCGTCGCTCGCCTGTCCCTCCACCATGTAGCAGGCGAGCGTGTAAGGGCTGCCAGAGAACCCGATGAGAGGGACTTTGCCGGCCAGGGCACGCCGGACTTCGCCGATCGCGTCGGTGACATAGCGCAAGCTCTCGCTCGGGTCGGGTGCGGCGAGCTTCGCGATCGACGCTTCGTCGCGTAGCGGTCGCTCGAAGCGCGGCCCCTCTCCCTCCGCGAAGTAGAGCCCCAGGCCCATCGCGTCAGGAATGGTGAGAATGTCCGAGAACAGGATCGCTGCATCCAGGGGGAACCGCTCGAGCGGCTGCAAGGTCACCTCGGCGGCGAGAGACGGCGTCTTGCACAGGGCGAGGAAGCTCCCCGCGCGGCGCCGCGTCTCGTTGTATTCGGGAAGGTAGCGCCCCGCCTGGCGCATCAGCCATACCGGCGTGTACGCGGTCGGCTGCACGGAAAGCCGGTTGCCGGGCGCGAGAGTGCGCATCTTGGACAGCTCGCGGTGGCCGCGCAGCTCGGCGAGGCCGACCAGTCGGGTTTTGCGGACGAACCGCACGTCGACGTTGAACCAGCGGGGCGACGCGCGTTTCGCTTCAGCGTCGAAGTAGGGGCTTTGCCGATCGAACTGGCTTGCATCGGGATACGCCGCCGACGAGACTTGTGCGATGCCTGCGATGCCGGGCTCGGGACAGCTTGAGTGATAGAAGAAGACCTTGTCGCCGATCTGCATCTCTTTGAGCATGAAGTTGCGCGCCTGGTAGTTGCGCACGCCGAACCAGGCCGTGGTCTTGCGGGGAGCCGCGGCGAGATCGTCTATGCTGAACTCGTCGGGCTCGGACTTCATCAACCAGAAAGGCATGATCGAGAATCTCAATTCCGGGCTCACAAACGAAAACGCAGGCGCGCGCCTGCGTTTTCATTCGTCGTGTCTGCTTCTTCGTTTATGGAGTCCCCCGCTGGTGCCGCTAGAACCGATTCCTGAACCTTTCGATTCAAGGTGGTCGCCTTCCGGTCACATCAGGTACATCCGACAAGGGACGCGCACAACAGTGACACTTGGGTCAGCAACCCAATTCAAGCTGTTGGTTCAAGAATTTTCCGGGTCTTGGCGTACACCGCAGGGGACAATTCCCGCCTGAGCCCCTCGATGTCAAAGCCGCTCGAGTTGTTTCTGGAGTTGAGCAGCTCGTGGGTGATGTTGAGCGCGGCCATGACGGCGATGCGCTCGGCGCTCGCCACCCGACCCGCGCTCTTGATCTCGCTCATCTTCCGATCGAGATAAGCCACCGCGGAGAGAAGCGCGTTCCGCTCCTCTTCGGAGCACGCGACCTTGTAGGTCCGGCCCATGATGGTGACGTCAAGGGTCTTGGACTTCTGATTCATCCTGGAAGCTATTCGGGAATCTGCTTGAGCAGGGTCTCGAGTCGACTGCGCGCCCCATCGATCTTCTCTGCGAGCTGCCGCTTGTCGCCCTGCAAAGCGGCCAGCTGTTGGCGCAGCCCCCGGTTTTCGTCGCGCAGCCGCTGGCACAGACGTGCCGCCTGGCGAATTTTTTCCTCGAGGGTGGTCAATTCCGTGTCCATCGGCACACTATAGTTTGGAAAATCCTGTTAGGTCAAGGTGTAAGGATTCGTTTTCAATGTAGATTCCCGATGCCGCCGCAAGGCGGAGCTCCGCGACTTGTGTTGTACAATCAACGCGCTCGTTCGAGGTGTCCCGGCGCGTGCCTCGCGCCGGGGTGAAACGGGAAAGAGGTGCGGAAGCGGATTCGGACCGAGGATTCAGAGGGGTTCGCCCCTGCCTGAATCCGCGATCCACAGTCCTTCCAAGTCCTCTGCTGCCCCCGCAACGGTAAGTGGCGCGGGCGTATCAACCAGCAGCCCGAGTCGGGCGATTTGTGCCCGACTCGAGGCCCTGCCACTGGGAGCGCGAGCTCCCGGGAAGGCGATACGCACCGATCCCACAAGCCCGGAGACCGGCCTCGACCGATGGTGGGAAATGCCGCGGGGCGCGGTGGGAGACCGGTGTGCCTCGTT
>WNFI01103080.1_pt1 | contig 14930 bp, 12 predicted proteins | sample 5400471 | NCBI WGS metagenome assembly WNFI01 (sample SAMN13153348, study PRJNA577476) | soil metagenome | isolation source: 100 cm saprolite on Douglas fir-dominated hillslope | place: USA:California | collected 2013-09-17
GAACGGAAGCGACGCCAGACTTGCCATCAGGGAAATGAAAAGGCCCGACGGCGACATCAGGTTCATCGTCCATGTCGCCGCCGTCTCATGAGCTGCCACTGCAGTACCGGAAACCAGGCTCGCTAGCCAGATTCTCCGAAAGGTTCTGTTGAGAAGCGCGCTTGGAGGAATCATGCTTTTGAGCTACCGAATTTCTGAGCTGCTGACACTTAATCTTTGGAGTCCTTGGTGGTTGATCGAACGTGGTGAGTGCTCTTCTTCTCGACCTTAGAGACTGTTTGTTTCCCTTCTCCAACACCCTGTCCTGATTTGCTAACGGCAATAGTCGTTGCCTGTTGGCTTTCTTTCGCTTTGAAATAGACTCCCGGAACCGGAAGCCCGTGTTTCGTGAAAATATTCGAGGACTCTGATGCGTATTGGTCGGCTTTGGCTGAAACGGTGATCCCGAAAAAAGCTCCGGCGGCGAGCGCCGCTAATCCAAATTTAATAGTCGTGTTCATTTGTATATCGATTTTGCGAGAGCGTTCGGCGCCCTCATAAAATTAAAACCCCGTACCGATTAAAACCCTCAAGGAAAGTGAACGGCCGCTCTTGGGCGCCGAGCACGAGGGCCGGAGTTTGAAAACTCCGGCCCGTTTCGTCACTATGTTTGAGGTGGTTTGCTTCCGTCGGTCGCGCAACCTCCCTTGCCTTTGCAAGAGTTCTTGCCTTTGCAACCAGCGTCGCTGGTCTTGCAACCGCCTTGGCCCTTGCAATCGTTTTGGCCTTTGCACGCGTGTTTACCCTTCTCAGCATCAGCCATGGTCTGTGTAGGAACGCCCGCATGGGTAGATGTGCTCGCCGCATATGCACGCGCGGCCAGTGATCCGCTTAAGAGACCGGCAATTGCCGCGCCGGTGATTACTGCTTTCGACGGTTTAATCATATATCAGTTTTTTTATCTGTTTTTTGCTTCCTTCTTCTTCGTATGGCGCACGGTGAATAGAATCCACTCATGCACCTAAGCCCTTTCAGAAAGAGTTCGTATGTCTGTGTTCAATTCCGCAGAACCGATCCATTCTGCGAGCGGGTTTTAGCAGTACTACGAAAGGTCAGGTTCTGACGTGCTTCGTTGGTGCCGACGTCGCCCGCTCTAACCCAATCGCCGTCCTAACTCCTCCAGAATTCGACTAGCTGCCTGTTGACTTGGCAACGGTCCATGAAGTGGTCGGTTTTCTGCAGCGAGAGCAAGTGTTGCGAGTATAAGGATGATCACCTCCGGCCGGTGATCGGACGCTCTCATAACGTACCCATCCTCCGCATTGCCCCGGGCATTTCTTTGCGTTGTTGCCAAACCACGTCAATTGCGTTTTGCCCTCATCGACCGCCACTGACTGCGAGCCCCCGCATCTGGCGCATTTAAAGAGTAAGGTGGTCCCGACCGGCAGTTGAGCGGCCTCCGCCGCACTCTCGACTTTATTTGAACCCTTTCGGGGTTCAAAAGCAGTCTGCCCCAGGTTCCTGAGCGACGATTGCGCCGAGATAATCGGTATTGAGCCAAGTATCAACCCGATCGCAGATACAATAATGATACTTCTTTTCAGCATATTGGCTTTAACGGCGGGATATTTGCCGTCTCCATTACGTTAAACACCGGCCGCGTTTGTAACCCTCACTCGATCAGCTGTTTTTCCTATTTTACGCGGTGCGGGTAAGCCGAGAAATCGATCGGCTTACCAGTTCGGAGTAGCTCTTCTGCGACTAACCGGGAATTTTGGCTCCTCGGCCTATTTCAAGGTGCCGGGGAGACACATTGGTCCCGGCATACCTGGGACGTCTGGAGCATTGTCGTCGTGCAAGGAACGTTTGCCGCATCGGCCCCTGGCGGCCCCGAGACGAGTTTCCCTCGTACGACCGAAACCGTCATGTAGCGACAACTAAGCCCTTGAGGTGGCTTTTCAGTAGAGGTGACCAGGCCAGTCGAGCCCAGGCCAAGGAAAACGGCAACGGAGAGAATACCAAGTCCTAAGACAGCTAGGCCGGCCTTTATATATTTCTTCGTTTTGGTCACAGCCCTTGGGACGGGGTCGGCAATTCTGGCTGGCTCAACACTATCCTGCATCTCTGTCTCGATCGTGCTGGGAAAACGTCGGACGTCATTTCGTAGGGAATCCAGAATGAACGAAATCGGATACATACAACGATCCATCAAGTAAAACCCCATGCGGCGCCAAAACCCTCTGCTTTTATTTGCTGTACAAAGGATTTCTTGGCTCCAACGATGAGGGGCTTGGCGTCGCCAATTTGCCAGTAGGGTTTTTCCGGCGGGCGGTGTTTTACGAGAAAAGGAGTCGTTATGAATCAAGATTATCAATCAAGACATGGGAATGATGATTTGTATGGCCTCAGGCGTTTTGTTTTCGTTGTTTGGTCCTTGCGGTTATCGTCCTACAAACCGTTTTGCAGGCCAGAATTCTTAAAGAAGTACGCCAGATAGCGCAGAAATCAGCCCAGGGCGCGAGCTCATAAAACTTGTTAGAAGTTTTATCGAACGAGATCGAGGGCTTCTCGAGTCCCCCGGTGTTACACTTGGCGTGGGGATTGAGCAAAATGACGATCAGCTCAAAGAAATCCTCGGAGTGTGGAAGATCGAACCTAAGATTCCTGCCGATTTCGCAGAGACAGTCTGGAATCGAATTCGACAGCCGTCACACGCTAAAGGTTTTGAGGGAGAACCTTATTCAGAGGGTGATCTCCGCCAGATTCACATCGCAAGCGGCGTGAGTGTCGTGGCAGGCATCTGGCTCGTCGCCGCGCCAGTGCTTCTCAATTACGCCCAAGCAGTGATTCGGTGGAACGACACAATTGCCGGGCTTTTGCTGCTCCTGTTAGCTTGGCTACGCTATGTTCATCCGCTGCATCGATTCTGGATGAGTTGGGTGACGGCTTTCATCGGGCTCTGGCTGACTGGATCCCCTTTTCTCTTGGGCTGCCACCATATCACCGCGCAAGTGAACGATACCACTCTAGGGTTTGTGGCGTTCGTCGCCGGCGCCATAGGCGCCAGCGTTCGATCCCGAAATCTATAGCTCTCGAAAAGGATGTGCCTTACCATTTCGAAAATCCCTCGATCGAGGTCCTTCGGAACGGAGATTGGCCGGCGAGTTAACGAAAATCACTCCCTACTAATCTTTCCCGAAGCAATTGCCTGGCGCGATAGAGTTTCATCTCGACCGCTTTCACACTGCATTTAAGTACGGACGAAACCTCCGCATATGAAAGAGATTGATACTCATAGAGGAGGATTGCGGTTTTCAGATCGTGCGGGAGTTTATCGATGGCTGCTTTGATGAGCGAAATCGATTCTGATCTCATCGCCGCTTGAGCGGGAGAATCGTCCAGGCTTTGGACGTGTTCAGCGAGCTCGGCGTCTGGCGTATCCGAAGTTTCGGGTACCGACTCGCGTCGCCGCTGGCGCCAGCGCAAATGATTTCTGCAAAGATTGGCCGCAATGGCAAAGAGCCAGGTAGAAAACTTCGCTTGGACCTTGTACCGACGCCGCGTTTCATAGACCCGGACAAAGGTTTCCTGAGCGAGATCGAGCGAATCGCTCTCGTGGCCAATATATCGGTAGATGAACGCGACGAGCGGCTGCTGCCAACGAGTCATTAGCTCATTGAGAATCGAATCTTCGCCATTTTTCAGGCGAAGCATCAGCTCAGCGTCCGGGTCGGCTTCCATCCGTACTTCTTCGAGGTGACCGGCACATCAACCTGCCATTCGCCGGGCGAACAGTCGCCAGGAAAGTTTTACCACCTCTCCAAGAATCGTCGTAACCGCCGTGAACGGCCGCGGCAAACGTCGAAGGCCGAGCGCCCAACGCAACGCGAATTCCGGCCAACACCAACCAGCGCCGCTGTTTAATTTGCTAATGACGTCCCATCTAAGTTGGAGCGGCGCGGGACAGACTTCCGGCATAGTCGCGTTGGGTCACTGGACGATTGATGAGCAAATTAAAAAGCGGTCGCTCGTTCGAGAAGAGAGGAAACCGTTCTGCATTTTCGGTTCACTGCGATCGCGGCTGTGCGGGCGCTCCCGGCGTTTCCCGATGTGTGTTACTGAGAGTGAAGAGACGGAGGAACTTCGGGCGACCGTAAGTCCCTCTTTGCGCCTTCCCCCAGAAAAAGAAGAAGCATCGGAACCAAGATGCCTGCCACTAGTATTATGAATAACGAGGCTTTTCGCTTTGCGAACCGGAACGCCATAACGAGGCCTAGGAGCGTAGTGAACATGAAACCAATGCACATGATAACAACCAATATCTTAAAGAGATCGGTCGAGTAATTATGCGGGCCCGCCAACGGAAAATAGTTGTCGACGTGAATGGTGGATAGTTTCTCAATCCATGAGCTGCCGAAGCCGAGGCCCTTATTGCGATTTACAGTGACCGCTTGCCACCAGCCGGTAAGGACAAACAGCATCAGCAGTGGTGAAAAGAAGACGCTTAGAAAAGTATGCAGTCGACGAAACCACCGGTTCATAGGATTCTTGGGATCAGGCTTGGTTAGGCGTAAAGTGATCCAACAAACTCAGCGTAGCCATTGTATTTCAAGGTCGGAATTCGAAGACCGGTGCCAATATCTAGTTCTGTCGCTTGCGACCAGCGTGTCTGGGGGACGTCTGGATCAACGTTAGACAAGAAACTATATTCGGTGGGCGCTAAATCGTTCCAAAACGTCCGGGGCTGCTCGCTAATAAACTCAATTTTCACGATCGATTTCAGACTTTTGTGGCCGTATTTCCAAGGAATTATCAATCGCACTGGGGCTCCATGTTGCTTGGGTAACGGCTTGCCGTAAATACCGGTGGTCATCAGCGCCAGTTCGTTAGATGCTTCGTCGAGACGTAATCCATCATAGTAAGGCCATGGATAGCCACGTTCCCGCTGCCCGACCGCTTCTTGGGGCCGATAAAAGGAGATAAATCGCACATATTTGGCCGATAGTAGAGGACGGCAAAACTCCATAAATTTTTGAAATGGGAATCCAGTCCAAGGGACGACCATTGACCATGCTTCCACACACCGCATACGATAAACCCGCTCCTCCAAGGGGAATTTTTTGATGAGGTCTTCGAATCCGATCTGAAACGGCTTTTGGACCAAGCCACTAACTTCCATCGTCCAGGGATCAATCGTGAACTTGGATGCGAGGCGAGCCACATCCGCTTTGTCCGTCGTGAATTCGTAAAAGTTATTGTACCGGCCGGCGATAGCAGCAGGTGTCAACGTCCGGTCTATCGCTTGGTATTTGTCGTTGTGAGCAGCTGGATAAAGAGCGTCCGAGGGCCGCTGCGGTAGAGTTGTTATCGGCTGTTCGGACGAGACGTTCTCTTTTGGTCCGCATCCAGCAAGAACTCCTCCACTTACGGCTAAAGCAAGTCCTTTCAGAAATTCTCGCCGGTTCCAAAACGCAGTCTCCGGCGCTATTTTCGATAGCGGTAGCGAGTAGCTCGAGGCACGCGATAGCTTCATACTCTTAAAGAGAGTTCGTCGATTACGGTTATATTCCGCAACGCCAAGCAGATCCCACGGGCTTCAAAATTCGCCTTTAAGGGTTCCGCTTTTCCGTTACAGCGTCATATTGTGGCTGCAGAAATTACATAGCTCCTGCCGTGCCAATCTTGTTAGGTGATCATGATTGCACACATATGCGAAAGGTTGCCTCTGGGAGAATTTTTTTGCAGTTTCTGGCGCCCTCATTCCCAAGCACCTGAGATAATCGAAAATTCGAACTTGGAGTACGAAAACTCGCGACGCCTTCGCGCCGAAACGGCCGTTGCTTCGGCTAGGGATTGCGCTAGGATTTGTTAGTTGCATTAAGTCCATGTTAATTGGCTGTTTAGTTACTTGTTCAGATAGCTAGGTATTGGAAGGTATGAACGAAAACAGTGGTTGTTTTCCCTCCGCAAGGTCGGGTGGTTATGTCACATAATGCCGCATAGGGGGCCCCCGAGTGTGGCGATTTGAACGAAGATCATTATTTCGCCGCCTAGGTAGACGTAGGGGCGATGAATCCCGAAGTTCCCATACAGGCTATGCGGTACGCATTCGCTCCCACATTTGGCCACTACTGTGTACGGGATGCGACGTGAATTTCACCTATGACGGCTGCGGGTTAAGGGAAATAAGCCCTACGGCACCCGGTTTCAGTTCACACTGGCAATTGAGATGTTCTTTCAAGCGGCCGCATTAGCCCCATCTTTTCTATTCGAGAGATCAAAGTCGAAGGTCTTAGCCCCAAAAGCTCGGCGGCACCATCAGCGCCTTTGATTTTCCAGCCGGTCTTCTGCAAGACAATAAAAACGTTTTCACATTCCCGGCGGTGGAATTCTGCATCCGTTAGAAATTCCGGCTTGGTTTCGTGATCTGGCTTCGACGCGAAGGAGTTGACATCGATTGAGGAGCTAACTACCGGAAGATCGAATTCCAAAGCGCCTCCCCGTGCAGTGATGCAAGCACGTTCGATCACGTTGCGCAGCTCTCGAACATTACCGGGCCAATCATACGCTAAGAGAGCATCGATACCGGCTGGGGTTAGCCTCGGTCTTCGACATCCAAGCTCTTTGACCGCTACATCAACAAGATGCGTCGCTAGAAGCGAAATGTCCTCCTTGCGATTCCTTAGAGGAACGACTTTCAGCGGAACTATATTTAATCGATAGTATAAATCTTCGCGGAATCGGCCGGCTGCGACCTCTTTCTCCAGATCGCGATTTGTGGCCGCGATGATCCGCACTTCCGCTCGCCGCGTTCTCTCCTCTCCCACGCGTTCATAACATTTCTCCTGTAGAACACGCAGTAGTTTACTTTGTAGTTCCAGGGGAATTTCACCAATTTCGTCGAGAAACAAAGTCCCGCCGGCTGCCGCCTCAAAACGACCAACTCGGTCTCTGACTGCGCCGGTAAACGCGCCCTTGGCGTGACCGAAAAATTCGCTCTCGTATAATTCTTTCGGGATACAGGCGCAATTAACCCGAATCAAAGGCTTGTATTTGCGCCGACTGTGCCGGTGGAGTTCTCGCGCAATCAGCTCTTTTCCGGTACGAGTCTCGCCCAAAATCAGCACAAGCGCATCCGTTGGCGCCACTATTTTGATCTGTTCGATGATTTGCCTCCACGTTCTGCTTTGGCCAATCATTTCGCCAAATCCTTCAACGGCTGGCCCGTTTTCGTTGAAGCGCGAAGCGGGCAATATCTCGGGTTGATCCAACGCGGCTGAGGAGACAAATGTGTCATTCATGATTACTCTTTAGGTAGAACACAACCCATTCAGAAAACCCTCAGAATTAGTTCGCAAAAATAGAACTAATTGACGCCGCTTTTGGACTCTTGAAGTAGCGAAGATCACTTCGGAGTAAACCTTCCCGGAGCGACTGCCTTGCGCGGTAAAGTTTCATCTCGACCGCTTTCACGCTGCATTTAAGTACGGACGAAATCTCCGCATACGAAAGAGATTGGTACTCGTAGAGGAGGAGTGCGGTCTTCAAATCGTGCGGGAGTTTATCGATGGCCACTTTGATGAGCGAAATCGATTCTGATCGCATCGCCGCTTGATCGGGAGAATCGTCCAGACTCTGGACGTATTCAGCGAGCTCCGCCTCCTCCGTATCCAGGGTTTCGGGAACCGACTCGCGTCGCCGCTGTCGCCAGCGCAAATAATTTCGGCAAAGATTGGCCGCAATGGCAAAGAGCCAGGTAGAAAACTTCGCTTGGACCGTGTAGAGATGGCGCGTCTCATAGACACGGATAAAGGTTTCCTGCGCGAGATCGAGCGCATCCGTCTGGTGACCAATATATCGGTAGATGAACGCAACGAGCGACTGTTCCCAACGGGTCATTAGCTCGTTGAGAATCGAATCTTCGCCATTTTTCAGGCGAAGCATTAACTCCGCGTCCGGGTCAGCTTGCATCCCTGCTATTTCACACTCACCGGGATCTCAACCTGTCCTTCACCGGCCGGCCCTTGCCAGGAAAGTTTCACCACCCAATCGCCTCCCATCTGCGGTTGGAGCCTGACTCGATAAGCGCCCGGCTCACTGGTTTTTGTTACATCGCCTCCGGAATTCATGACCATGCCGGGCATGTTCATGTTGAGATCAGTCTTCACCTCACCAACATCCTTGGGCTGGCCACCGGAATCCGTGAACCGGACTAGCACTTCGCTCTGCCCGTTATGCAGGTCGCCATACAGACTGATCGTTAGGTCGCCGACGGTGCGCGTAGCAATCGGTTCGCCTTGGATTTGAGCCGTGCTCTGCGGACGGGAACTCCACCAATTCCAGGCAGCGAATCCGCCTGCAAACAGGGCGGCTGCGACTAGTGCAACGATCAAGAAACGAAGCAATTCTTTGAATCCTATTGCTCGTCTTTGCCCGGTAGTACCCGCCGCGCCACTTTCAGCCAAACCGCCAGAGGGTAGTTCGCGTCTCCGCCAGATAACATAAATGACAGGATAGAGCACCAGATTCAGAATTGCTGAGGTGATGACGCCACCGATCATCGGTGTCGCGATGCGTTTCATCACATCCGCTCCCGCCTGCAGGGCCGGAGACCACATAATCGGTAAAAGACCGAAGAGGATGGCGCAGACCGTCATCATCTTGGGTCGAATACGCTGGACCGCGCCTTCTTTCACCGCCGCGTATAGGTCGCCGATATTGTTCATCCGCCCGGCGAGACGGTATTTGTCGAACGCCTGATCAAGATAAAGCAGCATCACCACACCGGTTTCAGCGTCGAGACCGGCCAAAGCGATGAGGCCGACCCAAACCGCGACGCTCATGTTGTAGCCGAGCAGGTAAAGTAACCAGAACGCTCCGACCAAAGAGAAAGGAACAGATAGTAGAACAATGAAGGTTCGGGCGACAGAATTCGTGTTCATGTAGATGAGCACGAAAATAATGAGCAACGTAAACGGAATCAGAACCGCCAACTTTTTCTCTGCTTCCTGAAGGTATTGAAACTGACCTGCCCATTGGAGGTAGTAACCGGGCGGAAATTTTACTTCCTGATCGATCTTTTTGCTCGCTGCATTGACATATCCATTGATGTCGCTGCTGGTGATGTCGACAAAGACAAATCCAACCAATTGACCGTTCTCCGTACGAACCTCCGGAGCGCCGGTCCGATACTGGATATCGGCAAGAAGTGAGATCGGAACCTGATCTCCAGTCGGCGTCGCGACCAGGACCCGTTTCAACTGGTTGATGTCGTTGCGGAAATCGCGGGCGTACCGAACGCTGATCGGGTAACGTTCTCGTCCCTCGACGGTCGTGCCAATGGTGTTTCCTCCGATAGCGGTTTCAACGATCTGGTTGACATCGTCGATGCGCAGTCCGTACCGAGCTGCTGCCTGGCGGTTCGGTGTAAAATCGAGGAAGTAACCGCCGGTGGTTCGCTCCGCGAACGCACTGCGAGTGTTTGGAAAATTCGATAGCGATTTCTCGATCGCGATCGCGACGTTTTGAATTCCTTTAAGATCCGGACCGAATACCTTGATGCCCAGAATCGAACGGAATCCGGTGGTTAACATTTCGGTTCGCGTCTGAATCGGCATCCAGAAAATCTGAGCCATTCCGGGCGTCTTGCTGACCTCATTCATCTGGGCGATCAGTTTTTCCCAAGTCACTCCGGCCGGCCATTGGTCCGGTGGCTTTAGTTGCAAGACCGTCTCGAACATGGACAAGGGCGCTGGATCGGTTGGAGTATCGGCTTCGCCGGCTTTACCAAAAACGCTTTCTACCTCAGGAAACGTCCTCAGAATACGATCCTGGATTTGCAGGATTTTCGTGGCTTCAGTCACTGACATCCCAGGGATAGCCGTTGGCATGTAAAGGAGCGTTCCTTCATTTAGCGGAGGCATGAACTCTTTTCCCAACCGGCTGAAAGGAATGTAAGTCAGGGCAAGCACCGCAAGCGCAACGAAGAGCGTCAACCAACGGAATCGGAGAGCAAAATTGACGAATGGTTGGTACGCCCAGATTAGGAAGCGATTAATCGGGTTCTTGGTTTCGGGCGTGATCTTGCCCCGGATGAGCCAGGCCATCAGCACCGGCACTAGGACTATTCCCAGGATGGAAGCAAAGAACATCGAAAATGTCTTCGTGAACGCCAACGGACGAAACAATCGGCCTTCCTGTGCTCCGAGCGAGAATACCGGTACAAAACTAACAGTGATTACCAGAAGAGAATAGAATAGCGGGCGCCCGACGCTCTTGGCTGCGGACACAATAACATCGAACCGTTCCCGGCCACGGGCATCGTGACCTTTCTCATCCCGAAAATGTTCCAGCGCCTTGTGGGCGTTCTCGACCATGATGATAGCGGCATCGATCATTGCGCCAATCGCAATGGCGATTCCGCCCAGCGACATGATGTTGGATGTTTGCCCTAACCAGAGCATCGGAACGAACGACAGAATGATGGCGATCGGGAGCGTGATAATCGCCACCAGAGCGGAACGAATGTGCCAAAGGAATAGAATCGATACTAAAGCAACGACGATACTCTCCTCCAGCAGCTTTTCGCGCAGGGTGTCGATTGCATTATGAATCAGCGTACTACGATCGTAAACCGGCACGATCTCGACGCCCTCTGGGAGCGCCTTCTTTATCTCCTCAAATTTCTTCTTTACCCCATCAATGACCTTGAGAGCGTTCTCGCCGTAGCGCATTACGACGACGCCTCCCACGGTTTCGCCTTGCCCGTTCAGCTCTGCAATTCCTCGCCGAAGATCAGGGCCGAGATGAACATTCCCTACTTGTTTTAGATAGACTGGGGTGCCGTTCTGAACCTTCAGGACGATGTTGTCGAAATCCTCTAGACTCTTGATGTAACCGCGACCTCGGACAAAGAACTCGGTCGTTGACACCTCGAACGTTTTGCCGCCGACGTCCTGATTGCTCATCCGGATTGCATTGACGACATCGCCGATCGGGATGTTGTAGGCTAGCAGTTTATTGGGATCGAGATCGACCTGGTATTGTTTGACGAAGCCTCCGACGGGCGCGACCTCGGCAACACCTTCCACCGATTCTAGCGCGTACCGGATATTCCAATCTTGGAGCGAGCGCAACTGCGCAAGATCATGCTTGCCGCTCTTGTCGATCAGCGCGTACTCGTAAACCCAGCCGACTCCCGTTGCGTCAGGTCCGATCACTGGATTGACACCCTCCGGTAACGACCCGCGAACCGAGTTCAAGTATTCGATTACCCGAGATCTCGCCCAATAGATGTCGGTGCCATCCTGAAAGATCACGTAAACGAACGACTTACCGAACATCGATTCACCGCGGACAAATTTAACCTTCGGCGCCGCGATAAACTTCGTCGAAATCGGGTAAGTGATCTGATCTTCAACCAGGTCAGGCGAACGGCCTTCCCAATCCGCATAGACGATAACCTGAACGTCACTCAGATCAGGGATCGCATCGAGCGGGGTCTGGTATAAAGCATAAATCCCGCCCGCAATCCCGAGTATTACGAATACAACGACCAAGAACGGATTGCGGGCGCTCGCACCAATAATCCGTTCGATGAGGGTTTCCGGGTGCTTCGCCGGCGTCAAGGGTTCAGCCATAGCGATTACCTTGCGGCTTGAAGCGTCTCCTGCACCGTACCGCAAGTCGGCATATCAGGTCCCAGAAATGGATTCTTGACCTGGGTCGAATCTTGCAACCAGATCGCAGGTGATTTTTTCCACATCGGGCACTGGATGGTGTAGAGCGGATCATTTAACTGCGGCATGAAATCCTTTAGAAACACAATCAGGGCGGCGCTCAATTGGCCAAATTCGACGCGAGCCTGATCAATGTCGTTGGGAGTGAATTGATCGGCAGTGCGGTGGAGCTTATCGACCAAATCCTGGTACCGCTCAGGCTTAGACGGAGGATCGATTTCCAGCAGTTGGTGAACCTGTTTTTGCAGCGTCTCAGCTTCAGAGGGGACCTGGGAAAATTTGTTCTCGGCCAGGAGTTCATGAAGTCTCTCGTAAGAATCAAGCACCGGTCTGACCACGGCGTCGAAGTTCGAGTTTGAGGATTGATTGGGTGGCTTTTCCGTCATCGCCGGAGTGCCGGCCGGCTCCTCTCCTGCCCAATCTTTGAGTGCTCCTTGCACTTGAGATTCGGCATCGATGAGGAAGTTGGCGCTCGAGACTATCCGGTCGCCTTCCTGTACTCCATTCAGCACCTGATAATAGCTTCCCGCTTCCTGACCATCGAAAGTGGTAAACGAGCGGCCTACTTTGACATAGCGCGGCAGTAATTTGCCCTGGCCACGATCGAGGAAGACCAACATCCGCTCACCAGTCGGTAGGGCCGCTTGCACCGGAATCGTTAACCCCTCGCCGTCATCGATCTTCACTTCAACATTTGCGTACATGCCCGGACGCAGCTGACCCCTGGGATTTGGTATATCGATTCGAACGCGAGCCGTCCGCTTTGCCGCGTCGATCACCGGATTGATGACTGCGATCTGACCTTGGAAGCTTTGGTTGGGGAAGGCGGGAAGACTCACGTCAATCCGCTGCCCTTGCTTGAGCAAACCAACCTCGTTCTCGTAAAACTCTGCCCACACCCAGAGATTTGATAGATCAAGGACGCTGACTAGCTTATCGCCCATCTTTAAATTCATTCCGGGACGGCCCATCACTTCGTTGACTACCCCATCGAAAGGCGACCGGAGAACTAGTTGATCGGAGGGCTTCCGGTTTTTTTCGAGGTCAGCAATTTCCTGATCGCTTACATTCCAAAGCTTCAGCCGCCGTTTGGTAGCATCGATCAATTGATCGTTCGAAGCGCGGCTCGCGCCACTACGATCGCGATCATTTAAGATATTAACTAACTCCTGCTCAGTGCTGCGCAGATCTGGACTGTAGATTGTTATTAACGGCTGACCCTGCGAGACCTGTTGCCCGGGTGAGTTTACTTTCAATTCCTGCACGTAACCATCGACCCGGGCTACATAGTCAAACATTTTTGACGTATCCGCTTCTAGCATGCCTACAGAACGGATCGATAACTGGATTGGGCGTTTCGTCACCGTGGCATAGGTCACCCCAATTTGCTGTTGTCGTGCTACCGGAACGGTAAACTCGGTCGATTTACCGGACTCCTCATTTGGAGACGGCATCGTCATCGAACCCATGGAGTTAGAGCCGTTATCGGTCATCCCACCGGAATTACCCTTTGCTGTGGTTTCATTCGAAACTTTCTTCATGACCGGTACCAGATCCATCGAGCAAATCGGACATTTGCCCGGGTCCTTTGAATGTACGGATGGATGCATCGTACAGGTCCAGTAATCGACGTTAGCATCCGCCGCCGTTTTGCCAGCCGGTTTAGAGCAACTGCTTAATAAGAAGGAAGCGAGCACAGCGATGCTTAGCATCGCCAATATCGAGCGAAAATTTGTTTTCATTTTTGGCCGTGGTTTGAGTGATGTGCAGTCCGATTGGCCATGTTCAGGTCTGTGCCCACCAGGGCTTCTAACTCGGCAATCGCGACCCGATAATCGGTCAGGTGCTGATTATACATGGTTTCGAGGTCTCGCAGGTTATTCTCGGCACTGAGCACCTGAATCAAGGTGGTCTTGTCGGTCTCGTAATCGGCTTGGTATGACGACACAGTTTGCCGCGCACTCGGTAATAATTTATCCCGGTAAAGTTCGATGTGATGCATCAGTGTGTGGATTTTCTCCAACTGATCTCGAACCATGCCTAAGGCTTCGGTCTGTGCTCCTTGCAATGTGGTTTGGGCCGCCAAAGCATCGCTCTGAGCCTCGCGTTCGCCTGCTCGGTACTTCTTTGGGTTGAACCAGGGAAGATCTATCGACACTCCAGCATTAATTTCACTGACGACCTGGGAACCGGCGTTGTAGTGCTCGGCGCCTAAGCTCACAGAAGGGTCTGGAATCCATGCTCGTTTCGCCAATTCGAGCTTGGCCGAAGCTCCAATTACCATCGCTTGCGCCTGCCGAACCTCGGGACGGTTTTCCAGGGTGAGCCGGCGCAAACGGTCCGGCGAAAGATCTGATTCCAACGATTCACTCAAAACGGGTCGGCCCAATGGGGAAAACGGGTCTCGGTTCATCAGCACCTTCAGTTGCGTCTGTTCGTCCGAGAGTTTCTGTTCCAGGTCACGGCGAGCTTCGATGATTTTTTGTCGCTCAACGTCGGCAGTCAGATAGTCGGCTTGTGATTGGGTGCCGACCTCGAATTTCGCTTTGCTTGCATCGACCGTCTGGGAAAGCGTGGCTTCTTCCTGGTCGTTGAGATCCAAAAGCACATAGAGGTTAGCTAGACGGAAATAGCTTGCCTTGGTCTTTGCGACCACGTCTAGCTGCTGCCGCCGGAAATCTTCGAAACCGGCAATGGCCTCGGCCGCGGCGATCCGCTCCTTGCTCCGGTTCTTACCGGAGAGGGGTATCATCTGCTCTGCGGTTAACATTTGGTCGGTAAAACTGTTTGGCCCAATCGCAACAAAACGACCAAGCAACGAATTGAAGCTCAGCTTCGGATCCTCCCAAGCCGCTGCCTGAGGGATTCGTTGTCTGGCAGATTCCCATTTCGCGCGCGCAGTTTTAATACCTGGATTGTTCTCTAGCGCCGCCGCCACGGTATCGTTCAAGGTTAGCTGACCTGCTTTCATTTGCCTGGTCTGGTTCATTGGCTCCTGAGCCAGGCCGGCTACTCCTAGAGTGCAGATCACGAGTATTCCAAGCTTCATGGACTTAAGTTTGAGAAGGTGGACCGCTACCCTATTCCGTTGCAGCTCTGACGGCAGTATCGCTGGATAACCCTGGCTGGATCACTCGCGATTTCATCAAACGGAGATAACGCTCGCCATCCGCGGGGTTCATTTGCATGCTCACTCTGTAGATCTGTGCCAAC
>WNFI01082335.1_pt1 | contig 14928 bp, 16 predicted proteins | sample 5400471 | NCBI WGS metagenome assembly WNFI01 (sample SAMN13153348, study PRJNA577476) | soil metagenome | isolation source: 100 cm saprolite on Douglas fir-dominated hillslope | place: USA:California | collected 2013-09-17
CAAGAAACACAACAGGGCGCCCGGCCTGAGCCCGGCGCCCTGTTGGTCGAATGGTCGTTTTTAGGCGGCCTTGCGGGTTGCAATCCGGGTGTAGGCCTCGCGGACGGCCTTGGGGAACGACCAGCGCGGCTTCTTGGAAGCCGGCCGCGCCTTCAGCATGATCGACTCGCCCGTGAAGGGGTTGGTACCTTTCCCCGCCTTGCGTGCCTTGACGTCACGCGATGCCAGGGCGCCGATTTCGGGAAAACGCACGCGCATGCCGCGGGCGCCGGCCGCGACGGCCGCTTCGAAGGCATCTTTGACGGCCCAGGTGAGGTCCGACTTCTTGACCTTGAGACCCTTCTCCGTGAGATTCTCGTGCACCAGGCTGACGAACGTCGACGCTGTCCATTTTTGAGCTTTCGCCATCGTGTCCTCCGTCTTTTAAATCCGGTGGGCCAGGAGCCCTGTCGTGGGATGCAAACGGGCCGGAGGCCGAAAACGTGCGTTATTCCGGTGGATCTGCCAGAAAATGCCCTGAGCTGCGGACGGTGGACGCGCCCGGATCTCTAGGCCGAAGTTCCTGAGCCGTAGGCAGCATTAGGAGCCGGTTTTGAACTTGATCTATCGCTTCCAGCCGCTCCCCCACGTAGGCAGAATCTTAGTTGCAATCCGCTCGCTGGAGGTGTATGGTCTGTGTGTGCTGAAGAGCGCCGGCCCGGTGCATCTCACCACCATCCGCCGCACCGTCGGCGGCAGGGAATACGTCAGTCATCTGCTGCGCCGCTCCTATCGCGAGGGCGACCAGGTCAAGAGTCAGACCGTGGGCAACCTCACCGCCTTGCCCCCGGCTGCCATCGAAGCGGTGCGCGCCATTTTGCGCGGCGAGCCGGTCGGGGTTTGGGACCAAGCGTTCCAGATCGAGCGCTCGCTGCCCCATGGTGATGTGCTGGCGGTGCTCGGCCTGCTCCGCCAGCTGGGTCTGGACAAATTGCTGGCTGCCCGACCGCAGCGGGAACGCGAGCTCTCGGTGGCCATGATCGCCAGTCGGCTGCTGGAACCGAGCTCCAAGCTGGCCACGGTACGCAGCTGGCAGAACAGTACCTTGGCGCCGGAATTGGGCGTGGCGGACGCTGACGAAGACGAGCTCTATTCGGCGATGGACTGGTTGTTGGAGCGACAGCCGATGGTGGAGGCGGCGCTGGCGAAGCGACATCTGGTCGAGGGTGGCTTGGTGCTTTACGACCTGACCTCGGTCTATCTGGAAGGCAGCAAGTGCGAGCTGGCCAAGCGGGGTTACAGCCGCGATGGCAAGCGAGGCTTGCCCCAGATCGAGTTCGGGCTGCTGACCGACCGCGAGGGCCGGCCGGTGGCGGTCGATGTCTTCGAGGGCAACCTGGCCGACCCCAGCACGGTGGCCACCCAGGTGGACAAACTCAAGAACCGTTTTGGCATCACCGACGTGGTGCTGGTCGGTGACCGCGGCATGCTGACCTCGGCCCGGATCGAGGCCCTCAAAGCCGTCGGTGGCATCGGCTGGATCTCCGCCTTGCGCAGCCTCCAGATCGAAGCGCTGGTCAGCAGCGGAGATCTGCAGTTGGGGATGTTCGACCAGCGCAACCTGGCCGAGATCTCGTCGCTCAAGTTTCCCGGCGAGCGGCTGGTGGTCTGCAAGAACCCGGCGCTGGCCCAAGAGCGGGCCCGCAAGCGGGAGGAGTTGCTGCTCGCCACCGAACGAGAACTGGACAAGGTGGTGGAGGCGGGCGAGGCCGGGCGGCTCAAGGGCAAGGACCAGACCGGGCTGCGGGTGGGCAAGATCATCGCCCGCTACAAGGTGGGCAAGCACTTCAAGCTCGAGATCAGCGACCACCGCTTCAGCTACCAGCGCGATGTCGAAGGGACTGCGTCCGAGGCAGCGCTCGACGGGATCTACGTCATCCGCTCCAGTGTTGCTGTCGCCAAGCTCGGTGCCGAGGCGTTGGTCCGCAGCTACAAATTGCTGGCCGGCGTCGAGCGCGCCTTCAGGACCATGAAGTCCATCGATCTCCAGGTGCGACCGGTGCATCACCGGCTGGCGGATCGGGTGCGCGCCCACATCTTTCTCTGCATGCTCGCCTACTACGTGCGCTGGCACCTCGACCGGGCCTGGGCACCGCTGCTGTTCCGAGATGAGGACAAGCCGATGGCCGACGATGTCGTGGCTCCGGCTCGTCGGTCGGCAGCCGCTCTCACCAAGGCTCACAGCCAGCGGCTCGCTGACGGCAACCAAGTGCACAGCTTCCGCAGTCTGCTCACCGCACTCGCCACCCTGACCAAGAACACGGTCCGCGTCCCCAACAGCTCGGTCATCTTCGACAAGCTGGCCGACCCCACCCCGCTGCAGAACCGCGCCCTCCAATTGCTCGGCCTCACTGCCTCTTTGTAGTCAGAATCTGCACTGCGATTTCGAGTTCAATCGAACGCGTCGCCTCTCAGGAACTTCGGTCTAGGCACGGCGCTGAGGGATCAGGCGGCCTTGCGTTGCCGCAGTGAGTAGGCGATCCGGTTGTCGAGCTGCCACTCTTCCTCGAGGGCCAGGATGCTCAGCAGGAGCTCTTCGTGGATGTCCTCGAGCTCGCGGCGCCGCTCGATTCCTTCCGCATCCAGCGGCTTGGGAACGAGCGCCTCGAACTGCTCGGGGGCATCCATTGCTGAGTCACATCCTTCTAGCCTCCGTTCTAGCGCGACAGTATTAAGGACGGTTTTGCGGTCGACGGATCTCGCGATCTGCGGCAAGACTGTGCCGCCCCCGTCACCGGTTCGTCTTACCCATCAGGGTTGCGGGATTCCCGCATGTCTTACTCAGATGGGCGGGCGGCCGTCGGTGCCTTGAGCGCCTGGTCGCGGATCACCTTCTTGTCGAATTTCCCCACGCTCGTCTTGGGGATCTCGTCGACAAAGCGCACCTCGTCCGGGAGCCACCATTTCGCCACGAGCGGCTGGAGGAACTCGATGATCTCCCCCTGGGTGACCTGGCCTTTGAACTCGGGCCTGGCGACGACGTAGGCGACCGGCCGCTCCTGCCACTTGGGGTGCGGTATCCCGATGACGGCCGCTTCGAGCACCTTGGGGTGGCCCATGATGGCTGACTCCAACTCGACCGACGAGATCCACTCGCCGCCGGACTTCACCAGGTCCTTGGTGCGGTCGACGATCTGGACGTACCCCTCGAGATCGACATTCGCCACGTCGCCGGTGCGAAGCCAGCCATCGGCCGTGAAACGCTCGGCATCCACGCCGCGGTAGTAGCTGCCGGTGACCCACGGTCCGCGGACCTGGATCTCGCCAACGCTCTTGCCATCCCAGGGCACCGGTTGTCCCGACTCCACGTCGGCCAGTCGCAGCTCAACCCCGGCAATGGCAAGGCCGGACTTCAGGCGCGTGGTTCGCTTGACCTCGGCGCCCATATAGCTCTTCATGGTCGCGCACGCAGCCACCGGCGATGTTTCCGTCATGCCCCATCCCTGAACGACATCGATGCCGTGCCTCGTCAGTCCGTCGTAGAGAGCAGCGGTCAGAGCCGAACCTCCGACAAACATTCGAAAGCCCTCAAGGTTGGTGCCCGTCTTATCGAGGTACTGCAGGAGCGGGACCCAGACGCTGGGAACACCCGCACTGAAGGTCACTGCTTCATCCCGAATTAGTTCGGTGAGGCTGACGGGATCGAGAAAGCGATCGGGAAACACCTGCTTGGCGCCGAGCATGGTCGCGGCATATGGATGGCCCCAGGCGTTGGCATGGAACATCGGCACGACCGGCAAGAGGGTGTCCGACTCGGTCGGACCGATGCCCCCAACCGTGATGCCGAACGAGTGGAGGACGGCCGACCGATGGCTGTATACGACACCTTTGGGCTTTCCGGTTGTGCCCGACGTGTAGCACATGGCCGCCGCGTCGCGTTCATCAAGCCCCGGCCAGGGAAAGACCGTTGGGCGATCGCCGATCAGTTCCTCGTACGACGCGACGGGTGTGAGCTGGCCGTCGGGCGAGGGGCCATCGGCCATGATGACGAACTGCTTGACGCCTTTCAGGTTCTTCGCGACTCGCTGCAACGCCGGCACGATCGACGCGTCGACGAAGATGACCTTGTCGTCGGCGTCGTTGATCACGAACTCGAGGTGTTCGGGGAACAGGCGCGGATTCAAGGTATGCAGCACCGCGCCGGAGCAGGGCACCGCGAAATAGAGCTCCAGGTGACGGTAGTTGTTCCAGGCCAGGGTGCCGACCCGGTCCCCGGGGGCGATTCCCAGCTCCCGGAGCGCGTGCGCCAGCTGGGCCACCCGGCGGCCGAAGTCGGCATAGGTATAGCGGTGACGGCCGGTCTCGCGCCGGGTGACGATCTCCTTCCTGGGGAACAGGGCAGTCGACCGCCAGAGGAAGTGCTGGAGCGTCAGCGGAAAGTCGGGCATCGTGCTTCGCATCGAGGTAACCCCTCCTTCGGCCGGTTTTGGCCGTCGCAATACCACCCATGATATGCTTGATCGCGGCTGGAGTCAGCCCGGTCATGGCACGCCCAGGGAACGCAAGTCGACCGGGGATAACTTTGCGAAGGAGCTAGCGGCAGACGTGGCGCAGAACGGTACGATCAAGCGACTCGTGATGGATCGAGGATTCGGATTCTTGAGCGGGGAGGACGGAAAGGAGTACTTTTTCCACCGGTCGTCCGTGGAAGGCTCGTTCGAGGGGTTGCAAGAGGGGCAAAAGGTCAGCTTCGACGTCGAAGCGTCAGCTCCCAAGGGGCCGCGGGCCTCGCGAGTGCGCGTCGCCTAAAGACTCACAAACCCAGAATCCAGAAGGCCCGGGCGTTTGCCCTGGCCTTTTTGTTTTCCTACGGTTTCCTCGCCCGGATAAAGGCACTCGCGATTTTTCCTGAGCCTGCCAGTAAGCCGGCTTCGCCTGGCCCGAAGGTGTTGGTGATCTCGATGTCGACGGCGTCGAAGCCCGCGCCGATCACGGCGTCGCGGTAGGCGTCGACCGGGATCGTGCCGGCCACGCAACCGGCCCACGCATCCATCGCCGACTTGACCTGCGGCGGCACCGGCTCCAGCTCGACCATGTCGGAGACGGCCAGCCGCCCTCCCGGCCGCAGGACGCGAAACGCCTCTTTCAGCACCGCCGTTTTGTCGGCGGCGAGGTTGATGACGCAATTGGAGATGACGACGTCGACGGCGGAACCCGCCGCGCCGAGAGGAGGACGTCGAGGCCGGCTCCACTGCCGAGGTCCAGCACGATCTCACCAGGCTGCAGGTGCGCGAGCGCCGTTGGATTGCCGCAGCCTAGGCTGTCGCCGAGCGAGAGTCCAAGATCCTCGACCTCCGCGGTGGCGTATTCATCGGCGCCGATCGGTCCGCTGACCGCGTCCGATCCACCACAGCAGCTCGAGTTACAGCAGCTTCCGCCATCGCGTAAGTTGATTGCGGTCTGCGCGTACTTCGCTCGGACGGACTCTTCGATGGTGTCCATGAAACCCTCCCGGGAGACATTGATGTCGATCGATGGAATGCTAGCAAACCCATAGACAGTTGTCAATGGAACTGGTAGACTGCGATCGTGAAAGCCCTCGTCCCCGAGCGCGTCAAGGGCGTCTGCTGCCCGCCGACGATGCCGATGGCGATCGCCAAAGTGGATCAGTCGGTGGAGGTTCTAAAGGCACTGGCGGACCCCACGCGGCTGCAGATGATCGGCATGCTGAAGCGCTCGTCCGAGCCGGTCTGTATCTGCGACTTCACGGCGGCGTTCGACCTGAGTCAGCCGACCATCTCGCATCACATGGCAAAGCTGCGGGAAGCCGGCCTGGTCGACGTCAGCAAGGCCGGCATCTGGGCCTACTACCGGCTGGCCAGCCGTCTGGAGCCGAAGACCCGCGCGCTGCTCGACGTGCTCGTCTGAGGCCACCATGGCGCGGGTGCTGTTCGTCTGCACGCTGAATGCCGGCCGGTCGCAGATGAGCCAGGCGCTGTTCGAGCATGTCGCCAACGGCCGACACCAATCACGCTCGGCGGGCACCCGGCCGGCCGAGCACGTGCACCCGGTCGTTGTCGATGCGATGCGCGAGCAGAGCATCGACCTCTCGGAGCGACGGCCACAGACATTGACGGACGAGCTTGCCGAATGGGCGGATGTTGTCGTGACGATGGGGTGCGGGGACGAGTGTCCCTACATCCCCGGAAAGAAATACATCGATTGGGATCTGACCGATCCCGATGGCAAATCACTCGGCGAAGTCCGCGCGATCCGCGATGATATCAAGACTCGCGTCGCCGACCTGCTGCGAGAACTCGACGCGCGCCCCGCGCGAGAGCTAGGGAAGCCAGATCTCAGACGCTGACTGGACGTCGGTAATCCACCAGCGGCCGTCGATGTCCACCAGCGTGTAGTGGTAATAGCCGAGGAAGCGGTGGGTGGTGCGCCGCCCCAGGCCGACGCCCTTTTCGGCGTCGGGAACCAGGCGGTAGATCCACTCCTCTTTGGTCGTCACGTTGACGTTCTGGGGGCTGGCCTCCAGACCGTAGGCCGACAGCTCGACCTTCCCGATTTGGAGGTAAGCGGTGTACGAGACGTCGAGCACCTCGCAGGTAATGTCCAGACGGGCCGCCGGGAACGACTCGAAGTCTCCCGAGAGGTCGTGCGCCACCTGGGACAGCATTGGCTCCAGGTAGACTTCGCGAAGCACGTCGGCGTCACGGTTGTTGTACGCCTGCTGGTTGAGCTTGATCGACCGCAGAACGGTATCCTTGATCGCCGAGACGTTGAACGCCGTCTCTCGCTGCACGTGTAGAGAGTAGCAAAGGAGCGAACCACATCCCGTGGGTTCGGGCGAGGCGACGGTCCAGTAAACCTTTGTAAAGCCGCCCGCCGCAGCGCGGCCAGGCGGGGCCGTAGTGCGAAGCAATGCCCTCGATCCTCGTCGAATCAATGCGCGCACTGTGACGAAAGAGGGCTTAACGATGCGGCGGCACCCATCATCCAACTCCCGGGTCCGGTTCAACTGGCGGCTCTGGGTGGTGCTGGGCGCCCTGACGGAGCTCTTCCTCATCTACGTGGCCCGCTGGTGGGCGCCCTCGCCGGTCACCTACTTCCTGGCGGTGCTCTTCTTGCCGGTCATGGTGCTGACCGCCTTCTGGTCCTTCAAATACTTCAAGCTCGTCCAGCAAAACCTCGAGCTCTCCCGTCGCGCCGACCAGAACCTCCAGGAGCTGAGCCACTTCTTCGAGGTCGCCACCGCCGTCTCCAACCTCACCAAGCTCGGCGAGGACCTCGGGACCTTGACCACCAAGCTGGCGGAGCTGCTCGACGTCGAGATATGCGGTTTCTTCCTCTATCAGGACGGGCTCGAGGCCCTGATCGCCCCGGCTGCCCCGTCCGGGATGCGGGAGAGCCGGCTCTTCAACCAGATGCGTCTCAACCAGTTGCGGTTCGGTGCCAACGCCTCGACCCTGATCGGTCGGGTCTTCGTCACCCAGCAGCCCACCATCATCTTGGACTGCCTGCACGATATCGAGGCGGCAGAACACCTTCCTCTTCGAGCAGACCCGCCAGCAGGCTCAGCGGCTCGACACCTCGATGGAGATGCTCCGCCAGGTCTCACAGGCGCTGACGGCGACCACCGTGGGACCGAACGCCCTGCTCCAGGGCGTAGCCCGGGCCGTGATCGGCGTCTCCGGCGCGGCGACCTGCCTGATCACCTTGACCCGGTCCGGAAATCCGGCCGAGCAGGCGGTCGAGGTGGGGGAGGGCCTCGAGCAGCGACTCCAGAGCAACGTGCTGACCCATGTCGTGCCGGGCCTCCTTACCCAGGTCGTGATCGAGCAACGCCCGGTCTTCTCCGAGGACATTCAACTCGACGGCCGGTTCCCGCTGGATCCGGTGGCCCAGCAGTACGGGTGGCGCGCCGCCCTGGGACTGCCGATGTTCCTCGAGCGTGAGTTCGTCGGCACGGTCTCGGTCTACTTCCGCGAGGTCCGCGCGTTTGATCCCACCCTGATGCAGGTCCTGCAGATTCTCGCCCGCGCCAACCTCGAGCTGCAGGAAGCGGACCGCATGAAGTCCGAGTTCCTCACCAACATGTCACACGAGCTGCGCACGCCGCTGAACGCGATCATCGGCTTCTCGGAAATCATCCGCACGACGCCGGAGCTGTCCGAGGCGGAGCGCGCCGAATTTGCCGAGACGATCCACAACAGCGGCCGCCAGCTTCTCACGCTGATCAATGACATCCTCGATCTGACCCACATTCAGGCTGGGCGGCTCGAGCTGCATCCCGCGCCGTGCCTGGTGGCCGAGGCGGTGGACGCCGCCCTGTCCGAAAACGCCGCCGCCGCGACCCAGAAGGAGCTCACGGTTACCTCACAGGTGGACCGCGCCATGCAGGTGGTGTTCGATGCTCGAAGCCTCCGCCATATCGTCCACAACCTGGTCAACAACGCCATCAAATTCACGTCGCATCACGGGAGCGTCACGATCAGGGCTATGGAGACCACGACCGGCACGGTGGTCGAGGTCGCCGACACCGGCATCGGCATCAAACCGGAAGATCAGCCCCGCCTTTTCGAGGAATTCCGGCAGGTCGACGGGTCGACCTCGCGCGGCTACGAGGGTATCGGCCTTGGCCTGGCGCTCTCGAAGCGGTTGGTGGAGTTGCAGGGCGGCCAGATCTGGGTCGAGAGCGTGCCGGGACGGGGCAGCACCTTCCGCTTCCTGATCCCGCGGCTTCCCGTTCTGGCCCCTGCCCCGCAAGATCCGATCTTGCGGGGACCGCTGGGGAGGGTCGCGTGATCGAGCCGAGCAGCACCAGGCGGATCCTCGTCGCCGACGACGATCCGCAACGCCTCAGGGCGCTCGTCGATCGGCTTCAGCGGGAAGGCTTCGACGTGCTCTCCGCGCAAGACGGGCTCGAGGCACTGGACCAGGCCCGTGAGGAATTGCCGGACGCGATCATCCTCAACCTGCTGCTCCGCCGGATCGACGGACTCCGCGTCTGCGAAATCTTGAAGAGCAACCCCGCGACGACGAACATCCCGGTGCTGCTCATGGCCGGCGTCCATGTCGATGCCGACGAAGGAAAGCGAGCACTGGCCGCGGGAGCGGACCGCTTCCTGAGCGATCTGAGTCCGCTGTCGACCGGCTCCGGCCGCGAGCTCGGTGCCGGCCAGGACCTGGTCCAGGCCGTGCGCACCCTGCTGGGGGCGGAGCCGGAGCTGGAACAGCGACCGCTCTTGCTCGCGATCGACGACGATCCCGACAACCGCGCCTTCCTCACCAAGGCGGTGTCGAAACAGGGCTTCGACATCGTCGCGGCACCGAACGCGACCCAGGCGCGGCGGCAGCTCGATGGCCGACGCCCGGCGCTGATCTTCCTCGACGTGCAGATGCCGGAGGAGAGCGGCTTGAGCCTCCTGCCGCAGATGCTCCGAGACTTTCCCGAGTCGGTCGTCGTGATGATGACGGCCTACGGCTCCGAACAGGTGGCGGCCGAGGCGCTGCGCGGCGGCGCCGACGACTACATCGCCAAGCCCATCGACCTGCGTCGGCTACGAGAGCTCCTGGAACGCAACCTTGAGAAACAGCGGCTGCGGGCCGAGCGTCAGAGCCTGGTCGAGCGGCTGAAGGACTCGAACCGCTACTTGATGCGCCAGCACGCCGCGCTGCGGCAGGCCGACGAGGAGATCCTCCAGGTCAACCGTCAGCTCGAGCAGTCGAGCCGCTACAAGTCGGAGTTCCTGGCCAACATGTCGCACGAGCTGCGGACGCCCCTCAACGCCATCATGGGATTCAGCGAGATTCTTCTCGACGTCACGATGAACCTGACGTCAGGCGAACGAACCGAGTTCCTGCGCAACATCCATAGCAGCGGTCAGCACCTGCTCGGCCTGATCAACGATATCCTCGACCTGGCGAAGATCGAGGCGGGGAAGATGGACCTTCACGCCGAGGCGATGCCGGTCACGCAGGCGCTCCAGGAGGTCGCCGCCATCCTGGAGCCGATGGCCCGCCAGCAGGGCCTGCAGCTGAAGACGGTGGGCGTGGCCGAAGCGGGCGTCATCAAGGCCGACCGCAGCAAGTTCAAGCAAGTGCTCTACAACCTCCTGTCGAATGCGGTGAAGTTCACGCCGGCGCCGGGGACCATCACCGTATCGGTGAAGGATTCAGCGGAGCAGCTGACGGTATCGGTGGAGGACACCGGGATCGGGATGAAGCCGGAAGATCTGCCGAAGCTGTTCCGCGAGTTCGAGCAGATCGACGGCTCCTATACGCGCCGTTACCAGGGAACCGGCTTGGGGCTGGCGCTCTGCCGCCGTTTCGTCGAGATGCACGGCGGCCGGATCTGGGCCGAGAGCCAATTCGGTAAAGGATCGATTTTCACCTTCACCATCCCCCGGGAACCCCGCCTGGTGTCTGAGGCGCCCGTCGAGGAAGTCGCACAGACGGTCGAAAGCATGGAGCTGCCGCTGGTGCTGGTGGTCGAAGACGAGCCCGCCAGCAGCCAGCGGATGACGGCCGAGATCCAGGGGGTCGGCTTTCGGGTGGCGCACGCCTTCGACGGCAACGAGGCGGTGCGCAAGGCGATGGAGATCCTGCCCGACCTGGTCGTGATGGAAACGGTGCTCCCCGTCAAGGACGGGTGGCAGGTCCTCCAGGAGTTGCGGGCCCGGGCCGCCACCGCCGACGTCCCGGTGCTGATCTGCTCGGTTACCCAGAATCAGCAGCTGATGGACGAGTTCGGCGTCGTCGGCTTCGTCGCCAAGCCATGGGCGACCAAGACGCTACAGGACGAGCTGCGCAAGATCGGCCAGGGGATCAAGCGGCGCCGCGACCGGGTGCGGGTGTTGCTCGTGCATCGCGACCGGCGAGCGCTGGCGCCGCTGGCGGCCGCCCTGGTTGAAGAGGGTTTTGAGGTTTTCCGGGCGCCCGGGCTGCAGGAGGCCCTGGAAAAGGCCCGCGCCGCCGCGCCGGACGTGGTGGTGCTGGCGCCTCCCGAGCCGGAGTGGGTGCTGGGGCTCCGCGGCCTCCCCGGCCAGCCCGCCTTGCTGGCGCTGGGTGAAGTTTCACCGAGGGTGCCAGCGACGGCGTGGAGTGCCGTTATACCCTCTGGCCTCTCCGAGCCCGATGCCGTATTGCACGCCATCAAGGGGCTCGACATCGTTCAGAGGCGAAGGAGAACAGGGCGTGACCGCCGGCAAGGTTTTGATCGTCGAAGATAACCCGGTCAACCTTCGGTTGGCCCAGTTCCTCCTGGAGAAGAAGGGCTTTACCGTGCGCAAGGCCGGCAGCGGAGCCGAGTGCCTGGCGGAAATGACGCGCGAGCTGCCCGACATCGTCCTGATGGACATCCAGCTCCCGGGAGAGGACGGGCTGGCGATCACCCGCAAGATCCGTTCCGACGTCCGGATGGCGGGGGTCATCGTCGTCGCCCTCACCGCCCACGCCATGGCCGGGGACCGGGAGAAGATCCTCGGCGCCGGCTGCGACGGCTACATTCCCAAGCCGGTTGATCCGCAAGGGCTCCCCGGGGAGGTTGCCCACTACCTGGAGCAAGGGCGGCGCAAGACCGCGTAATGAACGAACAACCAGGAGAGGCGACCCGGACGGGTGAACCCGCGCCCAAGGCCAGCCGGTCGTACCCGGAGATCCTCGAGCTCAACCAGGAGCTGTTCAAGAATCTCCAAAGCCTGATCGACGAAGACGAAGCTCGCAAGAAGGAGCTCCTGGAAACGAAAAACGCCTACGAGATGGCGCAGGCCGAGATTGCCCGCCTGGAGCGCGAGCTTCGTCAGTCGATCGAACGGGAAGCCGACCGCGCGGAGCAGCTCAGCCAGCTGGAACAGGAACGAGTCGACCAGCTGGGCGCCATGAGCGCGCACCTCGACGCCATGCGGTCCGCGGTCGAGCGCTACCTGCAACACGGACGGAAAGCCGCCTGATGAGCCCCGAGACGCCCAAGGCGAAATCGTTCGCCGACATCCTCCAGCAGAACCAGGAGTTCGTCGCGCACCTCCAGACGTTGCAGGATGACATGGGCGCGCAGCTTGCCGAGAACGCCAAGGAGTTGGAGCTGGCCAAGCGTCAGCTCGAGGCAAAGCAGCAGGAGCTCGACGAGCTGCAGAACGCCCAGCTGCAATGGGCGATGGACCGGCAGGCGCTGCTCGACCAACATGAGTCGCTGAAGCAGGGCCATGTGGATCTCCAGCAGAGCCATGATCGGGCCCAGGTGGAGCTCGGTCGCTTCAAGGATGACGTCGCCCGCGCCAAGACCCGTGACGAGGAGCGCCGCGGCCAGCTCCGGCAGCTCGAGCAGGAGCGGATCCAACTCGCCCAGAAGTACGAGGCCGACCACAAGAAGTTGCGGGTCGACCTCAAGACCGCGGAGGATGACCTGAACGGCCTGCAGTCGGCCCAGCTCCAGTGGGCCGTGGATCGCGAGACCTTATTGAAGGATCGCGACAACGCGGTCTTAAAGCAGGCCCAGCTGGAACAGGAGTGGCAGAAATCGCGGGCCGAGCTCACCAAGGAAAAGACACGACTCCAGGATCTCAGCGCGCAGTTGCAGCAGCAGTTGAAAGCCGCTCAGGCCGAGATCGAGCCGCTCAAGGTCGCCCGCGACAAGTCGCAGGCCGAGCGGCAGCGGCTGGTCGCGGATGTCGCCCGGTTGGAACAGGGATCGCAAGCCGCCGAAGCGCAGTTCAAAGCCGATCGCAAGCTTCTCCAGGGGGAGTTGGAAGAAGCCCGGCGCAAGGGGGCCGACCTGGACAAGGCCGAGGCGGAATTCCAGCGCCTCAGTGACGAGCGCTCCGCGCTCCTGACCAAGGTCAAGGCGCTCGAGAAAGACTGGCAGAGTCGCGAGGCGTCATTCGCGGCGGAGAAGGCCACGCTCAAGAAGCAGGTCGCGGATTCGTCCGCCCGGCTGGCCGCGACGCAGCAGGACTACGAAAAGATCAAGGCTCTGCATGCCGACCTCGCCGGTGAGACCGGTCGCAAGGCGGAGGAGTGGACCGGCCGCGAGCAGCGGCTCACCGCCGAAAAGAACCAGCTCAAGGTCGACCTCGAGCGGATCCAGGCGCAGCTCTCCGACATGATGTCGCAGACGAACGAGCTACACAGCCAGCGGGCGACCGAAGCCAGGGAGCTGGACCAGGCCTGGCAGCGGGAAAAGGCGTCATTGAAGGCGCAGCTCGACGAGGCGCGCAAGGCCGCCGGCAGCAGCCCGCCGACGAGCCAGGTCCTGGCCCGCTATGAGGCCGAGAAGCGCGCCATGCAAGCGCAGCTGGAGGGTCTCAAGGTCGAGCTGACGGCCAGCGGAAAGAATAAGGACGCGGCCCCGGCGCTGAGCCAGGCCAAGCGCGACTTCGAGGCCAAGTTCCGCGTCATCTACGACCAGAGCCACGACCTCAACTCGCCACTCAACGCCATCATCGGCTTCTCCGAGATCCTGCTCGATGAGAAAGCGAACAAGACAACGCCCGAAGAGCGGCGCGAGTTCGTCGCCCACATCAACGAGAGCGGCAAGCGACTGGTGGAGCACATCCGCGAGCTGATCGAGTTCGCCAAGCAGGAGGCCGGCATCCAGGAGCGGCCCGTTCAGATGATGCCGCCCGTAGGCGCCGGTACCAAGGCGCCCGTGATCCTGGTCGCCGACAACGACCCGGCGGTCAAGGAGCGCATCGAGCCCTTCCTCAGCCACGCCGGCTACGAGGTGGTGATCGCCGCCAGCGCCCAGGAGGCGCTGCGCAAGGCGGTGCAGCTCCAGCCACTCGCCGTGCTGATCGACACCCAACCGGCAGCAACTGCTCCAGATGATGGTGAAGGTCGACCTGCTGGCTGACGGCAAGAAGGGCAAGAAGACGCCGTCGTCGATCCTGATCGTGGACGACGACCCGCAGAACATCCGGCTGGTCAAGGCCATGCTCAAGCCGTTCAACATGGAGATCATGGTCGCCGACGGTGGCAAGGCAGGCCTGGAGCTGGCGCTCAAGAAGAAGCCCGACATGATCATCCTCGACCTGATGATGCCCGACGTCGACGGCTTCGAGGTCGTCTCCAAGCTCCGCGAGGACCCGGCAGGGAGCCAGATCCCCATCCTTATCTATACGGCGAAAAACATCAGCAGCGAGGATCGGGAGCGTCTGCAGGGCAACATCCAGTCGATCATCCAGAAAGGGGACTTCGGCAAGGACCGCTTCCTGGAGATGATCAACAACCTTCAACCCCACCAGGCCGCATAGGTCGCGAGGGCTGGCATGACTGCCCTCGATCGCCAGTTCGTCCGGCTCCGGTTTGTGGCGCTCGCGATTCCGGTCGGCCTCCTCCTCTGGCTCCCTTCGGCGTCGGTGCCGATTACCATCCTGTTGGCCGGACTTTTGGCCGGCTACAACGGGGTGGCGTTGCTGGCGATCCAGAAGCGAGCCGTCCCACGCTTTGGCCGGCCGATGGCCGTCCTTCTCCTGGTCCTGGATCACCTGGTCGTCACCGGCTGGATCCTGTTGTTCGCGACCCCGTCCTCCAGCCTTCCTTACCTTCTCTACGCGCTGGTCGCCGCCGAAGCCGTCTTTCGCTTCGACCTTTGGGGCGGGATCGGGACCAGCCTCTTCTTCACGTGCGGCATCATCCTTTTCCAAACCAGCGATCTCGGCCTCGCCATTTCGGTGCGGGACTCGATCCTGCGCGCCATCCCCACCGTCGCCGTCATCACCGGCCTGGGCGCCGCCGTGCGGGCGATGAATACCGAGATCCGCGGTACCCGACGGCGGCTCGATCAGACCGAGCAGCTGCGAAACGTGCTCGGCGAGCTGGTCGGCCAGCTCGATGTGTCGCGCATGCTGTACACGGTCATCCGTTGCGGCCTGGAAATTCTGCAGATGGACTCGGGGGCGATCGTCCTGCTCGACGAAGAGCGCGGGGTCTTTACGTTACGGG
>WNFI01204492.1_pt1 | contig 14923 bp, 17 predicted proteins | sample 5400471 | NCBI WGS metagenome assembly WNFI01 (sample SAMN13153348, study PRJNA577476) | soil metagenome | isolation source: 100 cm saprolite on Douglas fir-dominated hillslope | place: USA:California | collected 2013-09-17
GGGCGCGAAGAAGTAAAGGAGTTGGCAGTAATGGCAATTTATTTACCCGGAACGGCGGAAGAGACAGACCTGATCCTGGATGATTTGACTCCGAAGGAGATCGTCGCCGAACTGGACAAATACGTAGTAGGACAGCACGAAGCCAAGCGCGCCGTCGCCATCGCTCTGCGCAACCGCATGCGCCGCCAGAAGCTTCCGCCCGAGCTGGCGGAAGAGATCATGCCCAAAAACATCATCATGATCGGGCCAACGGGTGTAGGCAAAACCGAGATCGCGCGGCGATTAGCCAAGCTGGCCAATTCTCCGTTCCTGAAAGTTGAAGCTTCCAAGTTCACGGAAGTGGGCTACGTTGGCCGCGACGTTGAGTCCATGATCCGCGACCTCATCGAGATCGCGATCGACATGGTGCGTGAAGAAAAGCTGGAAGAAGTCCAGGAGAAAGCTGAACAGAACGCAGAAGAAAGACTGCTCGACCTGCTGCTCCCGGCGGCATCTGGTTCATCAGCGCCAAGCGCAGGCTTTGCGCTGGCTGAAGACAGCGACTCCACGGCGCGCACGCGAGAGAAACTTCGCCAGCAGCTTCGCGAGGGCAAGCTCGACGAGCGCATGGTGGAACTGGAAGTCCGTGAGCGCTCCATGCCCGCGTTTGAAATCATCTCCAACCAGGGCGTGGAGGAGATGGACATCAACATGAAAGACATGCTGCCCAACCTCTTCGGCCAGCGCACCAAGAAGCGGAAGATGAAGGTCAGCGAGGCGTTCGAATATCTGATCCAGGAAGAAGAATCGCGGCTGATTGATATGGACCAGGTCACGCGCGTGGCCGTGGACCGCGTAGAGCAGTCCGGCATCATCTTTCTCGACGAGATTGACAAGATCGCCGGGCGCGAAAGCGGGCACGGGCCGGATGTCTCACGCGAAGGCGTGCAGCGCGACATTCTTCCCATCGTGGAAGGAACTACAGTCAACACTCGCTACGGCATGGTCAGCACCGACCACATATTGTTTATCGCGGCGGGAGCGTTTCACGTCTCCAAGCCCAGCGATCTGATTCCCGAGCTGCAAGGCCGCTTCCCGATTCGCGTGGAGTTGAAGTCGCTGACCATGGAAGATTTCATTGCGATTCTCACCGAGCCCAAGTCTTCACTGGTCAAACAGTACACCGCGCTGCTGGAGACTGAAGGCCTGCGCCTGGAATTCACCCGCGAGGCGCTGGACGAGATTGCCGGCTTCGCCTTCCGCGTGAACGAAAACACCGAAAATATTGGCGCGCGCCGCCTGCACACCATCATGGAGCGCGTTCTGGACGATGTCAGCTTCAATGCGCCCGACTTGCTGGAGAAGACCGTCAACATTGACGCCGACTATCTCCTCCTTATTTTTGTCGTGGCTCTGCTCTGCGCCGGCTGTGCTAGTCCGGGCGCCCCGCAGCCGCCGTCACTCAATATCCCTAAAGCAGTTACTGATCTGAGTGCGCAACGCAGGGGAGATTCCGTCACGCTGACCTGGACGGCGCCTACGGAAACCACGGATGGCGCTTCCGTACACAAACCAGGAAAAATGCTGGTGAAGCGCGCCACCAGTGATAACCGGCTTCCTGTAACCATGGGCGAAGTGCCACTTCAGCCGGCGAGCAAGTCCGCCGTCGCACAAAAGGCGACATTTAAAGATTCGCTGACACCGCTGCTCAAGGCCAACACACCGGATTTCGCCATCTACACGGTTGAAGCAATCAACAACTCCGGCAAAAAAGCGGGAGCGTCGAGTGAGGCTTCTGTTCCGCTCGTGCCGGTCATGCCGCCGCCAGAGAGCATCAGCGCACAGGTGATTGCGCAGGGAGTCAGCCTTTCCTGGACGCAACACTGGACACCGCAGAACCAGACGCACCTGACTGCGCGTTACGCCTATCGCATCATGCGCAAGCTCGCGGACTTAGACAAGTCGCCGGTTATGGTGACGCAGGTAGATGCCAGCAACGAGGCCATGCGCGTGATCGACTCTAGTGTGGAATGGGAGAAGACGTATCAGTATTGGATCACCCCGGTGACTCTATGGCAGAATCCCGCCGCGCCTGACCCCAATTCCAAGGGCGAAATTCTGGGCGAAGATTCAGCGCTGGTCACAGTTGTGGTCCACGACATCTTTCCGCCCGCTACACCTACGGGTCTGCAAGCCGTGTTTTCCGGTGATCCACGCCGGCCGTTCATTGATCTGGCATGGACACCGAATACTGAATCCGACATTGCCGGATACAACGTCTATCGCCGGTCCGCGGATGAGCAAGAGTTCAAGAAGCTGAATACTGAGTTAGTGAAGACCCCGGCCTTCCGCGACAATGCTGTCCAACCGGGAACGAAATATATTTATTCGGTATCGGCCGTTGATTTGCGCGGCAACGAGAGTCCGAAGTCGGCGGAGGCTTCAGAGACGGTGCCGCGCGAGTAAGGCGCAAAGATTCTTGTTACATTGTGAGGATAGCCCATTGAAATACTGCCGGTTCTCTACGCCTGATGGTCCACAGTTCGGTCTGATTGAAACCGTAGCTGGCGCCGAGCGCATTACCAGCATTCTTCCGGACAGCGGTGGCGTCCCTGATTTCTCGCGTCCAAAGAGCATGTCTGCCCTGCCGCTTTCGTCCGCGACCCTGCTGGCTTCGGCGCAGCCGACAAAGATTGTCTGCGTTGGACGTAACTATCGCGACCATGCGAAAGAGCTTGGGAGTGAAGTCCCGAGCTCGCCGCTCATCTTTATGAAGCCGCCGTCTTCCATCATTGGGCCCGGCGACAAGATTGTTCGTCCGAAGATCTCGCAGCGTGTGGACTATGAAGTCGAACTGGCGGTGATTGTCAAAGAAAGATGCCGTCACGTCCGCGCCGACGAAGATGTCCGCCGCTACATCCTGGGCTATACCTGCGCGAATGACGTTACCGCCCGCGATCTGCAGAAGAAAGACGATCAATGGACGCGCGCCAAAGGCTTTGACACCTTCTGCCCTGTCGGCCCGATCGTGGTAGACGACATTGATCCGTGGAAAGGCGTTCAGGTGGAGACGCGTCTCAACGGAGAGCTCAAACAGTCCGGCAATACTGTGGACTTCATCTTTCCGCTGGACGTGATCATCCGCTACATTGCCGATGTCATGACTCTGCTTCCCGGAGACTTGATCTGTACTGGCACACCCGCCGGCGTTGCGCCCATCGTGGCCGGCGATCAAGTGGAGGTCTCGGTGAGCGGCGTTGGTTCGCTCAAGAACTCAGTCATCGATATGGCGTGAGGGCTCTGCGACAGAGTGCGTCACATAGGGTGTCACGCGGATTTCGCCTGGGCGCGATTTGAGTTAGTCTTATCTCTAGGAACTCTGGCCAGGCGTCTCACCTAAAGACGTTAGTTATGAACGCGCTACTTCGCTTCTATCCATACTTTGTATTCGCGGCGGCTGCCTGCATAGGAACGGCCGTGAGCGTGTGGCTGCTCAAGAAACGCAAGACTCCCGAGCAGATAGAGCGCGAACGCCGTCAGCGCATTAGCGCTGAAGGCCGCATTACAGACGGCACCGTGATCGACGTAAGCCACCTGGACATGAATGGCGCGGGCGAAGCGCAGTTGTTGATCTATCAATATGACGTGGCCGGCGTCAGCTACGAGGCTTCACAAGACATCACACAGCTCCGCCATCTCGTTGATCTGCACGCCTGCCGCATCGGTTTGCAGGCGTCGATCAAATACGACCCTGTCAATCCACTGAACTCGATTGTGGTTTCCGAGAACTGGACCGGTATCAGGAACTAAACACAGAGCACCGAAAAATCTGAATGTAGAGATGTGGCAATGCCACGTCTCTACGCCAAGAGTGCTCATGATTCTCTCGTGTTGTTTATCAACATGAGAGCCCTGAATTACTTGGAGGCGAGCGCCTCCACAATGCGATCAAAATCCTCGAGGTTCGCGTACTTCAGAATGATCTTGCCTTTGCCCTTGCGGTCCTGAATATCTACTTTTACGCCAAGGGTCCTTTCCAGTGTGCGCTGTGCTTCGCGCACGTTGGGATCGAGTGCCTTGGCCGCCTTGGTCCGATGTCTCTTGGACTCTGGGTTGAGAAGCTCGGAGATCATCTGCTCCGTCTGCCGTACGGAGAGACTCCTGGCAATGATCGCTTGCACTGCCGCCTCCAGCATTTCAGGAAATCCGGTCAGCGCGCCTAGCACTTTGCCGTGTCCGAAGCTGAGGTCGCCGTTCTCCAGCGTGTCCTGGACTGGCTGAGGCAGCTTGAGCAGGCGAACGAAGTTGGCAATGCTGGCACGGTCCTTCCCTGTCCGGGTGGCGATCTGCTCCTGGGTCATAGAAAATTCGCGGCTGAGCCGCTCGAATGCACGCGCCTGCTCGATCGGGTTCAGGTCCTCGCGCTGCAGGTTCTCAATGATCGTTATCTCCATGGCCTGCTCGTTCGAAACCTGCTTGATCACGGCGGGGGCGGCGCTCGCCTGCAACCAACTGGAAACGGCCATTTGCTCCCGGCCGCAGCATGACGGGCTGAACTACTCCGCTTGCGGCAATCGAATCCGCGAGCTCTTTCAAACTCTCTTCCTTGATTCGCCGGCGTGTCTGGTAAGGATTGGGATCAATGAGCTCTACGGAAACTTCCTGCATGCCGCGAGGTTGAGTTCCCGCCGTAGCGGTCGCGATGCCGGTCGAACTCCGGCCCGGAAGCAGCGATTCCAATCCGCGACCCAATGCTTTGCGTTTATCAGTTATTGTCAATTCGTTTGACCTTTTAGGAAGTAGTGCTTACTTCCGAAAATTTATCGACGAGCACTTCCGTCGATTTCTGCCGCAGCACGCGGTCCATCAATTCCTTTGCCAGGCGAATATAGCTTTCTGCACCGCGCGAATGTACGTCATACAAGAGCGCTGGCTTTCCGTAGCTTGGCGCCTCCGCCAGACGTATGTTGCGCGGAATCACGGTCTTGAGCAGCTTGTCGCCAAAGAACTTCTTCAACTCTTGCGACACCTGCTGCGCCAGGTTGGTCCGCTCGTCGTACATGGTCAGAACCACGCCTTCGATCTGCAATTTTGGATTGAAGCTCTGGCGCAAACGTTCGACCGTGTCCATAAGTTCACTGATACCCTCGAGCGCGAAGTACTCGGCCTGCATGGGAATCAACACGGAATCCGCGGCCACCAGCGCGTTGAGGGTAAGCAGATCGAGCGCGGGCGGGCAATCCAATACCACGAAATCAAAGTTGTCACGCACGGACTGGAGCGCATTGCGCAGTCGAAACTCACGCTCCTCTGCGTTAACCAGCTCGATATTCGCGCCGATTAAGTTTTTGTGCGCTGGAAGGACACTCAGACCTTCGAGCTCGGTTGGGAGGATTGCCTGCTCCGCGCCGGCTGAACCGATCAAAAGATCGTATGTGTTGAGCCGCTCCGGGTCGCGGGTAAAGCCTAATCCGCTGGTGGAGTTGGATTGGGGATCGCAATCCACCAAAAGGGACTTGACCTCAGCGGCGGCAAACGATGCCGCAAGGTTGATGGCCGTGGTGGTCTTGCCGACGCCACCTTTCTGATTGGCTACCGCGATTACGCGACTTCTTGAGTACCACGTTGAAAGGAATTCCCACTTTGGGCCTGGAGAGTGGGGAAGTAAGCCCTACTTGGACCACCGTTGCCTAACCAAATGGCCGTCTTATTCCACGTTGCTTGTCTTGGTACCTGTGAGTAAGACCCGTGAAATACCCCCAGGAACTGGGACTGCTTTTTGCCACGCCATGGTTTTCAACAGAGATTTCCCCAACTCGACTTGGCTTTCTCCGATCATGAGAGCAATTCTACCGCCCAGCTTAACCAGCCCGTCGGCAACCGGCAAGGCCTTCTCAAAGCGCTCAACCGCCCGCATGGCCACCAAGTCAGCAGATGCTTTCGGATAGCTCTCGGCTCGACCATCAAAAACCTGCGCATTGTGCAGGCCCAGCGCGAATATGCTCTCATTCAAAAAAGCTGCCTTCTTCCTTGTAGATTCGACCAGCACCACGCGTGCTCCCGGAGCAAAGATCGCAAACGGGATTCCGGGAAAACCAGCGCCAGAGCCGACATCAACAATAGAAGCTGCTGCCTCCGACCGCAACAGTTCCCTGGCGACAAAAAACGACTCCCCATAGTGGCGAGAGACGATCTCTTCCGGAAGTCGTACCGAGGTCAGGTTGACTTTGGAATTCCATTTCAGCAGTAGATCCAGGTGCGTTGCGACTTGCCGAAGCTGGTCGGCACTCAATTCCACAAAAGGCTTGAGCAACTGGGTTATCTCAGAGATATCCATTCAAGCCACAATCGTAAACTAGGGCTGCCGGTAGCGCCGCACAGCACCAGCGTCCGGTGGGAGTGACTGCAACAAGTCACGCACAGAGCGCCGCAGTATCGGATGAAGGCCATCGGGCGCAATCTCCACCAGCGGTTCCAGAACAAAGCGCCGCGTGTGCATGGCGGGATGAGGAACGGTCAGACCGGCCTTGTCTATAACCAAATTCCCGAACAGCACAATATCAATATCAATGGTCCGCGGGCCTTTTACTTGGGTGCGCTTACGTCCCATCGATCGTTCCAGAGTGAGCACGCGAGAAAGAAACTGCTCCGGCGCAAGCTCGGTTTCCATGGCCACAGCACAATTCAAAAAGAACGGTTGTTGCTCTACTTCCACCGGCTCGGTTTCATACAGTGAAGACGCGGCTATAACGGTACCCAATTGCCGGAGACGTTTGATTGCTTCTTCTAAATTGGCGGCGCGATCACCCAGGTTGGATCCGAGCGAGAGATAAACAGTCTGCTTCACGGCTGGAAATCAAGCCTGCGAGGGTTGGGCGACAGCCACAAGACCGGTGAGTGTCTCCTGCTGCAGGCCTGCGGGACCGGTAATCTCCTCCCAGAGTGACCTATCCCGAAGTAGCTTGGAGACCAGCGCGGTGTGCATGGCGTGTCCGGCACGATTGGCGACGATTCTTCCTATGATCTGCTTGCCCAGCAGCGCCAAATCGCCGATCAGGTCCAGCACCTTGTGGCGCACGAACTCGTCGCTGAAGCGAAGCGGTCCGTTCTTCACGCCGCTGTCAGTCACTACGATCACGTTATCTTCTGACGCGCCGCGGATCAGGCCCATATTCTTCATGGCCTGCTCTTCACGCAAAAAACCGAATGTTCTTGCCGGGGCCAGTTCGTTGCGGTAGAGATCGAGTGAGAGATCAATTTCGAAGGCCTGCTCGCCGATCGGTGGAGCGAAGTTGATGTTGTAGGCCACGGCATACCCTGGCGCCGGATAAGCAGCAATGAACTTGTTCCCGTCGCGCACCTCGACTTCACGCAGGATCTTCAGATAGGAGCGTCGTTTGCGCTGCTGCTTCAATCCTGCGCCTAGAACCATGTCAACGAACGGTTTTGCGCTGCCGTCCAAGATGGGAAGCTCAAGGTTATCGAGTTCGACGATCGCGTTATCCAAACCAATGCCAATGAACGCGGAGAGCAGATGTTCGGTCGTAGAAATCAGAACGCCTTTTTTTTGCAGACTGGTAGCGTAGCTGACTTTGGCTACGTTGCGGCCAATGGCTTCAACTTCAAATCCGTCAAGATCAACCCGGCGGAAGACAATCCCCGTTCCAGCCGCAGCCGGCAGTACACGCAGCTTTACCGGAGCCCCACTGTGCAATCCCACACCTTGGCATTGCACTGGTGTCCGAATTGTTTGTTCGAATGACAAGTGGTTTCGGTTGAATAGATTACACCCATTCGCCGATCTCGCAGTGTTGTTTTTTTACAACATATCGTGGCGCGAATGGAACTGCGAGTGGCCCGTAATTCCGAAAACACTATCTCTTGGTGGGGCTGAAATTGAGGGGGCCGGCGTCAAACAGGCTGGCGGACAGGCGGTTGTTGTAACTGATGGTGGTAACGAAATATTGGCGATACAACTCACCGTTGAACAGAACCAGTGTGTTGTACGGGGTATTGATTCCCTGTACTTTTTTCCAGTTGTCGTAAACTTCGCTGAGTTCATCGCGGTCGCGTGTTTGTGGATCGCGAATGATGAATGTTTTCTTGATCGGCAGATGAGTGCCGGAGTCGATCACCAAAGTGACCGCCTCGTTCTTCGAGTTCATGATGGTCACTCGCTCGCCGCTGTGGTTTTCTGCCAGCACGGGGCCTTCATAGAACAGCGCGGTTCCGGGATCAGCGAGCCATTGGCGCAACACAATTTCGAGCGCGTAATGCCGGCGCAAGATGAAGCGCCGCAGATCCTGGTCCTTATCCGGATCAAGCAGGCGTGTGCCGCGGAAGGTAGTCTCGAAGGCTTTGTCGCCCACGTAGATGCTTACGATGTCCCGCTGCTTGGTGAATTCGAATCGCTCTTTGTCCGGCCACTGCCAGTAGCGATGAATGAGCGAGCCGCCTTCTGAAGTGCCATGATAGAAGCGTCCGGTGCGGCCTTCCATCTCGTAATCCTGGACCGTCAGATAAGCCTGGCCGCCGAGGGTGGCGATCATCTGGTCGACCAGCTCGCGTGCTTTCCGCTGATTAGGGTCAGCACTGCCGGCCGGAGCGGCGGTCTGCTGTCCCGCAAAACCCGTGAGGCACAACAAAACTAGCGCGAAAGTCTTCATGTGAGCTATGGACTGTTTGATGCCAAAACAAACCGAGTAGCTGCTTTCCAATTATCCCACCAGGACCGCGCCACCGTTGGCGTTCACGATCTCTCCAGTGATAAAGCCCGCATAACGGCTACAGAGGAACAGCACGGTCCCGCCAATCTCTTCCGCTGTCCCGGCGCGACCTAGTGGAATCGTAGCGAAAACGCGTTTGCCAATCTCCGGATCGCGCAGCGCCGGCGCGGCCATGTCCGTCTCCACCCATCCTGGCGCAACGCAGTTCACATAGATGCGATCGCGCGCCAATTCCGTGGAGAGTCCCTTCACCATGCTGATGAGAGCACCCTTGCTGGCCGCGTAATCACAGTGAAAAGCTTCACCACGCTGCCCCGCGGTGGAGCTAATGAGCACAATGTGTCCGCTGCTTTTCTGTTTCTTCATCTGCGCGACGCCGGATTTTACCAGCCCGAAGATGCTATCTAGATTCACTGCCAGAGTGTTGCGCCATTGCCGCTCGGTCATTTGGTCTATAGGGACATCCTGCGGAGGCCAAACACCGTGATTGCCGACCACGATATCTACTTGCCCAAAGCGCTCAACTGCAGTTTGCACTAGCTTCGCCGCGGCCTCGGGCGATGACAGTTCAGCCTGCACCGCCGCGCACTGCTCTGCACCGCACTCGCGGACGAGCGCCTCCGCCTCTTTGGAAGCACGTTGATAATTGAAGAGTACCCGCGCTCCCGCGCGACAGAACAATTGCACGATCGCGGCGCCGATGCCTCGCGAGCCCCCGGTTACGACTGCTACCTTGCCGTCCAGCGACAGCACTACACCGTTCTCCGACATGGAACAACGATACGGAAGGGAACTTGAGGAAGCAAATTTGGCGGTAAAGCGCGTCGCGCTTGATAATGATTCGATTACTCTGATAATCTTATTATCTGATTATATGAGAGAGAAGACCATCACCGTCACGGAAGCAGCCCGTAATTTTGCTGATTGCGTAAACCGCGCCCACTATCAGAACGTCACATTTGTCCTGCTCAAGAATGGTTTGCCATTTGCCCGCCTTGCGCCCGATCACGCGAAAGTCTGTGGGGGCCGTGATTTAGCGGAAGCGCTGGGTAAAACCGAATTGCCGGCCCGATGTGATCATTCGCGGCGAAAGGGGGACCTTCGACCTAAAGAGCTGGGTGGGTTTCCGCCCCAACGACGAATTTGAGATTGCAGCTGTCACTGTCGCCGAGCTCTGGCATGGAGTGGAACGGGCGACTGGTCCGCACAAAGCTACGCGTCAAAACTACCTTCAAACCTTATTAGGGTTACTGCCGATTATTCCCTACACGGAACAAACAGCATATGAGCATGCGCGCATCTGGGCCGAACTGGAGTCTTCCGGCAAGATGATTGGTTTCTACGATCTCATTGTCGGGGCCACAGCGCTGGAACGAGGCAGCGAAGTGGCCACATTCAACAGACGTCATTTCGCTCGAATAAAAGGACTAAGAGTCATTGAACCCGAGTAACGTTCCGCCCACCATTTATCGAGACCGGATCCAGGCCGCGGCGGCATCGACAAACGCCTGAAAGAGCAAACGCGAAGGTGTGTCGCGCAATGAACGCTCCGGATGCCACTGCACGGCCAAGACAAAGTGGTCCGGCAGAGTACCTTCAATGGCTTCGATCACAGCATCATCCGGACAGCGCGCGGAGACCGTCAATCCGTCACCTACAACGTCGGCCGACTGGTGATGACTCGAATTCACCGCCAGAGAACACTGGTCCGCATTGCGATGCAAGGCACGGGCGAGAAGAGAGCCCGGCTCGATCCTCACGTGATGAGCAATGTCGGCCGCGCGACGGCCCTCATGCTTCACGCTAGACTCAATGTGCTGAACAAGTCCGCCGGTGCGCCACACGTTGAGCGATTGCAATCCGTAACAGATTCCCAGAATCGGCTTGTGCAGGTTGTAAGCGTCCTGCAGCAGCAGTTCATCCGCGGCATCACGCAACGGGTCTGGGGCTGCCGTCTTTACGTGCTTGCTGGCGCCGTATTTCTGGGGATCAACGTCAGCTTTGCTGCCGGGAAGCAGCACAGCGGAGCATGAGGTAATGCGTCGGGCGAGCTCTTCCGGCTCCAGACCTAGTGGGATCACCACCGCTTCGGCCCCGCAACTCTCCACTGCCTGGACGTAGGGGGGAAGCGAACGCTCGCTATAGGCCTCGTCATTAGAGCAGGGCGCCGGGATCGCGATTTTGGGTTTCACTGCTAGAAGTCTCCGGTTTACGGGCCCAAGATGTCAATGAGATCCCAAAAGTGCACCGCAAAATGCAGCTTCTGTCGCACGGTTACTACTTTGATTCGTGCCTTGCAGGATACGGCCCGTGGGGTGCTGAGGAATAGAAAAAATGCGCAATGGCATCTCGGGCGTGCTGGGTGAGTTTATCCATGTCTCGAATAGTCATTCCAACCGTCGATATCGGTGTACCCACAATCAACCGCACCGGCCGGGGCTTGATGTGCCAGGTGTTCATGGGAAGTATCTCGTAGGTACCGATCAGCGCCATGGGCACCACGTCGACTTGGGCCCTGATTGCCGCATAGAATGCGCCACCCATGAACGGCTGCAGGTGCCCGTCTTGCGAGCGGCCACCTTCAGGAAACACCATCAATGCCATGTTCTCACGCAAGCTGTCCACGGCCCGATTCAGGCTGCGGATTGAGGTCTTGGCATTCTCCAGGTCTACGGAGATCTGTCCTGAGCGCCGCAAGTGCCATCCCATAAATGGATAGCTGAAAAGCTCGCTCTTGGCCAGAATCCGAAACTGGAATGGCAGCTTCATGTAGAGAACTGGGATATCCAGAGCTGAGAGATGGTTGACCACGTAAACGTGGGCTTTGCTGGTATCAATCTTCTCCAGACCTTCAACCGTGATCGGGACGCCAATGGTTCCAATGATCATGCGCGCCCACAAGCGCGCGAACCCGTGCTGGATTTCTCCTGAGCGATCAAAGAGCGAGCACAGGAGAGAAAGCGTTCCGAGAATGATGGTGTAGAGCCAGACCAGCGGGTCAAAGATCAAATAAGAACGCAGGCGCGAAAGCCAGTGCGGCAGCCGGCCCGGAGCGCTCGTGGTGTTTGCTTCCGCTGGTGTAGTCTGGGACACGCGTTCAGGCACCTTGCCGCGCCGGGGCTTGCGTTAGCACCGCCAGCGCTTCACCCACAATGTAAATGGAACCCGTAATCACCACTACACCATCGGTTCCGGCCAGTGAAAACGCCTGCTCCAGCGCCAGTGCAACGTTGGCCGACTGGACCACCGGGGTCTGCGTGCGCTCCGCGAGTTGCGCGATTTCTTGCGTTGCTGCCGCTCGTGGGTTGTCCGCCTGCGTGGCCACTACGCGCTCCGCCAGAGGAAAAAGTATGTCTGCAATCTCTTGAATCGCTTTGTCGCGCATGGAGCCGAAGACGAAAGTCAGCGCACGATCCTCATAGAAAGTAGACAGTGCCGAGCGCAGTGCCCAGGCCCCCGCCGGATTGTGCGCGACATCAAGTACGATCTCCGGCTGGCCGGTTTCCGGTGGCAGTACCTCAAATCGTCCCCGCCACCTGGTTGCGCGGACACCCTGCTCCACATGCTGCGGCAATACCTTGAACCCGAAGCCGTTGAGTTGCTCCGCGGCGGTAATGGCCAATGCAAGATTCCGCAGCTGATGCCGGCCTTGCAGCGGAAACTCTACTGCTATCTGCGATCCCATGAATTCCAGGGGGAAGCGATTGCGTCCGATCTCGCCGGAACCGGGCGTCACCGGTGGCATGTACTTGGTTGCGCTCACCGCGTGCGCATTGCGTTTCAGGATCGCGGTACCGAGCGCGTCGTTTACCTGAGGATGCTGGGGCAGCAAGACCGTTACGCCATTGGGCCGCAGGATTCCCGCTTTCTCGCGGGCGATCTCCGGCAGAGTGCTGCCGAGAAACTTCTGATGGTCGAAATCTATATCAGTGATGATGGAAATGCAGGGATCGGCAACATTGGTTGCGTCGAGCCGGCCGCCCATGCCTACTTCCAATACCGCTAGTTCCACGCCCGCACTGGCAAAGTATTCAAACATCATGGCTGTGACCATCTCAAAGAAACTGGGATGCCACGGCAACTCGCCTCGCTCGACGAGATCACGGGCAGCGATCTCTACTCGCTCGTACATCTCCGCCAGTTCGGAATCGCTGATGGGCTCCTGGTTGATCTGCATGCGCTCGTTGATGCGGATGAGATGCGGGGAGGTATAGAGTCCAGTGCGGTAACCGGCGGCCTGTGCGATGCTCGCCAGCGTCGCGGCGGTTGAGCCTTTGCCATTGGTTCCGGCTATCAGCACACTGTGCAGACGGCGTTGCGGATTGCCCAGCGCCTGCATGAGCGCGCGCATGTGTGCCAGGTCGAACTTGCGGCTCGAAGTAAGCTCATGGCCCAGAGCCATCAATTCAGATACGGCGGATTGGTAGGAAGCGGGCACGGCCTAAGCCGCCTTTGGAGACATGAAGTCGAGAGCGCGGGAGATGTAGCTCTTCATCTCTTTACGATGCACCACGGCGTCGAGCATGCCGTGTTGCACCAGGAATTCGCTGGTCTGGAAGCCTTCCGGCAGTTTCTGGCGAATGGTCTGCTCGATCACCCGCGGACCAGCAAAGCCGATAAGTGCTCCTGGCTCTGCAATATTCAAATCGCCTAACATGGCATATGAAGCCGTCACGCCGCCCGTGGTTGGGTCGGTCAGAACGGATATGTAAGGCAGCTTCGCATCATCAAGACGGGCCAGCGCGGCTGATATTTTTGCCATTTGCATGAGGCTTACCACGCCTTCCATCATGCGCGCGCCGCCGGAAGCCGAGACCACGATGACCGGCTTGCGTTGCGAACAAGCCCGCTCAATGTTGCGCGTGATGGCTTCGCCGACAACCGCGCCCATGCTCCCGCCGATGAACGAATATTCCATGGCGCTGACCATCACCGGACGCCCGTTCAGAGTTCCCGAAGCATTGATGATGGCGTCTTGCAGTCCGGTCTCAGCCTTGCTCTTCTCGAGCCGCGCTTTGTAGGGACGAGTGTCGGTAAAATTCAACGGATCGGTAGAGGCCAGAGTATCGTCGAAAGTCTCGATGGAATCTTCGTCCAACAGGATTGTCAGACGCGTGGGCGCGTCAATGCGAAAGTGGTATTCGCACTTGGGGCAGACGCTGAAGTTCTCCGCCAGGTCTTTTTTCCAGATGATCTGGCGGCATCCGTCGCACTTGACCCAGAGACCCTCGGTGCGCACGCGCTTTTCCTCGGCTTCTGAACCCTTAATTTCGCTCGATTCTCGTTTAAACCATGCCAATAAGTGCCGCCTCTAGTACTCAATTCCGCGCTGCGCCAGCACGCCCTTTTCATAGGCGTGCTTGACCTGCTTCATCTCAGTAACCGTATCGGCCAGCTCAATGATTGTCGGATGTGCATTGCGGCCCGTCAAGATCACGTGCACCTGCTCCGGCTTCTGCTTGAGTGTTTCCACCACTTTAGCGGGATCCAACATGTCATAACTGATGGCATAGTTGACCTCGTCCAAGATCACCAGGTCCCACTTGCCAGACATGATGGCCTCTGCTTCATCACAAAGTTGTCGCCAAAGGCTTTCACAGCGTCGAGCTCGCCATAATGCCACGAGCCTTTGAGGAATTGCAGCATCAGGACTTTCATCCCATTGCCGACCGCGCGCAGACCGGTCCCCATGGCAGCAGTGGTTTTCCCTTTGCCCGGGCCGGTATTAACGATGATGAGACCGCGATGAACGTCTGCCATGGTTACAGGTACGCTTCAATCTTATAGTGTAATTCTCAGCTTAATGTCCCATGTGATACGGGTGCCCTTTCAGGATGGTAAATGCCCTGTATATCTGCTCCAGCAATACGATCCGGGCCAGTTCGTGCGCCAGAGTCATCTTTCCGAATGACAATATAAGGTCCGCCGAGTGGCGTGCCTTGTCGCTAAAGCCGTCTGCCGGACCAACGGCGAAGAACAAGTTCTGCGTTCCACGGTCTTGCTGGTCGCGCAGCAGTCCTGCGAATTCTTCTGAGGTGAACTGGCGGCCGCGAGCATCGAGAAGGAACAACACGGGCGCGGTTCGGCCGGCGGAGGCTTCGGTCAGCTGCAGGAGCGCAGGTTCTCCGCTCATCTCATGCGATTCAGCTGGCAGGAAGCGCGAGATACGCGTTAGGTATTCTTCGGTAAGCGTGCGTATGGCCGGCTCTTTTGTCTTC
>WNFI01684044.1_pt1 | contig 14922 bp, 14 predicted proteins | sample 5400471 | NCBI WGS metagenome assembly WNFI01 (sample SAMN13153348, study PRJNA577476) | soil metagenome | isolation source: 100 cm saprolite on Douglas fir-dominated hillslope | place: USA:California | collected 2013-09-17
CTGTCAACGTTTTTTGAATAGGCAAACACCCGACCACGGTCGATTGCCTGCGGGCCCTTTTTGCTCCGGCAAACGGCCCAGCAATCGCAGGAAGAACGGCGGTCGCTTGAATCGCGTCGCGGTTTTCAGCAGCCCCTTCACATCGATCGGTTCCCAACCGTGGGGCGAGAAAAAAGCCGGCCCCTCCGCTGGAGCGAATTTGAATGGCGCGCCAACCTGGCTGAGTTGTTTTCCCGTGGTGCGCTGCATCATCCGCAAAAGCCCGGGCGAGTGCAGATCGAGGATCCAGTGGTGAAAATGCGAGCCCACGGCCAGGTCGTTCGCCAGAGCGGCGACTTCATCCGCGCTTAGATAGATGATCAAGCCTTCGGTGAGGACAAGTATCTTATTGGCGCGGCGATTGAGGTCCGCGAGGAGCGCTCGACGCGCGTTGCCGTCGGAAAGGTCCAGTCGAATTCGTTCCAAAGCGCAAATCGGTTTTTCCTTCGCAAGAATTTCTTCTTTGTACGTGAGGATTTCCGGAAGATCGACTTCGATCCACTGCAACGAAGCTGGCAGAACCATTCGATACGGCCGCGCGTCCAGACCCGCGGCAAGATTCACGACCAAGTCCACACCCTGCTCGATCTCTTGCGTGATGAACTGATCGAAAAGATAAGTCCTCGCCACCCAAGCCCATGCGTGACTGTTTCCCTCCGGCAGTGTGTTGGCGATATCCACGCCCATCTTCCCCGCGAGGCGTTCTGCAAAGGGATCGCGGAAGAGCGCATCAACGCGCTCGGTCTCTCTCGCGCGAAACACCGCCGCCCATCGCGCCGTATCCGAAATGTTTCGAACGACGGCTTGAGTGCCTTTTGTTTGAGCCTCAGCCATAGCTCTGGTCCTTTTGGCAGGAACCGCTGCTACGTCCCCGCCCGCAAGATGATCCCTAGTCTGGCAAAAGTTTGGTCGTTGTGTACTGGAAAGTTTGAATGCCCAGCGGCGCGGCTCGATCCGCCTACAACGGCCAAAGCCAGGCGGCGCCGCGTACTCCGCTGGCATCTCCATGCTTCGCCGGAAGAACGGGCGTTTCTGCCTCTCTGCCGAAAACATACTCCTTGAGTCTTCCCGGAACATTCTGGTAGATGCGCGGAATCTGCGACGCTCCCCCACCCAAAACAATCACGTCCGGATCAAGAAGATTGATAACTTGCGCCAGACCGCGCGTGAGCCGGTCTTCGAATCGATCCAGCGCAGCAACTGCGGCGGGTTCTCCAGCAGCGCTGCGAGCGATGATCTCTGGACCTTTGAGCGATACCATTGTCGCGCGCTCGTAATCCGCTGCCAGCCCTGTTCCAGAAATCCAGGTCTCAATGCAGCCGTTCCTCCCGCAGTAACACGCCGGGCCGGGAAACTCCTCGGGCCGCATCCATGGCAATGTGTTGTGTCCCCATTCGCCCGCGACTCCATTCGAACCGCTGTGTACGCGGCCATCGACGGCAATTCCGCCGCCGCAACCCGTGCCCAATATGACTGCGAAAACGACGTGCTTGCCCGCACCCGCGCCGTCGGTTGCCTCCGAAACTGCCAGGCAGTTGGCGTCATTCGCGCATCGTACTTCGCGCCCCAGCGCACGGCTCAGATCCTTGTCAAACGGTTTCCCGTTCAACCACGTTGAGTTGGCGTTCTTCACCAAGCCAGTCTTCGTGGAAATGGTTCCGGGGATTCCCATGCCTACGGTAGCGCTGCGGCCGAGCCCTTTCTCGATTCCTTGCGCAGCTTCCGCCACCGCGCGCACCGTACCTTCATAGTCGAAGCGCGGCGTGGCGATGCGGTGGCGGTGCAGTTCCCTGCCGTCTTGTTCGAGCGCGACGAATTCAATCTTGGTGCCGCCAAGATCCACGCCAATGCGAATGTGCTCTTGTTTTTCTTGAGTGGTCGGCATCGATGAAGCCTCTCTCTCCGGAGAGGAGGTAGTCTACACCGCGGCGCTCCGCTGTAAATGGTTGTGTCTTTGAATTTTTCGTTCGGTCGAGGAAACTTCGTTCTTATCGAGGGGCACCGGTCTTTTCTATTGCGTACGCAAGGACTGACGATAATAGATACGCCGTGCCTGCAGGATCACTTCGAAGACCAGCAGCGGCACCACCCAGCTCACCCAGGCAATGTTAGTGCTCCGCTCCGCATACGCTCCCCAGTACGACGCGACGAGCGGCATTTCGTCCAGCCAGCGAAACGTCACAAAGGCAAAGGTGACCAGGTAAGAGCGCGCCATCCACTCTTTATGCAGTGGTACCATCCCTCGGAGGATCGCCGCGTACGATATTCCTGTCGTCACGATCCAAGCTGCCGCCAAACCCCGCAAGGCAATTCCGAGGCTGTGTGGATCGGTGTAGACGGACATGAGAATTGCTCCCGTGGAGCCCACGGTAACTCCCACCAGATACAAACGCCCCATCCAGCGGTGAAAGCTCAGCGCGATCTGGCGCAACCCGGTCCAGAATTGGAAGGGACCGCAAATTAGCGCCAACATCGCGCCGCAGATATGCAAGATCAACCGCCCGCGATGCGGCCAATATCCGAACTGGTCAAAATAGGCCTGCTCAAACCGGAAGTAAGGAACCGCGTAGTGGATGAGGAATTTGACCGCAATGCCGAAGACCACCAGCAACAAACCAGCGATGATCCACGGCTTTGACGTCAACAGCGGCCGCCTGGCCGGAAGTGCCACTTGACCTGCCACAGTGCGCCTCCTTCTGGTTCAAAAATGGGTTTCCTGAGAACGAGAGGCGGCCTTTCGCGCGAGTATTGTTCATCCTGCGGCGGGCTGTCAAGCCGATGATGACGCTCAGTATCGAAGGTTCTTTGTCGTTTTGGAGGGCGGCCATTTGATCCACACTCGTTCGGTCGCGCGTACGTGGGAGGAAGGCAAGTGGGAGCGAAGCGAGAAGGGGAATCCCCGCACACTGCCCGCAGGAGCATCCGGGATGCAAGAAGCGCAAATGACGGAAGCTGGGATTGTGGGCGAGCCGCGCTGGCTAAGAAAACCCGACGAAGGCTTGGAGTCCCGCGAGCTTAAGCGGCGATCGATTTCGGCGCCGGTTTGCGGCGAGTCTTGCTGAATTTTTCCTGGAGCTCGCGCTCAGCGCGCGCCCAGTCCTCGAGCGCATTTCCGGGCGCGCCAGCGCGCTCCAAAAAGATATGGTAGGCGCGCAGCGCGATCTCCTCCGGTGTCGGATGGATCCCGGCTGTTCGCGGCTTTCCCACCGTTGGCGAAGAACTCTTCCTCGGCTTGGGCATACTCCTCTCCTTTCGACTGCTGATTTCATTTTACATTTGGGGGAAAGCCCTTGCTTCAGAATTCAATGGAGACCTAAGCGAAAGATTCAATACATCGAATCAACGCAACGGGCTCCGCCGGAGAGAGAACGCGCGGCAGATGCAGCACGCGGCCGGTTGGTCCAAAGCACCAAAGACGAGGCACCCATCGAATCGGAGCACATACCGCTCGAAAGAGGACGCCGCGTCGGAAGAAAAGCGCTACCGCAAGAAAAGCCACTGCGAGGTCGACAAATCGGGAATGGCAGCGGGGCGCAGTGGATTTAGTATCCGTCTGTCTCCGCCAGGATGGCGCGCGTGTTGCGATTCCAAAGGGTGACTTTTGTGCCGGGGTATAGCGTGGCGAGCGATGGGAGCCGTCGCCGGGCGGTATCCAAGTCCTTGAAACTCTCCAATTCGAGGTGCTGACCGTCTGCGTCCCTGATCAAAATGTCGTAAGTGGCGTCTGGCGCCAGCAAGAACTTTCCCGTCACGGTGCATTCCCTCCTCTGGGTAGTGAGTTAGGAATGGAAATCGTTTCAATTTGGGAATGTGGCGTGAACCCTGTGGGGACGACAAGTCCTCTTCTACTCGGAATAAGGGATCAGCGAGCAGCCGCGCCTTTGGGCTCGGCAAGGGCAGGGACGACGCCGAGTTGTTGCATCATGCCTAGAGCGTCCCAATTGGCGTAGGAATCCATGATTTTTCCGCCGGCGAAATAGGGGAGATTCCCCGAATCTCCCCGGACATTTTTCATTGAGGCGAAGCACGCTCGATACGGAAGGTAAAACATCCAGCCGTGGTGCTGTTGACCTGCAGATAGTCGATGTTGGGATGGGAGAACAGTTTTTCGATGACCGGCTCGAATTTCCCATCCGCCACGTATTCCTGGGCCAGAAGGCGGCGGCCACGCGCATAGGCCTCGAGCGTGCGCGGGCTCCCGCGAAGCTCCTCGGGAAAGCCGGCGTCCTCCGAAAATCGCGCGCAAGCATCCGCGTGAACATAGACAGGGCCAGGCTGTGGAAGCGATTCGACGCCGGCGAAGCGGTCATAGGTAAAAAGAATTCTGCGGTCCCTGCCCACGACGAAAGTGCGCAGGCAGTGACGGCACGGAGCAGCGTCCGTGGCCACCTCTGCGTGGGCGGGAAATCCATAAACAGGCGCACGAAGGGTGGCGCGGACCGTTTCCGCCACTTGGGTTGGAATAGCGACGATGCGAATTGCAGTCATGATTTTATCCCTCGCGTCTCTTTCGGATTCCGAGTGCGCCCGGATTGTTCCAGACGTGATGGATTGTGGAGCGAAAAGTCTTGCGGTTCTATCCGTTTTGGATGTTCAAATTCGAAGGCGCTGCGACAAACATGATCGACGGGAAACCAAATGCCTCCCGCTTGGGCTGCAGAACGACACTTTCGACACAGAGTGACGCTGGAGTCCTTCCGCCACAGCAAAGAAGAGGCACCCAGAAGGCGCCCACCCCCTTTCGAAAAAAGACAGGAGATGGGCACCTGCTTCAGGCCTGCGAGCGCTTTATCACCATTACCACATGGGTGGCGTTCTTACTGCTTCGGTTTTTCTGAGGTTGGTTTCAGTTCGACGGTTTTGGCGGCAGGGGCTTTAGGTTTCGAGGCAGATGCCATCATAGCCGCCTTTGGGTGCCAGAAATCAGCCGCCACGGTGGCGATTTCTTCGGGCGGATTGCTGAGTTCGGCTGAGAACCGGAAGAGCGTCGACTCGGCTCCCTCCACGGACTCGGCGTTCACCTGCAGGAATTTCTTGTAGCCTTCATCACCAAGAATGTCGTGGATGGTGGGGTTCTTGTCGAAGCCGCCCAGGGAACTGCGCAGGGAGGTAACGTAGAAAGTTGTGCCTTTGGTCCCTTCGATCACTTGGGAGACCAGCAGCGGCTGCGTATTGGCGGACTTTTCGCCCGCTTCCTTAGAGTCCTTCAGCAGCGCTTCGAAGTCCGAAATGTGGCCGGGGCGCACGTGTACAGCGGTGGTGCGCAACACGCGGGACTCGCCAATGAGTTTCGCGTACGTTGCAGGATCGCCAGGCCCTTTGCGACTGAGGTCCCAACGCCGGCGGCGCAATTCGGAACGCGACCACACCAGACAGCTCTGAAAGTCGCGCTCCATCTTGTCGGCAACTTCCTTGCCAAAGGCTTTGTTGGCTGCATTCATCGCGGCTTCGTTGAGCTTGTCGATTTCCGCGTAGTCCTGGCGAGTGCTCGTGAACTGGAAAACGTTGCCGTCACCATAGACGGTTTCCATAGCGATCCAACGATCGCCGTTGAATCGGCGATTCGCGTCGATCCACTTTTTCGTAAGAGCCTGGAAGTCTGCGAGCTTCTCCGGCTTCACTTTAACGATGTAAACATCGAGATAGTCTCCCTGTGCATGGACGGCCACGGGAGCGGCGAGACACACAACGACCGCCAAGGCCCAAAAGGCTCTCCTCAACATGACTGCCTCCTTATAGTTAAAAAATACCAGGAAGGGTGAGTGAGCGGACTCTACACCCGGAACGAGACTGGGTCAACCCTGCGGCGCATTTGAGCGGTCGCGTGAACGCCGCGAGAACCGACCTGTTTTATAGATCAAAGGGGGTGGGCCGCGCACCCACCCCAGATGCCCTGCCTTTTGCAATAAAAGGTCAGCGACCAGCGGCGCCTTTCGCCTGTCCGAGGGGCGGAACGACGCCGAGTTGCTGCATCATGCCCAGAGCGTCCCAACTCACGCGGGACTCCAGGATCTTGCCATTCGCGTGGCGGCTGATGGTGATGCCTTCGACAGACATCTTCTTGTTTGTCGGAGGAGTGCCCCGAAGGTCTCCTTTGTGCGTGCCCGAAGCCGTCCAGGAAATGACAATCTTGTCGTCTTCGGAGACGGTGTCTTCAATGGTGATGCGGAGGTCGGGGAAGGCGGTCGTGTACAGGTTGACGAGCCGCTTGTATCCTTCGGGCCCCTTGCCGAAGTCGGGAGTGTTGGGGTCGTGGTTGGTGTGGTTGGAGGCGATAAGATCGTTCGCGACGTCCAGCCTCCGGTTATTCCAGACTTCTTCAATCAGTCGACGAGAGATGGCGATGCTCTCCATTGACATGACGTGTTTCCTCCTCGAGATGCATTGATCCGATATGCTCGGAGATTGGCCTTGCCTCAAGGGAGTTGGGTAGTGGGAGTTGAGTTGGGAAGGGGTAAGGCTGGCTTGAGCCTACTCCCAAGGGATGGGGTTTGCAATCCAGGAAGAGAAGAAAAATCGCATGCTCACCGCTGCGAGCATGCGGCACTCGGCATCTGCGCTCCTCAGGAATTGTCTTCGATTTACGCAGAACTGGATGCGAGGAAACCGCGACTAGGGTACCCCCCTCCCCCTGTTTTTCATAAGTGTTCATTCTAAAGGGAGTTAAAGTCCTTTGTTTTGATACACTTTTGCAAGTGTTGATTCTAAAGGGACTTACGTTGCACCAAAATTGTGCAAAATGGGCTTCTTCCCCCCTTTTTTTCATAAGTGTTCATTCTAAAGGGTTTTAAGTTGTTTAGAATGAACACTTCCATAGCCTCTTTAAGTGTTGATTCTAAAGGGACTTATGTTGCACAAAAATTTTGCAAGTCCTGCGCTAATTAATGAGGGGCGGGGACCGCAGGGAGCCTCGGGGATCGACGACAGATTTACCCAAGACATAGTGTACCAAAGAAATAAGGATGTGGCAAGAGGAATCTTCGGAGCAATGGACTCCGGTTCCTCGCGGCAAAGGCGTGGCAATCAGCGGAGAACTTTCTGGCAGAGCTGTAGCGAACGGCCTGTTGTACGAAGCAGCTAGAATCCCTGCTGGCCGGCACGCGACAACCGGGATAACCACACTCTCTTATACACATATCCATGATACACTTGAAAGGCACACTGACCGTGTGAGTTATGAAAGTGAAACGCGCTCATATTCTGTTGCCCGACGACCTAGTAAGGGAAATCGACTCGATTGTCGGGCCGAGGGGTCGCAGCGCCTTCCTAGTCGAGACCGCCCGGGAAGCAGTGCGGCGGAAAAAGCTGCTGCGGTTCCTGGAAAGCGACACTCCTGCCTGGAAAGATGCGGATCATCCCGAGCTAGCTCGCGGTGCGGCGGCATGGGTGCGCGAACTTCGACAGGAGAGCGAGAAGAAGCGCGCGAGGAAGCAGCGGCGCGCGAAAAAATGAAGCTGCTGCTGGACACATCAATCCTGATTGATGTCCTCCGCTTCAGGAAGCAGCGCCGCGAATGGCTTGCCGAGCTTGTGCGAGGCGGACACACCCTATCGACTACGACACTCAACATCGCAGAGATCTATGCCGGCATGCGGCCCGCCGAGGAAAGCAGGACGGAAGCGCTGCTCAGCGGACTGGAGTTGTATGAGCTCACCGGAACGAGCGCGCGGCTGGCCGGCAGGCTGAAGAACACCTGGGCGCGGAAGGGCCACACTTTGACTCTCGCGGATACGATTGTGGCTGCTATCGCCATCGAGCACGTCTGTGCATTGCTCACGGATAACCGCAAAGACTTTCCAATGCCGGAAGTGCAGCTATACCCGCTGCCGTGAATGCGAGAAAACTCACACGCTTTGCAAAAAACGCAGAGCATGCGTCAGCCGACGAAGAATAACCTACCCCCTACTTATAGTAGTGGGAGCTGGGCCATCCTATGTGGCGCTTCCGGTGCCAGACTTACCTGGTTTCGAGGTGAAGTAGCGATTGATTTTTCCAAGAAGAAGTTCCGCGTAATCCAACACTGAGTCCGTGTACTGTTTGCCGGATTGCTCATCTGGGATCATGGCCGCTCCGATCTTGACAGTTGTCCATGGGCAGCCTTCGGGGAATCTTGAATCCGCAATCCCGCGTTTGTGCAACAAGACGTTTCTTACGACTTCGCCAGCCGTGACCCCACTCGCTGCCTTGCGGGTAAAATCGCAGAATTGCGCACGATAGCCATATGCCACAACGTTGCCTTCGCCGAATTCGTCGCGGGAATGTTCAATCTGTTCGATTCGCGAAGTCCGTAAGCAGCTAGTGCGAGGCGCGTTTATCCCTAAAATGACAACAGAGAGCTTCCTCATGTCGCGTGACACATGGCACCCGAGACCGTACAAAACCTGGCGCACACGGCTCGTTCTTACACCACTCCGTCTCTTCCCTTATCGCGTTTCACGGCAGTGTATTTGAACTGCCACAACAATATAATAGAACCATATGAACGCCGCAGTGGGGAATCTCAAGAGGGGCTCTACTTGCGGACGCGGGGGGTCCGGAACCAGCACTTTGCAATGCCATGCCCCTCAAGCCCGTAAAAAGCACGTAGGCGAGGCACAAGAAATACAACGTTCGCACGGCGGTCGATGCAAATGGCAGAGTGTACCCCCACCGCATTGGGATTCGTACCTCGGGTACGTCAGCAGATGGCAATCTCTCGCGAAGTCTTTTCCCCACTTGATAAGTCGGAATCCAAACGGTCATTAGCCCAAGGAAGAGAACTAAAAGGATTTTGTCAGCGACTTCGCCCGGGAAGTCGTAGTCAGTGAATGTTGCAAGGTGCAAAAGGCAGCTTACGACTAGGCCCGTTGTCGCGATTTTCAGTACCATGTGACACGACATAAGCTATGTTTACTGTGCATTTTCAATCTACAGGTTACGCCACGTCTTCAAAAAGAAAAAGGGCCGCCCGCCAGTGGCGGACGGCCCTTTGACATTCTAACTTTTCGCTCTTACGACAACCCTCATACGATCTGCCAGAATCTGCCCGAATCTACCGTGACTTCAGCCGAAGCCGAAGAAGGGTAGTGAATAAATCGCCCTGCGAAAACTCAGGACAAGCCCTCGTTTCCTCAAAGCCTGCCCAGCGGCGGTAACTCCTGCTCGTGATGCTACAGATCGAGGTGGATGTTCTGCCAGTGAGTTAAGGATGCCTGAAAGCGGCGAGGCCCGCGCCCCACGGAACGGATGCGCCGAGCGAGGCTCCGGCCGAGGCCGTTCCTGCAATCGTTTGCCGCTGATCTTCCACGATCAGCTTCGTGTTTGGCTCTACAGGGACACGCTCCTGGATGGTGTAACCGTTCCCAGCGGTGAAATTTGCAGAATCCGACGTCACGATTGCCCCGAGGAGCAAATCCCCGCTGGAGGCGGTAGTGACGCTCCCGCTGCTGGGCGATGCGCTGGTTCCTTGTGCTGCAAAGGTCACGTCCAAAGAGTTGGAGGCCGCTACTCCTGAATATTCAAGGATGGCGAAGCGCATGGTCCCTAGAATCGTATCGGAGACGGTAACGGTGTTCGCCCCGCCGGCGATGCTCTCGGCGTAGAAGATGCCCAAAGTTTCGGCGTCCACGGTCATGTTGAATTGAATCGCTTGCTTATAGACGTTGCCGCGCGAATCACTGACGCTGAATGCCTGGCCGGATTTGCCTGCGCGAATTACAACGGCGATGAAATTTCCGGCGGCGTTGTTGGCGTTGAAGGCGAGCGTCGAGGAACTGGTTGTGCCGGCGTCCTTGCTGGTGTGCTGAACCAGAGCAATGCTGGGTGCCGCTAAATTGACCGTGAATGGCACGCCGTTGCTCGCCTGGCCGCCCACCGTCACAACAACGTTACCGGTTGTAGCGCCGGCGGGAACTGGAACAACAATACTTGTGGCGCTCCAACTCGTCGGCGTTGCCGCCGTCCCGTTGAACGTCACCGTGCTGGTGCCCTGCGTCCCTCCAAAGTTCGCACCCGTGATCGTCACCGGCGTTCCGATTGCTCCGGATGTCGGGTTCAGGCTGGTAATGCTGGGAGGCGGTTGAGCAACCGTGAAGTTGAAACCGTTGCTGGGGAGGCCGCCTACAGTGACCACTACGTTTCCGGTTGTCGCTCCAGTCGGCACAGGAGCAACAATGCTCGTGTCGCTCCAACTGGTTGGGGTCGCAGCGGTACCATTAAACGCAACAGTACTTGCTCCCTGTGTTGCCCCGAAGTTTGTCCCAGTGATGATCACCGAAGTTCCTACCAAGCCTGCGGACGGACTCAAGTTGCTTATGGACGGGGACGGCGAGATAACTGTGAAGATTACCTGGTTACTGCCTACTCCGTGTACCACCAGCCATAGAAGATCATTTCCAAAAGTTGCTGCCGCCGGCACGGGCACCGTGATGCTGGTGTCACTCCAACTCGTGGGTGTCCCGGCGATACCAGCGAATGACACTGTGCTTGTGCCTTGCGACGCGCCGAAATAGGTCCCTGTAATCGTCAGCGAAGTGCCCCGCCGCCCGGAGGTTGGGTTCAAAGCTGAGATGTTCGGAGGATTAGGCGCAAAATAGACTCCGTTGCTGGCCACGCCGCCGACGGTGACGACGACGTTTCCATTCGTCGCTCCGGTTGGCACCGGGGCAACGATGCTCGTAGCACCCCAGCTTGCCGGTGTTGCTGCCACTCCATTGAATGTGACCGTGCTAGTGCCTTGAGAGGCGCCGAAGTTCGTGCCGGTGATCGTGACCGGTGTTCCCACCGGCCCATTGTTGGCACTAAGGCTGGTGATACTCGGCGATGCGACGGTGAAAGTCAGGGCGTTGCTAGTAACTACTCCCACGGTGACGGTTACGCTTCCAGTCGTCGCACCGGTTGGTACCGGCGCGACAATGCTCGTCTGACTCCAACTCGTCGGGGTAGCCGTGACCCCGCCAATATTCGCTAAACTAGTTCCTTGTGTCGGGCCGAAGTTTGTCCCTGTGATCGTAACTGGTGTACCCGCCGGCCCGGATGTCGGATTCAAGCTGGAAATTGTTACAGGTGTCACCGTGAAGTTCACGCTGTTACTGGCGAAGCCGCCCACTGCGACCACTACAGGCCCCGTTGTCGCCCCGCTCGGCACGGACACGCTGATCCCGGTGTCGATCCAGTTCCCGGTGTTTTGTATGGTTGCTGCAGTGCCATTAAACGTCACCGTGTCCCCTGGCACCCACGTGCCAAAATTGGTTCCGTAAATTCCCACGGATGTGCCCGCAGGGCCAAAGTTCGGGTAAACCTGCGTGATGGTGGGTGTCACTGTAAAAGGCACGGAGTTGCTGCCTACTAGGCCAACCACCACGCCCACGGTTCCGGTCGTCGCTCCGGCTGGCACCGGCACGACGATGCTAGTGTCGCTCCAGCTTGTGGGTGTGGCCGTCGCCAGATTTCCAGTCGGCCCGACGAACGTTACCGTGCTGGTCCCCTGCGTTGCCCCAAAGTTCGTGCCCGAGATCATTACAGAAGCGCCTACGGGCCCGAAACTTGGGCTCACCCTTGTGATCATCGGCGCTATAACGGTGAAAACCACACCATTGCTGGCCACTCCTCCCAAAGTCACAACTACATTGCCCGTCGTGGCGCCCGCAGGCACCGGCACCACAATGGCCGTGGCACTCCAACTGGTCGGCGTTGCTGGTGTGCCGTTGAAAGTGACCGTGCTTGTCCCTTGTGTGGCGCCGAAATTGGTCCCCGTGACCGTTACCGCTGTGCCGACCGCGCCCAATGCAGGAGTCAGACTTGTTATGGTTGGGGATGTACTCACGCTGGTGGTGGCTGACTTGAATGCCGCCACGGCGGCTCCCCAGTTGTCCGATGCTCCCAGCGACACGGCGGCGGACGCCGTTCCCGACGCCGGTTGCACTTGGTCTTCGACGATTAGCTTGGTGTTGGGTTCGGCCGGGACGCGTTCTTCGATCAGGTAGGCACTGCCGCCTGTAAAGTTTTCGCCGTTCCCGGTCAGTACAACTCCTAGCAGCAAGTCCCCGTTTGCGGAAGTAGAGATATTCCCGCTGTTTGGCGCGCTGCTGCTCCCCTGCGCTGCAGCCGTCGCGTCCAGAGAATTCGCACTCGCCACGCCGGAGTACTCCAGGACCGCGATCCGCAACGTGCCTGAGATCGTATCGGATACGGTGACTTTGTTCGGTCCGCCAGCGATATTTTCCGCGCAGAAGATCCCCAGGGTGTCGCCGTTAGGGGCATCGGCGGTCACATTGAACTGAGCGGCTTGATGGTAGGTGTTGCCGTTGGAATCCTTTACCGTGAATGACTGCCCGGAGTGGCCGGCGCGAATGGCGACGCCGATCCAGTTTCCAGCTGCATTGTTTGATGGGAATGTCACCGAAGAAAAAGTCGTCGTGCCGGCATCCTTGCTGACGTGCTGAACGAGAGTTATGGCCACGGGTTGCGGGACGGGATTGCCCGTTCCGCTTAGATTCACGGTTTGCGGGCTCCCGCTGGCGTTGTCCACAATCGTGAGGGTTCCGGTGGCGTTGCCACTCACGATGGGCTTGAACGTGACATTGATCGTGCAATTCGCTGCGGCTGCCAATACGGCGGGGCAGTTGTTCGTTTGCGCGAATGGCTGACTCGCGCTGATGCTGGAAACGCTCAGACTTGCGGTACCTGTATTCGCTAAGGTGACGGGTTGGGGGGCGCTGGTTGTTCCCACAATTTGCGGCGAGAAATTCACGGAAGCGGGAGACAGAGACACAGCCGGAGCCGGAGTAAATCCGGTACCGCTCAGAGAAACAAGAAGGCTTGTGCCATTGGTTCCATTCACAATCAGGAGTCCGCCGAATAGTCCATTCGATGGCGGGGCAAATGCGATGCTAAAGCTGCAAGAATTACCATTCGGGACACCGGGAGCACTTCCCGGAGCCCCCAACACGGGGCATGTGTTGGTTTGCGCATAGCCAGACGTCGTCTGAACGCTGGTGATCTGGAAAGGAGTCGTACCTATGCTGCTGAGGATCGATGACTGTGGAATGCTCGTTGTGCCGATCACCTGCGGTGAAAATGACAGGCTGTTCGGAACGATTGCCGCGGCCGAACTATTCCCGACTTCGTAGGCGCCTAGATCGATTGTAGCCACACCATCGTTGTTGCCATCCACGATGCGCGGATTGCCGTCGAAATCGGTTGTCGGCAGGCTTGGCGCGGAGTTGTCGCCGGCATCGATCGCCGCGGAGCCCAGCATGAGATGAAAGTCGCCATTGGCGGCACTCATGAACAGCGGATCGGAGGAGATGTTGCCAGGGTGCGTTGTGAAATCGCAATTCCCAGCCTGTGTTAGGCCGGTTGAGTAAACGTCATTGTAGGAGAAGTTCGGTGAGAGTGCCCCGTTTATAGGACTACATGTAATTGCCGTCTGAGAAGCTGCCGCGACCACGATGTTATTCGTAAACGGGAAGGGCGGCGAAATAACCGATATGTACACTCCAGACGTATTATCAAAGGCAGTATTTCCGACAATAGTGTTGCCGACGATTGTGAAGTTGGACGAGCTTGGCCCTTCGAGAAATAGCCCGCCACCGCTACCGCCGTTGCCACCTATAGTGGAATTATTGACGATGACATTCTGGATCAAACTTACAGACCCTCCATTGATCAGCGAGACGCCGCCGCCGCCGTTAAAAACAACGTTGCCTTGAATGAAATTGCTCCGAATAATTGCGCCGTTACCACCGTTAAGGTAAATTCCGCCGCCGTCTCCACCACTTAATAGACTATTGTTGGTGATCAAATTTCCAACGATCTGAGGTACAGAGGGGATAGCTGTGCCGGCAGTGATCTCGATTCCGCCACCACCGCTGCCTGAGCCACAGCACTGAGTATTTCCCGTGATCGTGTTGCCTTGGATGACGGGCGTCCCCCCATCGATAAAAATGCCGATCCCGTCGACCGCATGATTTCCAGTAATCACGTTCCCACCAATGGTTGGCGAAGAGCTGTGGATAAAGATTCCACCACCAGATCCGAAACCCGGAGTACTAAAGTTGCTCTGGCCATTGCGGATCGTGAAGCCGCTCAATACCGAGCTCGTGGTCTCGCCGCTGTTAAATGTGACAACCGAGCCGTTGGCGCTGCCATCGATGATGGTGACGGAGGGGCCGCCGGAGCTAGTCACCGTGATGGCTTTACCTTTGAAATTGATGTTCTCGAAGTAGGTGCCAGGAGCGACCAGCACGGTGCCGCCGTTGCTGGCGGCATTGATGGCTGCCTGGATGGTCGCTTGATCGGCAGGAACATGGATCGTTTGTTGCCCGCGAAGACTCCGCGGAAGCACGAACAGCACAAGCAAGCCGATGACAGACAGGGAGGTGCACTTGGCGAACCCTCTGAAGGAACGGACCATAACCATTAACCCCTTGTGATCGAACAAACTGGGTGAGGACGCCGCCGCGGTGCCAGGCGACCGCCGCAGATTCTAGAGTCTCCGCGGTCGGTTAGCAATTTAATTTTAATAAATTTGTCGTTACGGTACAGAAGCGTTGTTATTTAAACCGGTATATCAGAGCAGTTTAGCACGACGGAAATTGACTTTGATCCGGGCGAGGAAAACAAAAAGGGCCGCTGAGTACTCAGCGGCCCCGAGGCACAAATTCAAATTATTGTTCTCTTTGACCGGATACGATCTGCCAGAATCTGCCCGAATCTACCGTGACTTCAGCCGAAGCCGAAGAAGGGTAGTGAGAGTAACTCGAAGCGTGCATCCCCGCGGCCCGTGAGAGCTTAGAGATGCAATGCGTGGCATGACCCGCACACCATAGCGGGTGGAGCCACGACTACTTTAGAAAGGAGGTGATCCAGCCGCAGGTTCTCCTACGGCTACCTTGTTACGAC
>WNFI01109481.1_pt1 | contig 14916 bp, 11 predicted proteins | sample 5400471 | NCBI WGS metagenome assembly WNFI01 (sample SAMN13153348, study PRJNA577476) | soil metagenome | isolation source: 100 cm saprolite on Douglas fir-dominated hillslope | place: USA:California | collected 2013-09-17
GGCGAGGAAGACGTTCTTCTTGCCGCGATAGTCGCTGAGCTTCACGGTTTTCCATCCGTCGCTGAGGAGAGTGAACTCAGGGGCGGTGTCGCCGACCTTGAGAGTCATTTTGGCGACCTGCGATTTCTCGGCCTGGGGCATGAGCGGAGCCACGGAGAGCGAGGCCGCAGCCAGAAGACCGAGAGCGATCATGTGCTTCATAGAGAACCTCCGACGGAACTAGGTTGCACTAAACAGCAGGAGCTTACAGTGCTCCTTGGGAGTAATACCACGGAAATGCAGAAAAAATTCCCTAATCTTGCGGGAGGGGAATGAGGGAACATCACGGGGTCAAACAGCGTATCTGAGGGCAGGAGGGAGGTCTTGTGAACAAGTCTTGCAAGAGCAGGGGGAAGAGGTGTGGGAGTCGCGGTGCACCGGGTGGACGGGTAAGGCTTGGGCTAGTTGGAGCGATTTGCTGTTCGCTTGGCGTGATGGTGATGATTTCGTCGCATTCGGCGAGTGCGCGCGCCTTGGCAGGCGCACAGGATAAGGACGGGGCGGGAATAACCCTCAGCAAACAGGCAACGCCCAAAGAGGTCGGACTTCCTCTATACCCCGGAGCCAAGCTACACAAGGACGAAAAGGAGGATTCCCCCACAGTGCAGATGGGACTGTGGGGGAGCACGTTGGGGTTCAAGCTGGCGCTGATGAAGATGGAATCGAGCGATGCGCCGGAGAAGATCGCGGAGTTTTATAAGAAAGCGCTGTCGAAATACGGCACGGTTCTGAATTGCTCGGATCCTTCGCAGAAGACAGCGGACAAGGACAAGGCCGGATCCGCAAACCGGCTGGAATGCGACGACGATAAGCCGGAGAAGGGCGGGCTCGTGTTCAAAGCGGGGACAAAGGAGAAGCAGCACATCGTGGCAATCCAACCGAATGGGCAAGGGAGCCTGTTCCAGTTGGTGTACGTGGAGGCGCACGGCGACGATAAGGAGAAGAAGGCGAACTGAAGATTTTCTGACGTTCGCGGCGGGCGTGCCGGCGACATCGAGGCTGCAGGCTTTGATTTCTCTGCAGGATTCACACCTGGAAGGAGTGTTGTGAAATTAGCCAGCCGGTGCTCGAACAATTTGCCTGTGTATTGCCTCGCTTCCCTGCTGGTAATTCTGGGCAGCGGCTTGGCGTTCGGTCAGGAGCCGATTCACGTTGCGGTCAACCTGGTGAATGTAGCGTTCTCGGCACGCGATGCGCGGGGGGCGCTGGTGGAGAACCTCGCGAAGGAGGATGTTGAGATTTTTGAAGATGCGGTCCCGCAGAAGATTTCCTTCTTTGCTAAGAGCGTGGATGTTCCGCTGACGCTGGGCTTGATCGTAGATGTCAGTGGAAGCCAGGACCATTTTTCAAAGCAGCACGAGAACGACCTGGAAGTATTTCTGAAGGAAGTGCTGGGGCCCAAGGACCGCGCATTCTTGGTGACGTTTGCGAACCACGTCCGGCTCATTAGCGATTTCTCGCCCTCTGGAGCGGAAATCATTGAGCGAATGCAGGGGTACAAGGCGCGGGACAAGGGCAGGGACAAAAAGAAGCACGCGGAATTCCACATGATGACCACGATCGAAACGGCTCAAGCCGAAAATGTTCTGATATACGCAATTCGCTACACGGAAAAAGAACATGGGAAACTGACGGCGCGAAATAAATATGGGACAAGTGTGATGGAGCGCCTGGCGAAAGAGAGTGGCGGAGCGCATATCGACGCGGCAACCACGGACCCACATGCCTACTTCCGGCAAATCGCCGAGGAATTGAGAACGTCCTACGAGCTGGCATACTACCCGACGAATTCAGACAAGGATGAAACGTTCCGAAAGATTGTGATTAGAACGAAGCAGGCGGGAGTGAAAGTACGGACGAAGACGGGGTATTTTTCGCGCTAGAGCCGTCACCACAGATATTTCCAATTTTGCAATTTGCCAGAATCCCGCATCTACTTCTTGGTCTTATCAATACCCCAGACAACGTGGGCAACACCGCAAGCCCTCCGCAAGCAGCCTCTTGCTATGGACCTCTCCTTGGTTAGTGCCTGCCATGTCGGGCTTGCCAAGGCGATGGCGTTGGGGGAAAGACCGGCCAGCGAATGTTAAGGAACATTAAAGAATGGATGTTCTTCGTTCTATACTGTGCGGCCATGGGGCGTGTGAAGAGGGAGTGGAAAGGAAAGCGAAGATGAAAGCTGGCGATTTGAGGCCGAGATTATCTCGCAATGCGAACCGCGTGCTGCGGTTCGGAGTGTACGGGTCGGTGGCGGCAGCGAGCTTTCTTGTCGCGCGGGCGTGGGCCGGGCCGGCGAGTGAAGGAACGGCTGCGAAGGCCGACGTTGTTTCTGAAGAGGCCGCAGCGCGTGTCGCGCCCAACTACGCACTCGAGGAACGATTTCTGCCGGATCAAGTCAGCAAGCTCGTGTTTGACCTGGCGGTGACCCCCCACTGGTTCAGCGAGTCCGACAGGTTCTGGTACAGCTACCAGACAACGGAGGGGACGCGCTACTACATTGTGGACCCGTTGAAGAAGTCAAAGACTCCGTTGTGGGACAACGCCAAGGTAGCGGCGGCACTCTCGACGCTGACGAACTTTCCGTATGACGCGCAGCATCTGCCGGTCAAGCGGCTGAAGCTGGTGGAAAAAGACACACGGATGAGGTTCGAAGTGGAGATTCGAAAGAATGCAGTGGTGCCGGACGAACCAAAGAAGGAAAAGAGCCAGGAAGATATCGAGGAACAAGGCAAGGAAGGAGAGATGAAGCAGGGGGAGCAGCAAGGTCAGGCAACGCAAGCGACGGGACAACCGGGGGAGAAACAGGAAGATACGCGAAAGATTTATTTTGAATACGACATAGCGGCGGGCAAAGTAACGCGGCTAGACAATCTTGAAGCGCCGAAGAAAAAGCCGATGTGGGCAGCAGTCTCACCGGACGGAAAGACGGTAGTGTTCGCGCGCGCATTTAACCTTTATCAGATGGATGCAGAGAATTACGCGAAGGCGCTGAAGAAGGCGGGCGACGCGAGCGTGGTGGAAACACAAGTGACAACGGATGGGGTGGAGAAATACAGTTATGCGCGAGTGCTGCTGCCGGAACAGGAAGAACAGCTAAAGAAAGAAAATAAAGGAGATACAAACAAGGCGGGACCGCGTACCCCGGCCATAACTGTGCACTGGTCGAAGGATTCGAAGAAATTCGCGCTGGAGCGAGAGGACAACCGTAAGGTGGGCGACTACTGGGTGATTCATTCGCTGACAAATCCGCGACCGATCCTGGAGGCGCGCAGCTATCCGCTTCCGGGTGAGGCGAACATGCCGGTCAGCGAAATCGACATCTTTGACGTGGAAAGCAAACAACGCGCCGTGGTTCAGCCCAAGAGTTTTGTGGATCAAGTGCTGACCATTTCCGACGCTCCACAAATGGAGCGCGACCGTGAAGAGTTGCGGGAGGAGCAGGAGGAGAACCGGCTAAATCCGACGCCGCTATCGCGCGTTAGTCCGCGGTGGGTGGCGGACACGTCGGACAAGTTGTACTTCACGAGCCGGAGCCGGGATTTCCGGCATGTGGAGGTGGAAGTGGCGGACAGCGCGACGGGCAAGGTGCAGAAGCTAATCGAGGAAAGCTCGAATATGTGGATGTCGCAGAAACCAGTGCGGCTGTTGGAAAACGGAAAAGAATTGTTGTGGTGGTCGGAGCGGGACGGATGGGGGCACGTATACCTGTATGACGGACAAGGGAAACTGAAGAACCAAATTACCAGCGGCGAATACGTGACGGATCAGATCGCGGCGATGGATGAAAAAACGAGGACGCTGTACTTCACTGCGAATGGGCGCGAAGCGGGGGAGGACCCTTACTACACACATTTGTACCGCGTGGGGCTGGACGGGAGCGGGCTGAAACTGCTGACGCCTGGGAACTTCACGCATGCCGTGAGCTGGTCCGATTCGGGCAAGTATTTTGAGGACACGTATTCGAGAGTGGATACAGCACCGAAGTCCGTGCTGCTGGACGGACAAGGAACACAACTCGCGGAGCTGGAAACGACGGATGTCTCGCAATTGATGGAAGCGGGGTTCAAATATCCGGAGACATTCAAAGTGAAGGCTGATGATGGCGTCACAGATCTCTATGGAGTGATTTACAAGCCGTTTGATTTTGATGCGAGCCGGAAGTATCCGGTGATCGAGTACGTGTACCCCGGGCCACAGGTCGAACAAGTGACCAAGGCGTTTTCACCGAAGAGTCCGAATGTGCCACTGGCGCAACTGGGGTTCGTCGTGATGGAGGTGGGCAACCGCGGAGGGAGCCCGCAGAGGGACAAGTGGTACGACAGTTATGGATATGGGAATTTGCGGGACTATGGATTGGCGGACAAGAAGGGGGCGGCGGAGCGGTTGGCGGCAACGCGCATGTATATGGATTTAGGCCGAATGGGGATGTGGGGTCACTCGGGTGGCGGGTTCATGACCGCGGCGGCAATGTTGCAATATCCGGATTTCTACAAAGCGGGATGGTCGGAATCGGGGAACCATGACAACAACGTCTACGGCAACACTTGGAGCGAGAAGTACCACGGGGTGAGAGAGGAGACGCAGAAGGACGGGTCGGAGAAGTTTTTCTATGAAATTGATAAGAACTCCGAGATCGCCAAGAACCTGAAGGGCCACCTGATGCTGACGACCGGGGACATGGATGACAACGTGAGCATGGTGAACACCATGAGGGTGGCGGATGCGTTGATCAAAGCGAACAAACGCTTTGAGATGCTGGTGTTCCCCGGAATGCGGCATAGCTACATGCCCATCAACAGCTACGTGATCGTGGCGCGCGGAGATTTCTTCAGCAAGTGGCTGCTGGGGAGCTCGGAAAATGGGGCGGACATCATCGAACTGCAGAGGGCGAAGCAGGCAACGGCGAGCAAGAAGTTGAAGGAGTAGGAGGACTGAGCACAAGAGGGTCTAGAGAGTGAGCAATCCTCGCGGGCCCGCGAACGGGCAGAGAGTTCTTGAGGCAACCCTTTGCCACGCAAGGTGGCATCACAGAGAGGTGGGCACGGGCCAGCCGGGCGGGAGCGCAAAGTTGTTGTTCGGCCTGGCCTTTCGTTCAGGGTATAATCGAACGTTCCGAACCGCAGGGAGTCAGGACAAGTCCCCATGCTTCGGCGGACTGCGGGCTGGAACCCCAGATTCGAGAGAGAGGTGAAGTTTGCTCGGTACTTCGTTCATAGCGACCGTAAGAAGGTCGGCTCTATTGGTAATGACTGGAATTTTCCTGCTGAGTGCCACGCAGAGCGATGCACAAATCTTCCATAAGAAAAAGAAAGTCAATAAGTCCACTAGCGCGGCGAACACCGCGGAGCCGGACAAGATCCTGTATGACAAGGCCATGGATGACATCAAGCACGGGCGGCATGAAGTCGGCCGGCTGAACCTGCAGACGCTCATCAACACATATCCGGACAGCGAATGGCTTGCCAAAGCCAAACTGGCCATCGCCGATTCATTCTACAAAGAGGGTGGAACAGCGAATCTGACGCAAGCTATCCAGGCCTACAAGGATTTCGGGATTTTCTTTCCCATGATGGAGGAAGCGGCTTACGCGCAGTTGCAGGTGGCCATGACGCACTACAAGCAGATGGAGAAACCGGACCGCGACCGCACGCACGTGCGGGCGGCCGAAGAGGAGTTCCAAACGTTCCTGTCAAAGTACCCGAACGATAAGCTGGCGCCGAAAGCGGAGCAGCATCTGCGCGAAGTGCAGGAACTACTGGCCGAAGGTGACTTCCGTATTGGCTACTACTATTTCGTGAAAGAAGACAAGAAGGCGGCGGAATCCCGGCTCCGAGCGGTGGTGAGCCGTTATCCCCTCTATAGCAAGTCTGACCAGGCTTTGTGGATGCTCGGGAACATCTGGCAATCCACAGAGAGAAAAGAGCTCGCCGCTCCGTACTACACGCGAATCGTGCGCAATTATCCTCTCTCGCCTTTGGTTCCCGGTGCCAAGAACCGACTGAAGGCCTTGGGAGTGCCCGTGCCGCAACCGGATCCGCAAGCAGTGGCTTGGATGACCGCGGAACAGAATGCGCCGCGGCAGCATGAGGCGTTCATCAGGAAACCACTGCGAATCGTTCAGACCGGCCCAGGACAAGAGTTGCAAGCGGCTTCGAGATTCGGAAAACCAACGATGACGCCGGAGTCGGAGAGTGAAGCAGGAATTGAAGTTTTGAAAGGCGGGAGCCAAGCGCGAGTGGGTGGAGGTGGAACGGGAATCGTCGCCGAAGTAACCCCGGGAAGCACGGGCGCAGCAACAGGCAGCGCGGAGAACGTTGCTCCGACAACTGATGGGACCGAGGCAGCACCAGCTACGGCGCAACCGGACTCGAATGCCCCGCCGGCGACAGCGGAAAAACCTGCGGATGGTGCAACGGCAGCCGGAACCGCCGACGCCGCATCGAAAACTGATGCGACGACTACCGCCGCTGGCCAGGCAACCGACGCCCCCAAGACAGACGGGGCGACGGCACAAAACGCAACGCAACCTGGAACAAGCGGAAACAACAAGAAAGAATCGACCAGCAAGAAAAAGAAGGGGCTAAGAAAAATCGTGCCCTGGTAAGTTTCCGCGGCAGGGCGAAGATTATGAGAAACACGACGGGGCGAGGCTGCAGGATGGGGCCGTGCCCCTGTTTTTTATGGGTATTTCGCATTTGACGGGCGCCAAAACCGCAGTATTCATTTCCGACACACGCCTACCCCGTCGACATTGACGCGCGCGCCGGCGGGTGCTCCAATACAGTGAAGCAGATCATTTGGTATGGCTGCGCGTCAAGTGTGGCCCAAACGGGCGGAGTAGCGTCGGAGGACGTTCGGTGGCCAAGATTCTGGTTGCGGACGACAACAGTAACATCCAGAGTTCTCGCCGACGTGTTCATGCCGGTGCGGAACGGATATGAAGTTTGCCAGTATGTGAAGATGGATCCCTCCCTCGCTCACATCCCGGTGATTTTGCTGGTGGGCGCGTTCGATCCCCTCGATGAGCAAGAAGCGCAGCGAGTTGGAGCGGATGGGGTGCTGAAAAAGCCATTTGTTCCGCCGGATCCGCTGATTTCGATGGTGAAGTCCGCACTGCAGCGGGCGGGAGTAGGTCACGGGAATGCCAGTGTTGCAAAGATTTCGTCGCCAGAAGTACTGAAGGGCACGGATCTACTCACTCCAAGCGGTGCGAGTGTGCCAACCGTGGAGGGCTTCCCATTGCCCATGCCTTCCCATGAGCCGGCAATTGCGCCTCTGGAGCAGGAAAGTTTTGTGGATGAGGTGGCAGCTCGTCCGGAACCAGTGCGAATTGACGGCGGCTCGCAACCGGTAGCGTTCGGGAGCCTGCTGGAAACACCCACGGATGAGAAGGACGACGAACTCGGTTATCTGCAGACGAATCCCGAATTGGCGACGGAGCGCGATTGGCGCGATCCGGACTCAGACGAATTGGAAGAAGAAGCTGAAGAAGAAAAACCCCCTGCACCGTGGCGGCATGAGGAAGCTGGGAGTTACAAGGATGCCGGAACCACCGGTGGTGCAAAGGATTGGCGCGCGGGCAGTTTCGAGCAGATTCTGGCGAAGAAGATTCCGGTAGATTCGTGGGAGCCGGTGGAGGACAAACCAGAACTTGTTGAAACGGCCCCGGCGGCAAGCAACGTTGTAAAAGAAACGCCCGCGGCACCGGCCGTTATCTCGAAAACGGCACCCGTCCCGGGAACGATTGCGGCTCCGCCATTTGGGAATGACCCATGGGCAACGGCCAGTTCACCTGTTTCTCAGGAAAAGATTTCGACGGAAACAGCGACGGCGGTGGAAGAAGTAGCACGAGTAAAACAGAGCGAACCACCTCTTCCGGCGCCCGTGATTGCCAGCGTGCAGGAAGTGAAACAAGCCGAGCCATCGACGAAAGTCCCCAAAGACTCGTGGTTTTCCGTGCCGTCAAATCCCTGGAACGCTGAGATTGAGAAAGCCAACAAACTGGCATCGGCGTGGGATGCGGCAGCTCCGGTGGCCACTCCTCCTGCGGGAAGCAATGGGACTGAAAAAGCTGCCGAGGCCGTCGGCCCAGCGACTCAGCAGGTGATTGAGGAAGCGGCTTTGCCCGCTGGGGCGGTTGAGGCCATTCGCGAAGAGGCGGCGCAAGTTGCCGAGGATGCAACTCACGTTACTGAACAACACGCTAGCGATGGAACAAGTTTTTACGCGCCTGAGGCGCTCATAGAGCCTCCGGTGGCGGCCCCTGAGGCAACCCCAAGCATGGACGACCTGGTTGCCAGAGTTCTCGCGCGGATGAGTCCAGAGGTTTTGCAGGCGGTTACGCGAGAAATCCTGAAGCCCGTCGTGGAAGCGATGGTCAAGGAAGAAATGAAGTTGAAGAAGTCCTAGTTCCCTACCCCGCAGGTTCGGCCCTAGATCAGCACTTTGTAGTCGTCAAGATTGAATATTTGTTTGTGGCGTCTTGCCCGACCGAATTGACGCAACTGCTTTTCCCCTCGTATAGTCGAAGATTACTTTGAAAGACTTTAACGCGTTAGGACGGGCGGGCCCAGGCCCGCCTGGAGTAAAGAAGAACGGGTCTGAAGACCCGCCACAGGGGGAAGTGCACCGGATGGCTCGCGAGATCGCAAAGGCGTACGAACCGCAAAAGATCGAACCGCGGTGGGCAGACTTCTGGGTAAAGGAAGCGCTGTTCAAGGCGGATGCGAATGCGCCGGGGCCGGTGTTTTCGATCGTGATTCCACCGCCGAATGTGACCGGTTCGCTGCACATCGGGCACATGCTGGACCACACGGAGATCGACATCCTCACGCGCTGGCACCGGATGCGCGGATACAACACGCTTTATTTGCCCGGAACGGACCACGCCTCGATCTCGACACAACGGGTGGTGGTGAAGCAACTGGCGGACCAAGGAATCAATTACCGTGAGCTGGGTCGCGAAGAATTCCTGAAGAGAGTTTGGAAGTGGAAAGAAGAGTCGGGGGGCATGATCACCCGACAAATGAGACAGATTGGAGAGAGCTGCGACTGGTCGCGGGAAAGGTTTACGCTGTCGGAAGAGTTGTCACGCGTGGTGATCGAAGTTTTTGTGCGGCTTTACGAAGAGGGGTTAATTTACCGGGAGAACCGGCTGCTGAACTGGTGTCCGGTGTGCTTGACGGTGCTGAGCGACCTGGAAGTACTCCATGAGGAGCGGCTGGGGCACCTGTGGCACATCAAATATCCGGTGGCGGGAACGCAAGAATTCGTCGTGGTGGCGACAACCCGTCCGGAGACGATGCTGGGCGACACGGCTGTGGCGGTGAATCCGGAAGACGAGCGGTACACGCAGCTCGTTGGCAAAAAAGCGTTGCTGCCGCTGATGAATCGCGAGATTCCGATAATCGCGGACTCGATGGTGGACCGCGAGTTCGGGACCGGCGCTGTGAAAATCACGCCGGCGCACGATCCGAACGACTTCGAGGTGGGGCGGAAATTGTTGAGGATTTGAAGGCGCTGGGACTCTTGGAAAAGATCACCGAACACACCAATGCCATCGGATTGTGCGAACGGAGCAAGACCATTGTCGAGCCACGCGCTTCGACGCAATGGTTTTGCAAGATGAAACCCTTGGCAGAGCCGGCGATTGCGGCGGTGGAGCGAGGCGAGATTCACATCGTGCCGGATAACCGGCGCGAGGAATATTTCAACTGGATGAGAAACATTCGCGACTGGACACTGTCACGGCAACTTTGGTGGGGACACCGGATCCCGGCGTGGCATTGCGGCGACTGCAAGGAAATCATCGTGGCCCGGGAAGCGCCCGCAAAGTGCTCTAAGTGCGGGTCGGCAAAGCTGGAGCAAGATCCGGACGTGCTGGATACGTGGTTCAGCTCCGGTTTGTGGCCCTTTTCCACACTGGGCTGGCCCACGGAGACGGCGGATTTCAAAACGTATTACCCGACGAGCTTGTTGATCACGGGGTACGAGATTCTGTTTTTCTGGGTAGCGCGAATGATCATGCTGGGTTTGCACTTCACGGGGAAAGTTCCTTTCCGCAACGTTTACCTTCATTCGATAGTTCGCACGCCCGATGGCGAGAAGATGTCCAAGTCCAAGGGCACAGGAATCGATCCGATCGACGTCAACCGAAGATACGGGACGGATGCCATGCGTTTTACGCTGGCGGTTACAGCCTCGGTAAACGACGTGATCTGGACCGAGGACCGCATTCAAAGCTCGCGGAACTTTGTGAATAAAATTTGGAATGCGGCGCGGTTTTTGTTCGTGAACCTGGACAAGTTTGAGCAAGCCGGCGGGAAAATAGAGGATGTCGCACTTCCTGAAGTGCGTGACCATGCACCGTACCGCTCGGGAGATGAAATCGAACTGGTCGATCTCTGGATTTTTTCACGGCTCGGAAAAGCGATCGTACAAAATAATGAGGCACTAGCAAGCTACCGGTTCCATGAGGCCGCTCAGGGCGTTTATCACTTCTTTTGGGACGATTTTTGCGATTGGTATATCGAGTGGGTTAAGCCACGGCTACTGGACAAGGACTTGGCGCGAGCAACAGTGGCGTGGCGAAATCTGTTTGCCGTTTTTGAACGAGCGTTGCGACTACTCCATCCATTCATGCCATTCCTGACCGAAGAATTGTGGCAGAAGCTGCCTCAACGAGAAAAAGATTGCAGCCGAACTGTCGAGCCAGGTTGTAGCAGTCAGAGAGCTCGTCGAGGGAAACCTTGAATCACTCCAGCGACTGGCAGCCCTGTCGAGCCTAAGGGTAACTTCCGACCATCTTACCGGCAATGGCTACTTTCACAGCTTGCCGGAAGGCGATATCCACATTCCCTTTTCAGAGATAGTCAATCCCCAGGCTGAAATCGCGCGTTTGAACAAAGATATCGAAGGGCTCCTGAAGGCCATTTTCTCGAAAGAGAAACAGCTTGGGAACGAACTTTTCCGCAGTCGCGCGCCGGAGATGATCATTAAAGGACTGGAAGCTACGCTTGCCAAGCAGCAGATCGAGCTTCGCAAATTGCAAGATCGCTTGTCGCAGCTTGATGGAAATGCATAGCTCTTCGAGGACTTATGGATTGGAATACGCCCTACATTGCGAATCTAGTGCGACGCTCGCTGGAAGAAGATATTGGCACGGGGGACGCGACCACCGAAGCGGCAGTCCCACCTCGAGCGACAGCGCGGGCCCACATGCTCGCACGCCAAACACTCGTTTGCGCGGGATTGCCGATTGCCGAGAAGGTCTTCCGGGCACTCGATCCAGAGGTCCGAGTCATCTTTCCGCACAACGATGGTTCATTTTTGGAGCCCGGCGCGGAGATTTTGCAAGTCAAGGGAAATGCCCGCGCGATTCTTACTGGTGAGCGAACCACGCTGAATTTTCTGGCGCATCTCTGCGGAATCGCCACGCTGACGCGGCGCTTTGTGGAACAACTGGCTGGCACGAAAACGAGGATTCGAGATACCAGGAAAACGACACCTGGTTTGCGGGCCTTGGAGAAATATGCGGTGAAGACGGGCGGCGGAGCGAACCACCGGTTCGGACTCTATGACGCCATCCTCTTAAAAGAGAATCACATCGCGCTGGCTGGAGGAATCAAAGCGGCCCTGGACAAAGCGCATACTTATGTGTCACCAAAAGTGCCGGCGCCGCGCACAGCGAGCGCCTACGATGCGGCGGGACTGGACCCGGAGGTCGTGGGTCCCGGGCCATTGCCGGTGCAGGTCGAAGTTCGCGATCAGAAAGAATTGCAGGAAGCCCTCGGGGCTGGGGCTGAAGCAGTACTGCTGGACAACATGACGCCGGCATGCGCGGCGGCGTGCGTGAAGATCGCACGCGGGATTCGCGCTGAGTGCGTGATAGAAATCTCCGGGGGCATCACACTGGACAACGTGCGTGCGTACGCAGAAGCGGGCGCCGACTTTCTTTCTTCCGGGATGCTGACGCACTCGGCGCCTGCCGCGAACCTTAGCCTGCTTGTGGAGAGCATCGAGGAAACGTAAGCTTAGGCGGCGCACAGGGGCGCGGCAAAATCGCGATGACTCAAGAGTCCTTACCAGGCACAACGGACCGGCGGCTGGCGGGGTTGCTGACGCTGCTGGCAGAGAATGCCACCATCGTGATCAGCGGAGCGCGAATTGCCAAGGAAGTTGGCGTCTCGCGATCTATGGTGTGGCAATGGGTGGAACGGCTGCGCGAATTAGGCGTGAAAGTGAAGAGCCACGCAGGCACTGGGTATTTTCTGGAGCAAGTCCCCGATATTCTGGCTCCGGACATGCTGAAGCAAAGACTGAAGGGCAATCTTTTTGGGAAACGCATTTTTCATTTTTTCAAGACCGATTCGACGAATCGGGTCGCGCTGGAATTGGGTCATGACGGCGAAGCGGAAGGGGCGGTAGTGCTGGCGGAGGAGCAAACGGCAGGGCGCGGGCGCGCGGGGCGCAAATGGCATTCCGAACGCGCCGTAGGCATTTATGTAACATTACTGCTGCGACCGAGATTAGCTCCCGTACAAGCTCCGTTGCTGACTATGATGGCGGGACTGTCCGCGCATTCCGTAGTGCAAGCGGTGACGGGGCTGACGGTGGACCTGAAATGGCCGAACGATCTGCTCATTCGCGGGAAAAAAGTTGGCGGCATTCTTACGGAGATGCATGCCGAACCAAATCAGGTGCGGTTCGTGATTGTGGGAATCGGGTTGAACGTGAATCAGGAAGAGTTTCCCGGAGAGCTTGCCAATGCGGCCACTTCCCTGCGCGCGGAAACCGGCAAACCGCAATCGCGCATGGAGCTGCTGGTGCGGTTGCTGCGCGAATTCGAGAGCGATTACAATCGTTTCCTGCGGGAAGGCGTAGCAAGCGTGGTGGCGCGCTTTGAATCGGTATCGAGTTATGCAAGAGGCAAGCGTGTGCGCGTAACCAACGGAACCGAGAGCTATGCCGGGACCACTGCAGGACTCGGGCCGGAAGGATTACTCCAAGTGGAGCGGGAAGACGGGCGGGTCACGGCGGTGATTTCAGGCGACGTCACAGAGGCACGCTAAATGCTGCTGACCATTGACGTGGGGAACACCAATTCGGTGCTGGGAGTTTTTCGCGGCGAGGAGCTGATTGCAAATTGGCGTCTGACGACCGCCCGCGAACAAACCATCGACGAATATGGCGTGCTGACGCGAAATCTTTTCACGCTGGCGGGACTGGATTGGGGCGCGATTACGGGTGTGGCGATCAGCTCGGTGGTGCCGCCCGTGAACCGGACGTTTGCGGAGATGTCGCGAATCTATTTCGGGAAGAAGGCGCTGTTCGTGGAAATGGGCGTGAAGACCGGGATGGCCGTGTTGGTGGACAACCCTTCAGAAGTAGGGGCGGACCGCATTGTAAACGGTGTGGCGGCGTTCCATCAGTACGGCGGGCCGTGCATCGTGGTGGATTTTGGGACAGCGATCACCTTTGACGCTATCTCCGCGAAGGGCGAGTATCTCGGCGGAGTCATCGCCCCGGGACTGGGGATTTCGTCGGAGGCGCTATTTGCGCGGGCTGCGCGACTGCCGCGCGTGGAGATCAAAGACCCCGGAAAAGTAATTGGAACGAACACCGTGACGCACATGCAAGCGGGTCTATACTACGGCGCGGTGGACATGGTGGATGGCATGCTCGCGCGCTTGAAGAAAGAGCTTGGCGAAGATGCAAAGGTTGTTGCGACCGGCGGGCAGGCCAAGCTCGTCTCCAAAGGCTCCAAACACATCCAACACACTGATGAATTTCTTACGCTGAAAGGCCTGCGATTGATCTGGGAGAAAAACCAGCCCGCAGAACACGGTAAGAGCGCAGCAGCAGGGCCGACAAAGAAGGCCGAGAGTTAAGCTGCGAGAAGCAACGCAGGCAGGATCGAGGCTAGCGCCCAGTTATCCGAAGGCGCTCCCACCAACGAAATGGACGGCTGGAACTACTTCAATTACTTTACGGAGATCGAAGAATACTTTTGGAGGAAACGCGGGGCACATCTATTGGTGTCGCCCTTGGATTGGGCGATCATGGAGGCGTGGCAGAAAGCCGGGGTGCCGCTGGAAGCGGCGTTGAAAGGGATCGACAAAGCGTTTGAGAGCTATCAGAGATCGCGGCGAGGAGCAGGCAAGCCTCTGAAAAACCTGGCGTATTGCACGGACGCGGTGTTAGAGGCAGCCGAAGAACAACAAGAGGCGGCCGCCGGTAGCGCGCCGAAAAATGAGCGCGCGGGAGCCGGAGAAGCGTTTTCGCGAGATGAAGTTAAGGCGTATTTTGCAAACAATGTTGCGCATTTGAAATCCGCTGCAGAAAAACAATCGGGGCCACGGCCGGAAATCGCCGCGCGGCTGAATGAAATTGCAGAATCGCTGAAGTCCAGCATGGTGCTCCTCGATACTCCAGCGGCGCTGGACCTGGAAGATGTGGAACGCCGGCTAACGATTCTGGATGAGAAGCTCCACGCGCTGCTGATGAGCCATGCGCCGGAAGAGTTGATGCTCAAGATCCAGCGCGAAGTGGACGGGCAATTGTCGACGTACAGAAGAAAGATGAAGGCGCAGCAACTGGCGATGGTAGAAAAACAATACATGCAGAAACGGCTTTTGGAGGAGTTTGGAATCCCGCGGCTGAGCCTTTTCTATTTGTCGTAGCGGGTGGGAAAGTCGCCTGGAGCTTGAAGACAAGACCACGCAAATTAATTTCACGCCCTGACTGGTGAATTACCTTAGAATAGGACCATAATATGCCTGATGAGTTAAGATTATCGATTGAAAAGCTCATATACGGTGGTGACGGTTTGGCGCATGCCGATGGAAATACCGTTTTCGTGCCTTACGTTTTGCCCGG
>WNFI01312521.1_pt1 | contig 14905 bp, 21 predicted proteins | sample 5400471 | NCBI WGS metagenome assembly WNFI01 (sample SAMN13153348, study PRJNA577476) | soil metagenome | isolation source: 100 cm saprolite on Douglas fir-dominated hillslope | place: USA:California | collected 2013-09-17
CCGGTTAGCATCAATCTGCTCCTTTACTTCTGCGAGCGACGGGATCGGCACGCGATTGGCGTTGCTGGGCAAATAACAATGAGTACAGCGGAAAGAGCAATAGCTGGCGCCGGTAATAAACCCACAATGCGTGAGGTGGCGTCCGCTGAGCTGGTTTGAAGTCTTTAGCTCTTGAGGCAACGACGCCCAACGAGAGCGCAAGAGTTCGGCTCTTTCGGGATTGATCGGATGACAGAACGCTCGCCAACGCGCTTGCCAGCGATTTAACGAAATAAATGACCGCATAGTTAGTTCACCTATCGTCGACCTATCACGTCACAGGATCTTGAATATCTCCGCGTGATCGCAGGCTGATCTTAGCAGGAAGGATGCTACCTTTCGCGCATTGTCGGTAGTACCACCGATGAAGGTCCTCCGGCGGTATTCCGAGTTTGAACAGCACCAAAACGGCAAAATTTCGGAGAGTGGTTCGCCAGCTTCCTTCCTCCAGATGTTTTCTCGGCGAAGAACGCATTGGCGGGTCCAATAGGACAATCAAACCATTCTGTCGCAGCCTCTTTGAGAATTCCACATCCTCCATTAGCGGGATATCGGCAAATCTCCCTATCTGCATGAATATTTCCTTGCGAACGAAAAGTGACTGGTCGCCGAACAATGCTCCCCAGTGCCGGCAGCGCCAGCCTTCGGCCGGCTCCGCCCAGCGCAAGCGCGGATGTCGTTCGTCGAACTTCCGATAAAAGGCTCCGCCGATAGCCTTCGATGTCGCCATCGCCTCTCGTAAGGATTCAAGATGTTCAACCGTCAATTGCGAATCAGCGTGATGGAACAGCAGGACGTCACCGGTTGCCCGCTGCGCGCCACGATTCATTTGGGCGCCGCGGTTAGGCCTCGGGAAGCTGAGACACTCAACCCCTTTTCTTTCCAAATCTGCTACACTCGACCGATCTGGATTCACCAGAACGGCGATCCATTGCGTATCTGACGCATTGCGGAGCCGATCCACTAGCTTCACCAACGCCGTTGCGTCGCGCCAGCACGGAATGATGATCGCAATTTTCACGTGTTCTAGTTACGTCCTAGATGCCAGAGTTGAAGCTCTGGAGGAACGAAAGAACTTATCCCACGGTTCTAACTCTGGGTGTGCGCCCGCCAAGAGCTGTCTTTGCCAGCGACTCGTTTAACTCTAGTACTCCAACACTCCATTACTTCATTCATCGCCTACTTCGCCTCGTTCAGCTTCCAGTTGTAATCCTGGAAGGAAATCTTGCCATCTGGCGGAATCATTTCCTTGCGATATTTATTGATAAAACCGACTGTACCGCCCGAGGCGACAAAACCATCTTTGTACCAATCAAAGATTTTTGATACGGCATAACCGTTTCCCGCCGGTTTGATCGCTTCAGAACTGTTATTCAGGAACGCACGTGTCATTTCGTTCAATTGCTGATCGAGTCGCGCCGCGTGTAAGCCTCTGGTCGGAGAGGCGGGCAACTCCGGCTTGCGCAGTTAATGGCGAAATGAATCCGCGGCTCTTGAAACCTCGGAATGAGCAGCTTCCTCTCCAGCGCATAGAGGCTCGTCCTCTTTCCGGCAACGGTGATGTTGTTCTGGGTAAAAAAACCGTAGAAAGGCGCAAGATCACGCACGCTTCTGAGCGGATAGCGATCTAAAACGCCCCCGAGAACCAAAGCGTTATAAGCGTTGATATAATAGGCCAACTGCGCCTCGCGCTCTTGCGACGACGGGCCACTGGCACCGATCTGATTTATAATTTCCTTTAAAGCTAGAACATCAGCGCTGTTCTCTTTCCAAACTGAATACTGGACTCCCGAGGTTTTTACATACTTCTGCAGCAACCGCGTGTAGTTTGATTCCCACGCTTCCATACCAAACGTCGATGAGTAGAGCAAAAGCCAGACACTGACTGCGAGTAAACGTTTCATTCATCCAGAATGTCAGATGTCGCATTGCATAAAATATTCCCCTGGTTGTTGCATCTATTAGCATTAGGAAACGGATTCACTTTGCTTCCGGTATCTGTAATGGTTTCGCGGAATTGGGTGGCTCCGGTTCAGGGAATTGAATCTCTGCATAGCCGTCCCTAATTGGGTACTTGCTTCAAAATTTAGTGTCCGTTTCATAAATTCTCTTTGACCCGCCCTTCAACAAACAGGCCCAAATAGCCTCTTCCTCACTCCAACAGGAATGTTCATCCTTCATGGATTTGTCGCAGCTCTGGCGCTTTCCTTACAAAATCTTTTCGAGGAAAGAGGAATCTGGTTCGAAAGAATAGCTCCGGCTTTTTAGTAATATCTGTATGCTCACTCGTCTCCAGTGATGAGCCGGATCCCGAAATGGTCGACAGCTTGTTAAGTAAGGGCAAGGAGGCAAGGCGAGAACCACTAACGCAGCTATCGCAGCAGAACCGGCGCGCAACAAGCAGCAAGTATCCGCCAACGCTAATCGCTCGGTGTAGGTAGTTCGCGGATTTATTGCAATGTTCGGCATAACCTGTTTTTGTCATCCTACCTCCTTGACTAGACTTATTGACTGCAATGGTGGTTGGCTGACGCGGGCGTATATATATTCCGCAATGATCTTTCATTAACCCGCCTCATTGGGCAGGGAACGCAAACGGTGTCCTCACAAAGACGGCAAACATTGTACGCGTGCAGCGGGTCCTTTTTAATTCCAATGAGCAATTTTTCGAGTAACAGGACCAGCTGCTCTCGCTCGCAACGAGAAAGCCCGTTAATCGCTTGCTCGAGGGCCGTCCTGCGGTTAGCGAGCAATTTTATACGGCGTTTTTGACCAGAGACTGTCAAATGAAGGGCAACAGTACGACCATCTTTTTTTGGTCTTCGCTGGATAAGGCCATCTGCCTCGAGGCGGTCGACGAGCCGGACGGTGCCAGGATGTGACATTCCGAGCACACGGGCGAGGAAATCGATAGACAGTCCGGGTTCATGACCAATCACGCAAAGCGCCGCCGGGGTACAGCCGCCGTGAGCAACATGCCTCTCGGCGGTCTCTAAAATGTAATCGGCGAGGCCCAGCGCGATCGCTCCCAGCAAATTAGCGGTTCGAGCAAGAGACATGGTCTGAGAATATGCACCGTACATACGTGGTCAAACCGGATGAGAAACTGTATGCCGCATGCATATTCGATCTTTTTAAAGTTCTTTTAGGAATATCTGCTCGTACCACCAACTCACAGTCATCGCGGTTTGACGATGTAAATCGTCGACTCATCCGAACTTAACCCCCATTTAATTAAGGAACGTAATTCAGTATGACACCAAAATTCAACTTGCTTGTCTGTGCGACCATCGGCGTTGCCAGCCGGCCAGTCGGGGGCAACCGCAGGTCGCTCGCGACATATTTCACTGAAGCTTATCTCCTAACCGGGGGACTCGGGACCTATAAGGCGGGTTATCCTGACGGACTCGAGACGGAAGATCCGGCCGTCGATAAGCTAAAAATCCATTAGTACCGTGCAACTTTCACCAGATAATGATGCCAACTCAGCGGGCGAGCTGAGCGACAGACCGAAATTCAACGTGGTGATAATTTACGAAGACCGTGGCACCGGCAGACGGGCGAAGTATTTCTACGAGAAGCTTGTTCACGAACTTAAAGGCAAATGTGACTTTAATCTCGAGCTTTGGAACTTCCAGGTTCTCGCAATTTAAGAGATTGCGAATTCGGCTGCGCGAGTCGCAGCCCAGGCCGATTTCGTCATTCTTTCCTTACACGGCAAAGCTGGACTTCCGGCCGAGGTTCGAGAGTGGATTGAAACTTGGGCGCGGCTAATTGCCGATAGTAATGCCGCACTGATTGCGCTGGTCGACAAACCTCAAACGAGGGAACGCACGGCCGCTTCCACAGTGGCTTATCTACGCAGCGTAGCCAACAGAGTCGGGATCGACTTTTTTATTCACACTTTTTTTGTCGGTCTACAAACTAGAAAGGATCCAAATATGGCTTTATGGACTTACGCCGCTCAAGCGAACCAAATCTCTCACTTTACGAGGACCCGCACTCTATGCGACCTTCCACTCCTGATTGGCGAGATATTACGTCGGGCGGATCTCCGCTTGCAGCGGCAGGCTAGGCGCCGCGCACGTGTTCGAAAAATCGGAGCAGCCTTCGGCATTCCGTAGATCAAAGCAGACGAAGAATTCGTTTTTTGGACGACAAAAAGTAGTGTGGGGGCGTAAAGGCTAATCCCTTTCCGGTCTGCCACCTTGCGTGCAGAGTCCAACCGTGGAGTCGGCGTTTCAGGTTGACCAGGGCGGGTTTATTTCGGCAATTAGCGGCGTCTCGAGTCCTCCGGTCAAGAATGGACATTTCATCAAAGTTAAGTCGCGAAACGGCTAAATTACTTACAAAGTTTTTGCTAAACGATTGGCCTCTCCGACAGGCGCTTGTAGCGCCACTCATTATTCCATTTAATGATTTCGATCCACGGTCTCGATTGCCTTGTTCACGGTTGTACCCGGCTCGAAAGGGTTTTCAATCTTCCCATCTAAGTCGGTAATCGGACGCGCGCTGAGAAATCTAGTGAGGGTCCAAATCGGCCTGCGTACTCCATCGAGTTGGATCTGCGACATACCCGAAACTGTGTCCTTCTGGATCACTCGTACTACAGTGCCGGGTATAAGGTAATAGGCTCGTAGTTGCTCGATCAGTTCGAACTCCTTACCTTCCCTGCGGTGTTGGCCAATTTGGCGCAGATCGTCTCGAGAAAAATACGCATATGGGCCATCAACGCTTACCCAACGATATCCTTTTGCGGCGAGATCGTCATATTTGTCTGCTAACGCAGCTGGCGTAAGCCAAATGGCAACAGCTCCTATACATAGAATTCTTAGTACTTTCATAAGTGTCCCTTAGTGTTTTCCCACGCCGCCTAATCGCGACGCTTCATCGGATTTGTCGCGAGAAGTTGGAAAACCTTACAATTGCCACGAGTGCGGCGCGCATATCGTTCAGCGCCGTTTTGTAGGAAATCGAGAACAAGAGAAAAAGATAGATACTGCGATCTTACCCAAACTCTCCACTTTCTATTTCCATGTAAGGACTTCTCCGCTCCTCCGACAAATGAGCATGAACTTATCAGAACTCGTTCAACCGAAAAATATCGTTAATTTTGGATTCGCGACGCTCGTTGCAGCAGCGCTCTTGGGAGATACTCCGTCGGCTAAGGCCGAAACGCCGGATATCTTCACGAAACACGGGCTTGCGATTCCGGGAGCTTATTTCGCCAAAAAAGAAACTGGCAAACCCACAACGATCGCGGTCAGCAAATCAGCAAAGACTGTTGGAAAGCAAAAGCAGACAGCGCTCGAGGTTGGTAAGAAGCGTCCGCAGCCCGCTCGCTTGGCAAACGCGACCTCATAACGAAGGCTTACCGGAGAAAGCGGGCGGAAATTCGAGAAGCAGTCGCAATCCCCGACCGTGATCGGTTCTATGTCCTGGCTCCTGATGGACACCGGAGGAACGACGAAAACACAAAATAATGAAAGCGATCTCAACTCTCCTGCTAGCTCTCATTGCAACGTCGGCTTGTGTTTTCGCTGAAGCAAAGAAACCTAGGATTGCCGTAGACTCCCAGGGCGTAGCGATCCAAGGCTACGACCCAGCCGCTTATTTTAAGCAAAACAAACCGGTGAAAGGTTCGCCAGCTAACCAAAGCATTTATCACGGGGCGAGGTTCTACTTTGCTTCTGTCGCCGACAAGAAAGAATTCGACAAGAATCCCAGCAAATATGCGCCAGCCTACGGAGGATATTGCGTCAACAACCTAAGAAAAGGCAAGTTAGTAAACGGCGATCCTAACGTGTTCTTTGTCTACAAGGGAAAACTTTACTTTTGCAGCGAAAAGAAAGGCGCAGAAGAGTTCAAGAAGAACATCGACCAGCATTTGGACGAAACATATGATCGTTGGCGTCAGCTGTTTGGGTCGTAGAACGTCCCCGGTCTAGAGACCTGCAGCGATCGAAAGACGGCCGAAGGTGACCTCAAAATCACGCCGCTTCGTCCGGTGACTCCGCCGCAGGCAGAGAGTCTTAGGGATGCTGGACAGGCTTCTCCGAGTGCTTCACACACCAACGCAATGGCCAGCCTTTGATCGCGTCCTGAATAGTCGGAAATTTCGGTTCCAGCGGTAAGTGATTGCGAGACCAGAGCCGAGCGCTACCGGTCGAATCGATGACCGTTATCGCTCGATAGCCGTCGAGTTTGGGCTCAAAAATCCACTCAGGGCTGTCAAATGGGTCTTTCACAGGGGCAGCAGCCATCGGCGCACCGAACTCCGGCAGCGGCTTGTTAGGCATAGCGGTTTACTGAACGGATAAGAATGTTTTCAGCCGTTCAATAGTTCTTCGTTTGGCCGAGAGGGAATAACGGCCCACCATCGGGCTCTCAACTGGAGTGTTGTAACTTCGAGCACAGGCCCTGGCCAATGCGACTGCGCGCATTGGACGGCACATGGAAGGCTCCGCCGCTCAAGCGGGTGAACTGAACACGAAAGGAGAATAAAACGTGAGGACCAAACTCATCATCTACGCCCTGGCGGCGCTGACTCTTATCAACGGAACTCAGGCACAGTCGCAGGCAGGCAACGCCGTCCCGGTCACCCGCGACAGCTTCATTCGCGCCGAGTCCGATCGTTATTTCGGCAAGATTGCCAAGAATGGAAGTTTCGGCAAATTCACCCACAATCGCGAACTGACGCCGATCGACAAGCAGCTTGTCGTGAGAACGAACCGCGACACGCTCTTTTCCGCGGGCGTTTTTGATCTTGATGCGAGGCCCGTGACGGTCAGCCTGCCTAATGCGGGCAAGCACTTCATGTCGATGCAAGTGATCCATTAGGACATGTATACTCCTCAAGTTACCTATGACGCGGGCAGCTACACCTTCACAAGGGAGCAGATCGGCACGCGCTACGTCCTGCTGGTAGTCCGCATACTGGTCGATCCGGCAAACCCAGAGGACATGAAGTGGGTCCACAACCTGCAGGACGCGATCAAGGTCAGCCAGCAGAGTCCCGGCAGCTTCGAAGTGCCCAACTGGGACCCCGCAAGCCAGAAGAAGGTGCGCGACGCGCTGCTGGCGCTTGGAGCGACCCTCCCCGATACAAAACGCATGTTCGGCACGAAGGACCAGGTCGATCCGGTGCGGCGTCTGATCGGAGCCGCCTCGGTTTGGGGCGGCAATCCCGAGAAGGACGCATTGTATCTCAACGTCACACCGAGCAAGAACGATGGCACGACCATCTACAAGCTTAAGGTCAAGGACGTGCCGGTCGACAGCTTCTGGTCGATCAGCGTCTACAACGCCGAGGGCTACTTCCCCCCCAAATGAGCTTAACGCCTATTCGACTAACAATATCACGGCGAAGAAGGGCGAAGACGGCTCGGTGGCCATCCAGTTCGGCGGCTGCGACGGCACAATTCCCAATTGTTTGCCGATCATGAAGGGCTGGATTTATACGGTTGCGCCTCTATCGGCCCCGCGCCGAGATTTTGAATGGCGCCTGGACTTTCCCCGAGGCTCAGCCCGTGAATTGAGTTCGCATCGACCCGGAGATTGCACGATTCCAGCTGCAAACGGTGGTAGAACTTATGTTAGCATCTTCTTCCGTTCATATCACCGAACTGATCGACCGGCGTCCTCTCGGGCGGTTGTAGATCAGGATCATCGTGCTGTGCGGTTTTGTGGCCCTGCTCGACGGATTCGACCTTTGTAACCGAGGAATCCGCCGATGGACTCGGTCCCTCAGGAATATTTCCTATCGCGCGAGCATCATGATAACTCAACCGAGTTGTACGAAAGAGCTCTTTATCGACCATAGCATGAAGTTATCGGAACGCCGAAGTTAATCGAACTGGGTCATGATGATGCGACAAGAGGAACTCGAGGCACTGCAAAAGATCTTCCCGTTTGCGCCTTTGGCGACGAGCTACGGGATGGGATGGAAGGGACTGCAAGCGGTTCGTTACCATAAGAGTCACATCAGTGAATTGAGTGCAGCGGGCACAACGAGGACGCATGTGCTTGTCCTGACCATCCAGCCGTCGGAAAAGATGGACCTGCGGTATGAGGGGGTGAAGCGGGACAGGCCGCTTCCCGCGGGCTCGATCACGCTGGTCCCAGCCGGGAGTTCCGTGCTGTGGCGTCGGCAGGGGAGCATAGACTCGCTCCTCATTTATCTAGAGCCGAGCCTGGTCGCGCGGGTCGCAGCCGAGTCGTTCGAATTCGATTCAACCCGGACGGTGGTGCCACCGCTGGATGGCTTGAACCTGCCTGAACTGCGCTCCGCAATGGTGGCCGTGGATGCCGAATTGAGGGCCGGCGGCGTCGGAGGGCCGCTGTTTGTTGAGTCACTCGCCACCATTCTGTGCGTTCATTTGATCCGTCATATCACGGGTCCGCAGCGGCTGCCGGCCTCGGCGAACGGCGTACTTTCGCGCCGGAAGCTCTACACAGTCATCGAATACATCATGGAAAATCTCCGGGGCAGTCCGACGCTGGAGCAAATGGCTGCTGTCGCCCACCTCAGCCCCTCTCACTTTGCGCGGCAGTTCAGGGCGGCTACCGGGTTGGCGCCCCATCAGTATGTGATCGCGCGCCGCGTTGAACGAGCGCAGCAACTCCTGCGGGAAGAGGACGATCTCGGCTTGGGAGAGATCGCATTCCGCACTGGCTTCGCGGACCAAAGCCATCTTTCCTTGCACTTCAAGCGGATCGTCGGCGTCACGCCGCGACAGTTCCGGATTTCCGCAAGAATCTTCTAAAAGAAAGTAAGCTCCTACAAGAAATCGTCGAGCGGGCGCATTAGCCTACGCCCCAAGGAGCACGCAGGTAATCTGATCGCGCTGCTGCTCAAAACCTGAACTAAAAAGGAGTTTGAGAGTTTGCGAGAGCAATCGCTCACATGCTCCGCAAGATGAATGCGGCGATTTGGACAACATGAACTCAACGATAAAAATTTGACCGTGAACCATCAGACTGGGACAAGCTCTTTGGGTAGAGCGGAAGCCACGCCGACAATAGTGGTGAGGGAAGAAACGGGGTCGCTGGCTGTTACTACACCGGTACCGCTCAAAGATCGTATCTTCAGCTTGGACGTGATTCGAGGAGTTGCCTTGCTGGGTATCCTCCTGATCAATATAGAAGATTTCGCGGCGCCGGAAGCATTACATGACATTCCCATAGGCACACCGATAGCGGCATTTTTCGGTCCGCACGCCCAGCTTCACCTCATTATTCTGATGCTGAAGTGGGTTTTTGCTGAGGGGAAAATGAATTTCCTCTTTTGCATGCTTTTCGGTGCGGGTGTTGTTTTAATGACTACCCGGGCTGAGCGGCGAGGTACCGGCCAGCAGATCGCCGATATCTATCTGCGTCGCAACCTATGGCTGGCGCTCTTTGGATTTTTGCATGGAATTTTCATTTGGTGGGGAGACGTCCTCTTTGACTACGGCCTAGTCGGCGTTCTGATGCTGTATCCCTGCCGTAAATTGAAAGCAAAAACCTTCTTTATCATTGGTACCTGCATCTCCATTCCGCTCGTCACGATCGTATTGTTTTTCTGGCTCGGCTCCGCTAACGACTTCAACCTCAGCAGACAAGCTGCCGTCGCCGACGCCCGGGAACGAGCCGGTCAACCCCTGAGGCCTGAGCAAAAACAAGCGCAGCGGGAGTGGACCGCGCGGGTAAACTCCCAAAAAGTAACGCAGCAAAGCATCGATGCTGCGATGGCGGCGGCAGATGAGAGTTACCTTGCTGGCGTGATTCATCGGGTGGAAAACTATCTGGGATCTCGGGCCGCTTTAACCCATTTCTTCTACGGTATCAACGCCCTTGGTGCCATCCTCATTGGTATGGGTCTTTTCAAATTCGGTTTCCTCACCGCCGAGAAATCTTATGCGACCTATATCTGGACGGCCGCGCTTGGATTTCTAGTGGCAGCTCCTCTATACGTCATTGGCATCTGGAAGGCATATACCAGCGCTTTTTCTGTTTTGGCCTTCGATAAATGGATCTGCCTTCCCTATTTTCTCAATCGCGAGGCAGGTGGACTTGCCGTCCTATCGATGATCCTGTTGGTTATTAAGAGCGGTGTGTTCCGGACCTTTCAATCGATGCTAGCTGCAGTGGGTAGAACCGCGCTCAGCAATTATCTACTCACCAGCATCCTGTGCCAATTTCTCTTTCGCTGGGGACCGTGGAAGCTGTATGGCAAACTCGAGTACTATCAATACAATTACGTTGTTCTCGTTGTTTGGGTGATCAATCTTATCGGGAGCACGCTTTGGCTACGTGCATTCCGGTTCGGCCCAATGGAGTGGGTATGGCGCTCGCTAACCTACCTTAAACTTCAGCCGGTGCGCATCAACCCAAGCGTTCCGGCTAGGTAACCAAGAAACGCCCGGGACGATGGGAATGAATGGCACCAACAAGGATCTCTAGGTAGATGGTTGATAAAGAACAAATCGCTTATATGAACGGACCAAAACATCGATTGATTGAAAGAAACGGTATTGTGAGGCATGTGCCTGAGCAAAGGGAAGGTCCGCTGGTGCTTCTCTGCCACGGGCTTTCAAAAATGTGGTGCCTATTCTCTGGGAACTAACCATGCCCCGTGACGTTCAATCACCAAAAGTGCAGCTTCGTCGTGCGACGCCGGAAGATGCCGAGGCGTGCGGTCGTATCTTTCTTGAGGCTTTCAGCGGCATCAACAATCAGCATGGCTTCGCGCCTGAGATTCCGACCGTGGAATCCGCAATAGGCATTCTCGCGATGCTTTTCTCTCATCCGGGTTTCTATTGCGTTTTGGCCGAGCGAGACGGTCAGACTCTAGGCAGCGTCTGTCAGGACGAGCGCTCAACCATTGCTGGGGTTGGACCACTGAGTATTGCGCCGGACGCCAGAATCGAGGAATTGGACGCATTCTTGCCCTGTCGATGATCGATCGGGCGAAGGAACGCGGCTTATCCGGTACTCGACTGCTACAAGCTTCCGCGTTTTCGAGTAAACACAATGCAACGGCGACTAGTTCCTTCCGGACAAATTGGCCTTGATTGGACAGGACGGAACGATCGCCCCGGAAACACCAAATTGCCGAGCAACAAGCCGTCGTCGAGATCACCTCCGGCGAGCCACTGGCCAAAGCTTGGCTGATTCTCAACGAGGGCGAATTGATCGGATATTTCATCTTATCCTTAACTTTCAGCTTGCGATCTGGCAGAGGAGCAGTGCTTGACCAAATCTATCTAACTCCTGAGCTACGAACACACCGAGTTGTTTGTCGAGCTATAGAGTTCGCAGAGTACCAAGCCGCGCTAGTTGGTGCAAGTATGCTGGACCTCAAATTCACGTTCAAAGACAGACGTGAGCCCGTTGCATTTGAGCGCATTGGTTTCCAAAAGGGACACTCATTTATGAGCAAACAGTTAGAGCCATGGCCGACTTACTATCGCCGAAGTCGCCTGAGCGAGTAACGGAACTTCGTTGGCGTGCGAAACCGCCGTAGATTCAGTTCATCTACCACGGGCGCGGTTCAGTTGTGATTCCACTCCCTTTAAGAATCTTAACGCGGTCCTGGCGATTTGATCCGGATCTGCTGCTCGACTGTCCAGACCAATTTCCGCGGTCAAGTATCCGCTATACGCGCAATCGTTTAGCGCTTGCATCAGTCCCACCCAGTCTACTCGACCTTCGCCGGGAATTACCCGATTGCTATCGGATACGTGGACGTGCACTAGATCTTTTCGCATTGCTCGAACGTAGTCCGCTGGTATCTCGTTGCGATAAAGTGCGTGAAGAGTGTCGAACATCACTTTGATATTGTCTTGCCCAACGCTCCGCATCAATTCCAATGCATCATCTGCAGTCTCAATGAGGTTGGTGGCGGCTGCGGTCGGCTCCACCACAATCGTGATCCCTTTGTTGTTTGCGTGTGAGGCTATCTGATCCAAGCAGTCTCTGCTCCGATCCCAAGCTTGTTGGCGACTCGTGCCAAAAATTTGCCAACCTGCGATGTACAGAACCTTTTCCGCACCGAGATCTAACGCGAGATCAATCACCTCGTTATAATATCGGACGGTGGCTTCCCTCTCTTCGGCCAAAGGGGACGCTGGGTTAAACCCTGGTCCTCCTCCGGGAGTTGCCAGCAGGCTAATGGCTTGGAGACCGCAATCGGTCAACAGAGCTCGCAGCTCGGCTCTTCTTTCCTTGTTCAAGTATGCTGGCCACGCGTGTGGCGAGGCACAACCGATCTCGACGCCGTCGTAACCAATTGCTGCAATCCGCCGAATGGCCTCATCCAGCGGATAGCAAGGCAGCCACGAGGGAAAGCTGCTGTAGGCCCACGTGTTGAAAGCGTACTTCATAATTTAGGAAAGTGTTTTATTTGAGTGAAATTGACCGATAGCCGATTCCAGCCGGCCATTACGTGTCGAAAAGCAGTTCCTTTAGTTCATTCATTGGCGTTTCGCTAGCCCACATCACAATCACTCCATCCTTTTCCTCGAACATCATATGCCAGCCGTTTTCGGAATATTGGCCAGAAGCGATACCCAGACCTCCTACTGCCTGCTGTCGGATAACCACTAGATGAAGCAGTTTACCAGAAGGCAAGTGGAAACAAGTGAGAGAGGCTGGCTGTTGGCGCCATAGGAAAACGCGGCAACCTTCCGTGGGAACCTCGCGCAGCTTTTGCGGAAACCAGCGAAGCCTCGGCGCTTGCCGCGCATCAATAAAAGCTTCCGCGGTCGTAAGAGTTGCGGTTTCCAAATCGAGTTGCGGCCTCGGCTTAATTGCTACCATAACCAGAACGTCGGAGCGAAAATTCCGGAACGATTGGATTGAACTGCTGAAGAAGCCAGATTGATAGCTCAACGCTATGGCCACTAGGACAATTGTCGCAGCGAGTGCTAACCAAGTGGTCTTCCACGATTGAGTTGGAGCAGCGTTCGCCTCAAGCGACCGGAGAATATTTTCTTTCAGTCCTTCTGGCGGGCAGATTGATGCTAACTTCTCAGTAAGGATTTCGTCAAATTCCCGCTGGTGTACCAGCCAATCGCTGAGCTCGGGATCACTCGCGGCGAGTTCCGACGGTTCGCGCTTTGGCGGGTTCGTGCCCTCTGCATTAGAAACTCGGAACGCGTGCAGACATTCTTTGGCTTGTTCTCTGTTCATCTTGAGTCTCCGGGCTACCGGATTTCGGGAGCGGGATGATCTTGTCAGAGGTGCTCTCTAAAGTTGCTGCCAGTACGCGTCTCAATTGTTCCTTTCCCCGGGAAAGCCGCGACATCACTGTGCCGATGGGAATTCCCAAAGTCTCCGAAATCTCCTTATAGGAGAGGTCGGCCAAGTAAAATAATTCCAGCGCGGATCGATAACTTTCCTCGATCTTCGCAAGTGCGGCCAAGGCGGTTCTTCCGTCAATAGTGCGCAGTGCGTCCGACTCAATTCCAGGAATTTCGTTCTCTTCCGGCTGAAACTCTACTTCCGGATGGGCTGTGTGAATTCGAATCTTTCGGAGAAATTCCCGGCGGAGCGTGGTAAAGAGCCAGGCTTTGATCCTTTCGGGCTCTCGGATCTGGTTCTCGTGTTTCGCCAGGATAAGGAACGTTTCCTGCGTAAGGTCAGCGGCCTCACTCTCATTTTTTGCCAAGGCCAAACCAAACCGGTAAAGACCAGCATAATATTCCGAAACGATCGCCTGCAGGTCTATCTTCTTAGCCACTATGAAAGAAATGCGATTGGTTAGTATTTCAGCTGAGTTTTTTGCACGGTCACTCCCAATTGGTCGGAGCAAATGGCATTTCCTTACAGAAGCGATGTGCTGCTGCGAAAAACCGTCCTGGGGAGTTCGAATCCAGAAGAACTCCCCGGGAAAGTCTACAAATCCTTACACGATCGAGAAGTGTCAGAGATAATAAGAAATTGTAAGGTATCCATCCGATGTTTTGAGAGAATCCAAGGGGCTTTCGGAAGCCGTGGTAATTTTAGCAAATAAATCGTTCGCCAAAGCCACCACGCGATGAACCCAGAGAAGTTGATGCCGAGAATTCTGGCAACGCCGGTACGACGACCGATCGAGGCAAGGAGGCCGGGTGTCTTGAGCTGGAAAGGCTTCAAGGCCTCACTGCGAACGCTCGCGACGATATTCTAGGCCAGCACCTTACCTTCGCGTGAGGGCGTGTTGCTCCGTGGGCGGGTGATATCCGCCCTGTTGATCGGAATTACGGCGCAGTCGCCAAGCGCCCATACGCCCGAAAAACCTTCGACCGCCAGCGTGCGAGAGAAAGATAAACTCCGATCTCCGACAAGCAGAGCCTCTTTTTTTGCAAAAGACGCGTAAGGAAAGCGGAATATCCCCGACCAACATATGAGAATTCGTTCCAAAAGGTTCCGTTCGTCGCGGCTTTGATGAGCGCACCTCTCGATTTGGCACCCAGCATAATTTCGCAGAGTAAAAGGAGCATCGCACATAAACGAAAAATGATAACCGCCTTTCATCGAACCGAATTTGCCCGCGCCGCCCATTTCTCTCGACGGCCGCTTTCATTTAATCAGGAATGAAAACAACGAATAATGCCCATCTGTAAGAAATATGGATACAAACAAAGTCACGACTGATACACGTACAGTAAAGGACTTAGCAAAGAATCTTTCAAAAGATTACCCGCGCAGCCCGCGCGAGATCCTGGGGGGTTATGTTATCGCTGCCCGGACCCTGGACAAATGTCGCGCAACACTCGCCGGAACCGCCGGTGAATACCACTTTGACTGTCCGCTCGATAACTTCTTTTTCGCTTTTGCGCAAATCTCTGCTGACGACTTCAAGAGTTTTGTCGCTACCGGTGTTTCCGACGAAGAGGTCGCT
>WNFI01325067.1_pt1 | contig 14905 bp, 18 predicted proteins | sample 5400471 | NCBI WGS metagenome assembly WNFI01 (sample SAMN13153348, study PRJNA577476) | soil metagenome | isolation source: 100 cm saprolite on Douglas fir-dominated hillslope | place: USA:California | collected 2013-09-17
ATCGTCCTCATGTTTTTTGTTCCTTTCAGTGTGTATACACGTATTTGCGCTAAAAAACGACTATCCAACCAAAGAATAGCAAGAATACCAGGAAATGCTCTATCTGGCCGCCGCGCGAATCGCAGAGAACTCGGTCGGCAGACCATCGAAGCGTTCTCGGCCAAGCGCGAACTCGATCCTCGCCTGTGCTTCTTGCCACAGCGGCCAGGCGAGTCTGAGAGCCTGTTCTCCTTCCTGGGTCAGAAACACCAGGCGCATGCGCCGATCTTGGCCCTCCTCAATACGAACCAGGTGCTGTTTGGCAAGCACCTCCAGGTTGCGGGCAAGGGTCGTCCGATCCATGACCAGGATCTTCGCCAGACGATTGATCGTGACTGGTGCCGCTTCGGTAATCGTGGCAAGCAAGGTAAATTGTGTGATGTAAAGGCCACTTGGGGCCAGAACCTCGTTGTAGAATTGGGTGAGGGCACGATCGGTGCGCCGAATCGCCGCGCAGGCGCAACGTCGTACCTCGCTGGTTTCAATCTGGTCGCTCATACTCTTCCTCTCCGACTATTAGGTGTACATACACGTATATTACCACGCATGTGCTGCGTTGTCAAGAAGGAAACTAAGCTTCTAGACATTTGGAGATAAGGCCTGTCATCCTGAGCGCAGCGAAGGATCTCTGCGACCGGGGAACGAGATCCTTCGCTGCGCTCAGGATGACAGGCCGGATAGCACGTACGTCCGCTCACGGGAGGTCTTATCTCCAAATGTCTGCTAAGCTTCCTTTTCAAAAGTTTTACCTTTCGTTTTCGTAAAAAACATTGACATTTTCGTAAATTTCAATTATGCTATAGGAAGTTATGATACGTTATTTCTTTCGATTTGAATTGTTACCGTGGAGGATTTAACGCATGATTGGCCTACGACATGATACGAGACCGAGGATCGGCATCTTTGCTGTTGGATTGGCGGCCTACTGGTCTCAGTTTGAGACGCTCTATCCTCGTCTTCACGACTATCTCTCCCATGTCGAGTCACGACTTGCACCATGGGGTGAGGTGATATCTGGAGGGATGGTTGACTCTGTAGAGAAGGCTCGCGCAACTGGTGCTCTTTTTGCTCAGAAGCATGTTGATATCATCTTCGTCTACGCCGCCACCTATGCCACGTCATCGCAGGTGTTGCCAGCCCTACAACAGATCAATGCCCCCGTTATTGTCCTGAACCTCCAGCCTTCACCTGCGCTGGAGTACGAGACAATGACCACGGAAGAGTGGCTTGCTAATTGCTCGGCCTGCTGCGTGCCCGAGATAGGCGGAGCGCTCACGCGTGCGGGTATTGCGTTTAGAGTTCTTTCGGGGTCGCTCTTTGAAGATAGCAAGGTCTGGTCCGAGATTGAGGCGTGGTGTCGCGCAGCCAAAGTTGCGCGGGAGGTGCAGGAAGCCCGCATCGGCTTCCTCGGCCACACCTATCCAGGGATGCTGGACCTGTATTCCGATTTTACGGCGGTGCAAGGGCAATTGCGGAGCCATATCGAAGTGCTCGAGATCGATGATCTGGTGTCGCGTGTCCAGGCCGCCACTGATGAAGAGATCCGCGAGAAGATCCACGAGATCGAAGACATCTTTGATATCGCTGAAGCATCGACCGATCCTATCGCAGCGCCGATGGAGCGAGAGGATCTGGAGTGGAGTGCACGTGTGGCGGTGGGACTAGATGCCCTGGCGCGTGATTTTGACCTCAATGCTCTTGCCTACTACTACCGTGGTTTGGATGGCAATGTGAATGAGCGTGTCACGGCCGGAATGATCGTCGGCAACTCGCTACTGACAGCAAAAGGTATCCCGTGTAGTGGAGAAGGAGACCTCAAAAATGCCATTGCCATGCTCATCATGGACCGGTTGGACGTGGGTGGCAGCTACACGGAGATCTATGCCATGGATCTGAAGGAACAGTTCATGTTGCTGGGACATGATGGACCTGGACACCTTGCTATCTCGGAGCAGCGTCCCGTCCTGCGTAAGCTCAAGCTCTATCATGGCAAACGAGGGTTTGGAGTATCAGTAGAGTTTAAGGTCAAGTTCGGGCCAGTCTCCGTTCTTGGCGTGACGCAGCGCGTCGATGACAAACTGAAGTTCCTGGTGGCGGAAGGCGAAAGCCTCCCGGGACCAACGTTTCGCATCGGCAACACGAATAGCCGCATTCGTTTTGCCCTTGATCCCGCTGCCTTTGTGACGCGGTGGAGCGAGGAAGGTCCAACGCATCATATGGCACTGGGCACCGGTGCAGTGGGTGACTTGCTTGAAAAGGTAGGTTATCTCCTGGGCATCCAGACCGTCCGTATCGGATAGGATAGCTGGCTCGTTCAGTCATATCAAAAAAATGAGAAAGTAGGAGTCAGAAGCTTTGTCGATGAACACTCAAGCACGGCGAAAAAGAATAGAGGAGCTCCTGCACGCGGAGGGCTTTTGCAGCGTCAGTTCTCTTGCCAAACAGCTCGATGTCTCTGAGGTTACCATTCGCAATGATCTGAGCAGTCTCGAGGACGAGGGGAAGGTCACACGCATTCATGGCGGGGCCATGCTGGCAATGGAGCGTGCGCGAGGAGAGTCCTTCGAAGAGCGCAGCACGATCAACCAGGACAAGAAGTTGTGGATTGCCCGGCAAGCAGCTACGTTAGTTGACAACTACGATAGCCTCATCCTGGATGCCAGTACCACCGCCTTCTACATGGCGGACTGTCTCAAAAAGCACCGCGGCCTGACCGTATTTACCAATGGGATCGAGGTGGCGTTCCGTCTGGCAGAAAATCGCTCCAACAAAGTGGTATTGACGGGAGGGCTCCTGCGACCCGAAACCGCCTCACTGACCGGTCAGTTCGGCAACGGCGTGCTTGGAGGAGTACACATAAACAAAGCGTTCCTCTCCTGCACTGGCTGGTCTCCTACGCTCGACCTGATGGATGACGACCTTTTTGAAGTGCAGTTGAAGAAGGAAATGGTCGAAGTCTCGGAGTCTGTTATTCTGCTGGTTGACTCAAGCAAGTTTGAGAAGCAGGGTGTGGCCGCTTTTGCGCCTATGAACCGCATCAGTATGGTGATCACGGACGACCAGGTCAGCCCAGTCCATCTTACCCAGCTCAGGCAGGCGGGTGTTCAGGTAAATATCTGTAGTGACCATAGCACTCGCGTGCTAGAAGGAGGCAATGGCGAGAAGAAAATCCGCATCGGCTTCGCCAACCAGGATGACAGCGCTTCATTCCAGGCACTTGTGCGACAAGGACTCGTCCAGGCCGCCACCGCCGCAAACGTAGAACTCTTGCTGGCCGACAATCGTGAGGATGGGCCAACTGCTCTGGCCAACGCCGAGTATTTTGTGCAAGAGCAGCTGGACCTCGTTGTCGAATTTAATACCAATGTGGATTATGGCAATGTCATCATGGATCGCTTGCGATCTGCAAAGATTCCCGTCATTGCCATCGATATTCCCATGCCGGGTGCAACCTTCGTGGGAGTCGATAACTACAAAGCGGGCCTCATGGGAGGACGCCTGGCAGGCGCGTATGTGAACCAGGTTTGGAAAGGCCACGTGGACAAAGTGCTTTCTCTTGAGTTACCTTCTTCTGGTCCAGTGCCAGCGGCGCGCATGCAGGGTCAGATCGATGGCTTGCGAGAATCCGTTCAGGTGCCAGAGCAGGATATTATTCGCTTGGACAGCAAAAATATGTATGTCGAGGCGCGCAAAGCGGTTGCCGCCATGCTGCCCGCTCTGAAAGCCGCCCGTCATGTCGTCGTCCTTGGCATCAACGATGAAGTTATCATGGGGACCCTTGCAGCCTTTGAAGAGGCAGGAGGAAGCGAGCGCGTTGTCGCGGTGGGACAAGGCGCTGACCAGGCAGCGCGCCAGGAATTGTCCCGGTCGGGCAGCCGCATGATCGGCTCGGTTGCCTTCTTCCCAGAATACTACGGTCACCTCATTCTCAACCTGGCATTACAGGTACTCCAGGGCAAGCAGGTCCCTCCAGCGGTCTACACGGATCACATCCTGGTGCTCTCCGAGCAGACGATCAATACCCTTGACCTTTCGGCGTTACCTTATGAGCGCATCTCCGTGCTGAAGTACGGACATCGCAAGTTTTCCCGGTCTGACCTTTCGGCGTTACAGCGTGTTTGAAAGAAGAGGTACAGCTTGCAAAGAATCGCCTTTATCATGAAGCTCGAGTCCGGCTACGAACAGGAATACAAGCGTCGCCATGACGAAATATGGCCCGAGATGCTCGAAGCCTTGCGCAATGCGGGTATACACAATTACAGCATCTTCCTCAGTGGCGAGCAGCTCTTCGCCTACCTGGAAGTTGAAGACTTTGACAGGATGGTGAAAACGCTTGCAACCGATCCTACGAATGCGCGCTGGCAGGCTTCCATGCAATCGCTTATTGAAGTTCCGGTCGACGCCCAGACGAACTTTGCGCCCATCCTTGCAGAGATGTTCCACATGGATTAGCTCATCCTGGCACTTCTTTTCAGTTGTTCTCTGTAGTGCGTTTTTCTAATGGATCGGTTCTTTCTAGCAAAGGAGGAAAGACATGGATCGCAAATCCTTGAAACTATTTTTCTTGATGGCCCTGATTGGCCTCTTCCTGCTGAGTGCTTGCGGTTCTACTTCCGCGTCGAGCGGCAGCCAGGGAAACACGGGCAAACGCTACAAGATAGGGTTTGCCAATCTCACCGAAGGTATATCTTTCACCACCCAGGTACGCCAGAGCATCGAGCAGGCTGCAAAGCAAGCCGGAAACATCGATCTTGTTGAGGCCAACAACAATCTTGATGGCGCTACCGCTCTTGCCAACGCCGATAACTTCATCACACAACAGGTGGATGGTGTGATTGAGTTCCAGACGGATGCGAAGTTTGGCAACGTCATTATGGACAAATTCCGCGCGCATAACATTCCCGTGATTGCTATTGATATTCCCATGCCGGGTGCCACCTTCTTTGGCGCGGATAACTACCATGCAGGCTTTATTGGTGGTCAGGGGCTGGGACAGTGGATTCAGAAAAACTGGAACGGCCAGGTTGACGCGCTCATCTCACTCGAACTCCCCCAATCGGGTGAGATCCCTGCCGCACGTATGCAGGGCCAGCGGGATGGGCTGGAGTCCGTTGTAGGCAAGATTCCTGAGTCGAAGGTCAAACATCTCGACAGTAAGAATACGCTTGAGGAGGCACGTAGGCTTGTGGCCGATGTACTCACAACCTTGCCCAATGCCCACCATATCGCTGTTGTCAATATCAATGACGACACCGCTTTGGGTGCAATCGCCGCCGCCCAGGCAGCAGGGCGCATCAATGATATTGTGGTCGCGGCGCAGAACGCAACCGAGAATGCCCGGATAGAAATACGCAAGCCTGGCAGCCGTTTCATCGGATCAACCGCCTATTTCCCTGAGAAATATGGCTTCAAGATTATTCCTGCCATGCTCAAATTGCTACAGCATCAACCTGTCCCGCCAGCCATCTATGTCGATCATGTCTTTATTACCAAGGATAACGTAGACAAGTATTACCCTCAGGGCTAGTTGTCTGTCTTCGGCCAGAAGGAAACGATGAAAAAAGTTTCCTTCTGGCACTCCATGAAAGAGGTCATATGGCTGAAGACGATTTGAGGACGAGTCTCACAGAGCCAGGTAATGGAGCATCGACAGTTCCTGTGCTGAGGATGCAAGGCATTCGGAAAAGCTTTTCAGGCGTAGAGGTGTTACATGGCGTCGATCTGACCCTGTACCGTGGAGAAGTCCTCGCCCTGCTTGGAGAGAATGGTGCGGGCAAGTCGACACTGATCAAAATCCTCAATGGAGATTACAGCAGAGACGCTGGAGAGATTCTCATCGATGGTAATCCCGTAGAGTTGAAATCACCGCGCGAAGCAGAGCATGCGGGGATCAGTGTGATTTACCAGGAACTCAACTATGCTCCCGATCTCTCGGTGGCTGAGAACGTCTTAGTCGGGCATCTCCCTCACCTGCGCGGTCCCCTCAGGTGGTTTATAGTTGACTGGCGCGAGACCTATCGCCGCGCTGAGCAGGTCCTGGACACGCTCAAAGCCGACGTGAACCTGCGACAACCGATGAGACAGCTCAGCATCGGGAAACAACAGACGGTGGAGATCGCCAAGGCTCTTTCCATCAGGGCGAAGATCCTGGTCATGGACGAGCCCACAGCAGCGCTCACCCCACACGAGGTAAACCTGCTCTTTGAGACCATCGCCAGGTTACGCGATCAGGGAGTCTCAATTATCTACATCTCGCATCGGCTTGATGAAGTGGAGCAAATTGCTCAGCGCGTGACGGTGCTGCGCGACGGCAATGTCGCAGGAACAGTGCAGATGAACGAAGTCACGCGGCGCGATCTTGTACGCATGATGGTCGGACGTGATCTCGCCACCATCTACCCGACGCGGCACGGCGTCAGGGGCGGTACTGCCCTTGAGGTCGCTCATCTCAGTCGCCAGGGTGCTTTTACCGACGTGAGCTTTACAGTGCGTGAAGGGGAGATTGTGGGACTGTTTGGTTTGCTTGGAGCGGGCCACGCGGAGGTCATCAGGGCCATCTTCGCGGATGAACCCGCGACGTCCGGCGAGATCAAGATGCACGGCACGCCCGTACAGGCAAAGACGCCACAGGATGTCAAGCGGCTTCACGTGGGCTTTGTCCCCGAGGATCGGAAAGTGGACGGGTTAGTACTGGACATGAGTGTCGCTGAGAATATCACGATTGCGAATTGGAGGAATTTGTCGCGCTACGGTGTCCTGCGACGAAAGCAGGCGCGCGAAAAAGCGCTGTACTGGTCAGGCCGGCTGGGGATTCGCGCCGCCCGTGGCATCCAACAGGAGGTGCGTACCCTGAGTGGTGGGAATCAGCAGAAGACCGTTCTCGCTCGGTGGCTTGAGACGGGGACGCGTTTGCTCTTGTTGAATGAACCGACGCGTGGAGTAGATATCGGAGCGAGAGCAGATATTTATGCCGTGCTGGAAGAGCTGCGCGAGCAGGGCATGGCACTCCTGCTGGTCTCCTCCGACATGGACGAAGTGCTCTCAATGAGCGACCGCGTTCTGGTCTTTGCCAAAGGACGACTCGTCGCCGAGTTTGAGGCCGCACAGGCCAGCCAGGAACGATTACTGAGCGCAGCCGCAGGAGGAGATGAATGATTACCGATCGTACAGAGAAACAACCGGAGCAGCAGAAGGCCGGGCTAAACATCACCAGAGGAATGCACTTTGACTGGCAGGGGGCATTTGGCCTGTTCGGGATCTATGTGCTCCTTATCGTGATTTTGAGCATCCTTTCGCCCTATTTTCTCAGCGTCAACAACTTCTTCAACATTCTGGTTGCCGTCGCTGTCATCGGCATCATGGCTGTGACGACGACGATGGTCATCGTATCGGGAGGCATCGACCTTTCCATTGGCTCGGTCGTCGCCATAGCCGGGGTGATGGTGGCCTTGCTCTCGCAGTTCATGCCTATTTTCCTTGCCGTCCTGGTCGCACTTGTGATTGGCATGGTGGTAGGTTACATCAATGGTCTCGCGGTGACACGCTTCAATATCAATCCGCTCATCGCGACGCTTGGTATGTTGTCGATTGTACGCGGCATTGCTTTTGCCGCCTCAGGTGGACTCACCCGCGACATCTTCGATCCAGCGTTTAGCTTTTTGGGACAAGGGTATCTGCTGGGGATCCCTTTCCAGGTCATTGTGATGGTACTCTTGTTCCTGCTTACTGCCTGGCTGATGCGTCAGACGACCTTTGGGCGAGCTATCTACGCTGTTGGCGGCAATGCTCAGGCAGCACGCTTAGCGGGATTGCCAGTACGTCGCTTGCAGGTGGCAGTGTACGTTTTGTCCGGGTTGAGCGCAGCACTGGCCGGCGTATTCCTCGCGTCACAGTTGAGCGCCGGGGCTCCAGCCGCTGCTACCGGGATTGAACTCAGTGTGATCGCTGCAGTGATCCTGGGTGGTTCCAGTCTGAGCGGCGGAAAAGGCACCATCTGGGGGACACTGCTTGGTGTCCTGATCTTGGGCACACTCAATAATGGCCTCACACTCCTGAATGTATCGAGCTACTACCAGGACGTGGCGCGCGGCCTCGTCTTGCTGTTAGCTGTGGGGCTGGATCAATTACGTCTGCGACTCACCAAAAGGTAGGAACCGGGAGAAGGATGTAGCCATGCCACTCGATCCCCAGGCACGCATACTATGGGATGCGCTAGCCGCCACTGGCGTCCCCCCAACGCACCTGCTCTCGGTTGCAGAGGCACGTCAGGCCATGTTTGACATCCTCCCTCTGGGGAGTCCGTTAGAGCCAGTTGCCTGGGTTGAAGACCGCCAGGTACCCAGTAGTATACAGGGAGCAGCCATACCAGTGCGCATCTATGCTCCTGAGGGCACTGGACCTTTTCCCGTGCTGGTCTTCTTCCATGGTGGAGGCTGGGTAGTGGGTAACCTTGAAATATATGACGCTATCTGTCGTACGCTCACAAATAGCGCAAGCTGCATCACTGTCTCGGTTGATTATCGTCTTGCCCCGGAACACAAGTTCCCTGCCGCTGCGGAGGATTGCTACGAGTCGACCCGCTGGGTAGTCGAAAACAGTGCCACATTTAACGGTGACCCTGGTCGCGTAGCTGTTGGAGGTGATAGCGCAGGTGGCAATCTCGCTACCGTGGTCGCTTTGATGGCCCGTGATAGAGGTGGTCCTCCCCTGGTCTTCCAAGTACTCATCTATCCTGTGACAGACCACTATACTGCTGGTCATGCTTCCTATGAAGAGAACGCCGAGGGCTATTTCCTTTCAAGGGACGAGATGATCTGGTTCTGGAATCACTATTTACTGGGTGAAGAAGAGGCAAAGCATCCCTATGCATCGCCGCTAAAAGCAGTGGATTTGCACGGCTTGCCTCCTGCCCTGGTGATTACTGCCGAGTTTGATCCGCTGCGCGACGAAGGTGAGATGTACGCTACGCGCTTGCGCGAGGCTGGCGTTCCTGTCATAGCCACCCGCTATGACGGCATGATGCATGGTTTTATCAATATGTCCGGTGTGCTGGATCAAAGCAAGCGGGCATTTTCCCAGATAGCCGCTGAGCTACATAAAGCCTTTAACAAGGCTGTGTAGGGAACAGCGACAAGACATTGGAAAGAGGAACGGAAGTAACTGTCATTGCGTTTGGAGGTAAGAGGCTTCGTCGTCGTGTATGGGAGGATGTGGGTGAGGGTGTTGGATTTGCAAAGAGGAAGAATATCAACGTGCGATACGGGAGCATGACGAAGCGAATTGCTCAGGTTTTCCAAAAGAAGACGTTGTAGAAGTACTCGATTCATCTCTCGCAGAAAGCGCATAGTCAGAGATGTGAGCATAGCGGTCGCTATGCTCACTCTTCTTCCATCATGCCAGAAAGACGGTTCCTATGCATCACGAACCCATATGGATACGCTTTTAAGTCTAGCCGCTCATATCCCTGTTCTTTCTGTATCTTCCTGGCCTGCTGTTCAGCATCTTCACGATCGCTGGCATAGAGTGCAAATAGGATATCTGAGTCTTGCGTCATACAACAGGAGAGTATCCACAGTGTCATACCGTCCATCCTTCAGGGTTCCTCTCTGCTTCCGATATTGCATTTCAAGTATATACTTTACAATATATGCTTAGCATGCTACTTCTGTCAATACGTACTCACTGGTACAATTCAGGCAATCTGACTTCGTAGGAGAGCCAATGATACGCTTGCGCGTGAAAGAAGTAGCTCAAGAAAAGGGGTTCAGCTTGGGCAAATTATCGCGGGCCTCTGATGTGGCTTATAACACCGTGAAAGCCATCTATCGAAACCCGTACAAGGAAGTCACCACCACAACGCTCAATAAGCTAGCGGCAGCGTTGGGAGTACCTGCATCCGAACTCATTGAAGATATACCAGATGAGTAATTTGAACAGACTGTAGACACAGGCAAGAGATGTCTTTCCTATATCAGGGGAGTAATGAGATGCGATTTCGTGATGATAACCATTATCTTCAGAACCGTGCGCAGTACCCCATCATTGGAAATAGGGATGGGCACGTCATCAGGGTGCATGTTCGGGATTGCGAATCTCTGCTGCGTCCTATTCGCTTGAGACAACGCCTCACTCGTGATTATCCAAAATACGGTGCGCACACTATTGATGATCTAGAACATGATGCAGTACGTGATGGCTGCACGCTCAGCTATGATTGTGATTGTCAACAGCACTAGACAAGGTGAATCTGCTCTCATAAACAGGTTCTTGAGCATGGATAATGATTTGCGATTTTTGCTGATATGGGTGATAGTAGGCACAGGTGAAGTTAATAGGATTATCATAGACCCCTGACTTTGTGTGCAAAGCTAGGTGAATTAAAGCAGTTTGATGAATCCTGCTTCTGTAAAATGGCGATCAGTGGTAAGTGCCTCACGTATTCCACGTTCGCGCATTACGTTGAAACTTGTTGCATCGACTAGACTCCATTCTTTATCCCAGTGGGTTCTAAGTAACGTAATTGCTAGAGCATGGCTTTTCTCACCAATATGTACAATCTCAATGTGAGGTAACGTTACTATCTGGTCAAGTGCCGCTAGCAAAATTTTGCTGCCTCTATTCATAAACTCAGCAATAATATAGTTAGTTGTTATGATCTGACGGTGTTCATCGATGACAAGTTCTAAAATCTCTCGCGCCTCTTTATGCAGAGGTTCTTTTATACCGAATACCTCAATCCAGCCAGAGGTATCTACAAAAAGACTATCCATTCTGGCTACCACTTACTACATCGCTCTATACTTGAGCAGATGGTTCTTGATGTTCAGTCGTCACATTCTCTGATGCTTCTTCCTCCAAAGAGTCAAGGAAACGCCGGAATGCCTCTTTCCTTGCATCGTAGTCCTCTGGTATTGGCGATGGTTTAAGGGTAGTTGTGACTTCAGTTGTAGTTTTTGTTGCTGGAATAAACGTCATGGTCGATTCGGCCGCTACTGGTTGTGTTGATGTGCGAATGAACTTTTTCCAGGAAGAGGAAGACTGGTAAGTTGGGCCAAAAGGTGCCGTTCCTTCGCTCATTGGCTGAAGGAGGGCATAAACCGTTGACGGCTCTAATTGGGCAACATGAGAGATGACAATAAATCTATTCATTTCGGCTTGCCTCCTCTTTACTTGCTTCTTCGCTAGGGCGATGCAACTGCTGAATAACTGTTGTCTGTTGATCGAATTGGCTTGCCATAAGAGTGAGGAATTGTTCCATCGTGTCGCGTGATACAGCAAAACGAAAAACAGGTTGAGCTACAGCCTGCCCCTTTTCACTCAGTTCTTCTATCTCCGCCCGATCTAGAGGCGGAATAGCACCCAAAGTAAAGTAAAACTCATCAATACTGAAACGAAGATTCAGCACATTCACATGATAGATGGGTAAGTGACTAGCGTCAGAAATCGTAACAGTGAACTTTATTGGTTTAGGTGCCGATTCTGATTGGCTCATGCTCTTCCTCCAACTGTAGAGAGTAAATTCATTTTACCATTTTTGCTACTACTATTGTACACTATGGTAATTTGTCAAACCTGAGCTAATATGAGACATGGAAGAGCTTATCGGGATTACACCACCAATCGACATTATGTGCAGACCCCTGACTTTGTGTGCAAACGCTACTTTATGTGCAAAGCCCCTGCGACCCCAGATGATATGCTCGGAGTCCTGGCTACTCCTTTGTCTACGCTGTGCCAATCACTTGGTTCCAGTGGCAAAGACATGAAGATGTCCCTGGTTCAGTGAAGAGGGCAGTGTCACACTTCGTGGGGTTTTGCCGGGCTGTAAGGCCACCTCTGCATAGAAAATATGAGGCTGGTCCGATTGCTTGCCAGCTTGTCCATTCCGGTAAGGCATAGTTGCCACGGTACCGTTACCGAAGGAAGGAGTCGACTTACCTGCATTGAGAGTCCAGTCGCTAAGGCCTAACGAGAAGGTTTGGGTCGTTCCATCGGTGTAGGTGATAGTTGCTGTCCCAATCGATGGGCCATTTGTCGCAGAGCCCAGGAATGCCAGGGTGGTCGCGCTGCTCACCGGAGCAATGGGGATGGCTTGTCCCTGCGCCTGGTAGTTATTTGCTAATCCCGCGGCTCTGTTCGGCCAGGTGAACGTCACGTTGTTGAAGACAACCGGATTTCCAGGAGCAATGCTCACCGCTTGCAAGGCCTGGGCCGAGTAGCTGAAGCCCACCCCGTCGTAGTTGGCTGCCTTTGGATTGCTGTCATCACTGGTTCCTACGTTGTTGTAAACGGCTTCAAGCAATCCATAGACCACGAGGCTATTCTGCGTTCCAACGAAGACGTGGCCATTGGCCACGGTTGGCACAGAGAACTTCACATAGCTGCCCAATCCATCACGGCTGGCGTTCTGTCCACTGTTGTAAAGCTCCTTTGATAGGTCGGTGGCATTGTAGGCATGGAGGATAGCTTTTGGATCAATTGTCCACAAGATGCCCGTGTTTGTAACTGAGCCATTACTAGATACTACCGGATTCCCTCCAGGATAGGTGAAGCTCTCAGGCGACTGTGAAAGTGCTGGAGTAGAGATGAGTCCGTTGGTTAGTTTAAACGCTTTCACATGGTCTTTTACACCTATTGTATATATGAACTCTCCTGTGGTATCGCTCCAGTAGGCAGGCGTGCCCCAAACACCGCCAACGATGGTTCCGGGAGGCAACTCTTGCAGGACCTTATCTACATGAGTGAGGTTTTGGTTGTTACATGGATTGGCTATCGGTGTATACTTTCCCATATTGTCGCGATTGACAACATAGACGCGGCCTTCCTTCCCAACAAGGATCAGCTCATTTGAAGTGGGAAGGAGTAAGACTCCTCCTGAGCCGAGATCAGCATCTGCAGCTTCCAAACACGCTTGGTTGAATGGCGTAAAGTAATCTACCCGGTGCAATCCGTTCTGTGTAGTCAGTTTGACAATACTATCACCTACATCCGGCCCGCCAGAATCGACATCGAAGGTACCATTTCCTGTTGCGAAATAGATGTAGCCGGCGCTCTCGGCGGCAAGCCCTCCACCACTCTGCCAGATACCTGCTCGGGTCCCATTGGGACTGGTGTTATAGACTGCACCAGGCACTTGCTGCAATGTTGTAGCATGGTAGCCAATAACCCAACCGTGATAGGGATCATTATCACAATGCGATGCCCAGGCGATATAGACGACACCGTTTAAGAGCAGCAAAGCACTTCGCTGGTGTTCACGCAGTGGATTAAACTTCACAACACCGTTTGAGCTTCCAGCACCAGTTCCCGGCACGGAAGCTTGAATGAGTACAGGACTCCCCGGCCGGTCTTTGCCCGTGGTGATATCCAGTGCGTGCAGCCGTTGCACAACCTGCCCATTGTCTTTTGTCTTAGCAACAACATAGAGGGTGCCTGCTATGTCATCAATTACAGGTGTACCCGTAACACCGATTTCTGGAACAATGTCATTGCACGATACATCAGCCGATGAAACCGTGGTAATCCCATGGGCGGGATCAATAAAGCTGGTATGCCACAGCGCCGGGCTGGTGCTTAGTTGGTCGGCATCGAAGGCATAGATGCTGTCGTGTTGCGTCGCCACATACACTACATTATGCGTCTTTCCGGCAATGGCCACATTAGGCATGAATAGTGGTTGCGCATAGACATAGCCATCGACGGGATACGACACGCGTTTGCCAAACTGAGCGACCTTGACGTTGCTCGTCGTGAGAATGGTCTCATCTGAGTATTGTCCAGTACGAAAGGAGTTCCCCTTGTAGGTCGTGACAGCGGTAGTGGCCAGCCCGGCTCTCTGAGCAGCCTCATTCCCTCGCTGTCCTTGCTCGTTTGCTTGCTCCATGAGCGTTCTCCTCTTTCGTTTGCTTCCACGGGTAGATGATCAGATTATACCATCAAGACTTTCGCTTGGAGGGTTTTTCTGGATATTGGTCCTCTTCTGGGGTATAAGCATCAGCAGGGTTTGTATGCTGCCCTCCTGCCAGCGCTTCTCATGTGCTGCCGTGCTCTAGCCAACTGAGATGTTCGTTCCGGCAGCAAGCATTATAAAGCCCTTGAAGATCTAAATCCTGTCCAGCGAGGTGATTGTCCAAGCGCTACCCTCTTGCTTGATATGAAGATGTACATGATAGGGTCCTCCACTTCGTGAAACCGTCACAACCACCAGTGGTGGGTACGCTGCCGCATGAAAGCTGCTGATAGGCCCGCCCATGTTCTCACTCTGCTGGGCAATTTGAATGAATACCTGTAGGGTGAGCTGCTGCCCCGTGGACGTGTCGTTGGCTTTGGCGTCCAGGTAGGTATAGGCCGCAGTGTACTTGTGATCTTGGAGGGCCTGGTAGTAACTCATGGCCATTGCTCCTGCTGTCCCTGGTATTGTCGTCGGCGTCGGTGGTGCCGGTTGCGATGGATCCCCGCAACGACTCAAGACCACCATGACTAAGAGCAGGAACGATACCAGTTGGTATCGAAACATGTTGCTTTCCTTCCAAGACGTAAGGGCCTGTTGATAGTTTTTGACGAAAAAGTAGGATGCCACTACAACTGAACTGTTGTACTTGACTTTTAACACTCCCTTTGTTGGATGTAGCGGCAAAGCCCATATCCAACAAAAACCCCTCGCGAACTGCCGGAGGCAGTGAGGAACCAAGAAGAGAGAAATTCTTGCTAGTGCATTTCCAATGAGGTTTGTATCACTTGTATCAGTTGTATCAGTTGTAGCACTTGTTGTATGATTTACTCACATCGTAACCCTGGGTGGTTACCTACATCGTAGCCATCGGGAGCAATTGGCGCTCCCACGGGAAGCATATTCACCGTCCGCTTG
>WNFI01102149.1_pt1 | contig 14894 bp, 17 predicted proteins | sample 5400471 | NCBI WGS metagenome assembly WNFI01 (sample SAMN13153348, study PRJNA577476) | soil metagenome | isolation source: 100 cm saprolite on Douglas fir-dominated hillslope | place: USA:California | collected 2013-09-17
CGATGATGAGGCGCTGCGCGCGCTGCTGGGGCAAAGCGGGGCAGCGGGGTGCAGCATCGATCAAGTGCGCGGCGACCGGACCGCCGCGGAAAGGCTGGCGCTTGCCGTGCTGAATGCCTGGCTGGCCGAGCTTCCCGTCGTAGGAGACGCGAAGTGACCGCCTTGCTACCTGCCATGGCGCTGGGAAGCGCCATAGGCGACGTGGCCGCGCTGTTCCGCAAGCCAATGCCTTCGGCGCAGGCCGACGCCGAGATTCGTGGCTGGAACTCCGTGGCATCCGGCATGCCGGTGCCCGCCCTCGTCGGCCGGATCCGGCGCCCCAGCGGTGATCTTGTCCTCTATGAGGATGTCTTCAGCAGCGGCCGATGCAGCCTCCTGCTGGGCGACCTGATCGCTCAGGCCGACCGCGATCAAGCCCTGATTCCGTGCGTCGAGGAGTTGATCGACGGCATCCGCCGCGACCTGTGCACGGCTGTTAGGCGCACAGGCCAGGTCCAGGAACTCGCGGCCTGTGTATCGGGCCTGTATGCCGACCGGCTCCGGCCCGGAGGGCGCATCGAGTCGTGGTACACGGGTCATGATCTTGCCCTGTACAGGGAAGCCAGGCGCCAGTTGACGCTGCAGGACCTTGCCGAGTACCACCTGACCATCGGTGAGCGCACCTATCGGGTGGATATCGAGCGGATCATCATGAGCTCTCGCCGGGCGCAACACTCTCGCAGGTGAAATCGCCAATCTGCTGTGGTACCTGCTCGCCCTCGGCGGCTGGCAGGTACCCCGCTGCCAGCCATGGACCTACGCGCGAACGATGCGCTTAGCACTACCTCCGGTAACGATCCCGGTCGTAACCGGAACTCAAGTCTCGCGCTGTGCCCGCCACATTGCCGTGACCTACGCATGGCGTACCGGAGCCGGACGGCACGCCGCGATCACCCGGCTGATGAACTGGATCAGCGGCGAGCTGGGAGCCGCCGCCCAGCTGCAGCCCGGAAACGCGATGGCGCAGCTCCGCGGATTCCTCGCGCTGCGGTTTGTCGGAGTCATTCCGCCCGTTCGGCTCACCTCCGATGAGATCCTGCTGATCATCGCCAAGCTTGCCGAGAGCCAGGACCCGACCACATCCCTGGCGACGTTTGCTCGGATTGAGCCCCTCCCACAAACCCGATAGAACGTACTCCACGCCCCCGTGACCGCCGTCATGCTCGAAGTACCGCCCGCCGTCACTCGGCCACTACGGGTAGGAGTGCGCTCGTCAGCGGTATTGGCGTGCCCATCCCGCGTGCCCCTACCGCCTCCTGAGCGTCCCTATCAACCATCTCGCCCAGGAGCAGTGATCGAACGCGTGCGCGCCATTCTCCTCACCCCTGCAAACACAATGCTTGTCATTAAGCGAACCAAGCCCGGCATCGCGCCTTACCGGGTCCTGCCCGGCGGTCACGCCGACGAGAATGACAGCAGTCTCGATGCTGCGCTACACCGGGAAATACGCGAGGAACTGGCCGGCGACGCCAAAGTCCTTCGCCTCCTGTACGTGCTGCAGCGCGACACCGAGCGGCAGTACTTCTACCTTGCCCGCATCAGGCGCTGGTCCTTCGCCGACAGGACAGGCCCAGAATTCAAGGAAGCTGGGCGCGGCAGATACGAACTGGAAGAAGTCCCCGTCACTGCCGAGGCTGTCGCCGCGCTCGACCTGAAACCCCGCGAAATCGTCACGGTTATCGCAGACGCTCTACAGCACGAGGGTGGCCTGTTCGCGCTCCCCGACTTGCGGGAAACCGGCCGCACGACATAGGCGGTCAGCACGAACTCGACCTGGCCTGTCCGCACCATCACCAGAGCGTCCCAGCCGAAGACAAAGTCGGCTTCACTGGTGCCTGTCCCAGGCTTAGCTTTAGCCTGAATGCGTTTATGAGCCCAGGTAGCGGAGGACCGCGAGGACACGGCGGTTGTCGCCCTCGTCCGGCGGCAGCCCCAGCTTGCCGAAGATGCTGGCCACGTGCTTCTCCACCGTTCCTCCCGAGACCACGAGCGTGTCGGCGATGCCCGCGTTGGACCGGCCTTCCGCCATCAGCGTGAGCACGCGCCGCTCGCGCCCGGTGAGCGCGGCCACGCCGCCGGCGTGACGGCTGGCGCGCAGCAGCTTGCCCACGACCTCGGGGTCGAGCGCCGTGCCGCCCGCGGCGACCCGCTGCAGGGCGTCGGCGAACTCGGCCACGTCGGCCACGCGCTCCTTGAGCAGGTAGCCCACGCCCGCCGCGTTGCCTTCCAGCAGCCGGGCCGTGTACTTGGTCTCGATGTACTGCGAGAGCACCAGCACCCCGGTGCGGGGGTGCTCGCGGCGGATCTCGATCGCGGCGCGCAGCCCCTCGTCGGAGTGCGTCGGCGGCATCCGGATGTCGGCCACCGCCACGTCGGGATGCTGCTCGGCCACCGCCGCCAGCAGCGCGCCGCCATCGGCCACGGCCGCGCAGACCCGGTGGCCGTGGTCCTCGATCAGCCGAGCGAGTCCCGCCCGGAATAGCGCCGCGTCCTCGGCGATCACGACCCGCAGCGGCACCAGCGCGTTCATGCTGTGTATCCCGCTTGCCTCATGCGCGCAGGGGCAGCTCGACCGTGATCCGGGTCGGGCCGCCGGGCGGGCTCGCGAACGTCAGGCTGCCGTCCACCACGGCGACCCGCTGCGCGAGCCCGGACAGCCCGCTGCCGCGGGCCGGGTCGGCCCCGCCCGTGCCGTCGTCGGTGACGCTGAGCAGCAGCACATCCTGCCGCCCGGTCGCCCGGATCTCGATCATGTTCGCGAAGCTGTGTTTGGCCGCGTTGGCCAGCAGTTCGGCGGCGCAGAAGTAGGCGATCGTCTCGATCGCGGGGGTAGGCCGGACCGGGATGCTGACCTGCAGCTCGGCCGGGATCGGGCCGTCGGCGGCCAGGGAGGCGAGCGCGTCAGCCAGCCCGTTGTCGAGCACCGGCGGATGGATGCCGCGCGCCAGGCTGCGGAGCTCGCCAAGCGCGTCCTTAGCGCCCCGGAGGGCGGCGTCGACCAGCTCGCGGGCCGTATCGGCGTCCGGCACGTCGCCGCCGTGGCCGAGTTTCTCCCTGGCCATGCCGAGGTGCATGGCCAGGGTGGCCAGCCGGATCTGCGCGCCGTCATGCAGGTCTCGCTCGAGCCGTCGAAGCAGGGCGGCGGAGTCGTCCACGGCCAGCGCCCGGCTCTGCTCCAGGTCGTGAACCCGCTGCGCCAGCCGGCCGGGCCCGAGCAGGCCCCGGATCAGCCAGCGGTCCGCGGACGCGACCGCCCTGGTCACCCACGGCGCGGCCAGCAGCATTGCCACGCCCGCGGCGAACGCGGCGAACGTGCCGGGGAACGTGGCGACGGTGAAGTGACCCTGGCCGTACCAGTCGAACGGGGTGAAGACGGGCACCGGGTTCAGGTGCCCGCCGGGGGAGTGGTTGCGGAACGACTGCCACCAGAACGGATAGCTCAGGTTGACCAGCCCGGCCACCCAGAAGAAGACGGCATACAGCCCGAGCAGCGCGACCGGCAGTTTCATCAGCAGGTAGGCCACTGCCCGCCAGCCGGGAGCGTCGCGGAGCCCGGCGCGCAGCCGCCCGGGCAGGCCGTTGCCTGCCCGGGGCGGCGGTGGCGCGACCTGCTCGCCGAGGAGCCGGGCGGCCAGCCCACGCCAGAGCCCGCCGAGGTCCCGGGCGGCACCGGTGGCCACGAGGAGCAGCGGTAGCGCTAGGGCGACCATCCCGGCGACCAGCAATTCCGGCCAGGACGGGTTCGCGGACCGGACCCGCTGCGCCAGCCGGAGCAGCAGGAGGGCGACAAAGAAGCCGATCACCGGGATCGGGATCACGAACGGGAACTCGGCCAGGCAGAACAGGAGCTCACGGCGCGCCCGGCCGGTCCAGGGCGCCCGCACGGCGGCCCGGATGACCTGGCCCGTGGCAGGCCCGAGGCCGCCCGGATTGCGTGAGCGGGAATCGCCTGGGCCCTCCGGGCGGCCGCCCGGGTACCCGCCGCTGGGTGCCGCCGTGCTCACCGTGCTCGCCGTGTCGGTCGCCATGCTGTCATTGTCGCTCTCTCAGGCGTCCCTCCGGGCCAGCAGCCACCCGCCGACGGCCAGCGCGACCGCCGCGTACAGGCACAGCATCCCGAGCCCGGTCCAGGCGGGCAGCCAGAAGTGCGGGCACGGCGCGCCATGGCCCAGGCCGAGACCGAGCAGTCCGATCAGGCAGAAGCTTGCCCCGGACAGCACCACCGCCCGGAGCACTCCCGGCTGGCTCAGCGTGGGAGCCGATATGCCGTGCCCCAGCGTGGCGCCGCCCGCGAGGAACGAGATGAACGCGGCAGCCTCCCCGACGACCAGCATCACCGCGCCGAACATCGCCGCCTTCGCGGCGAGGACCAGCGGGCGCCGAGGTATCGCGGCCAGCGTGACCCGGATCATGCCGGAGGTGTACTCGCTGGTCATCGACAACACGCCCAGCGCGCCGGCCAGCAGCAGGCCAGGGACGACGCCGGCCAGCGCGTTGCTCGTCAGGTCACTGGAGGCGTTGATGGTGTTGATCCCCACCGCGATGCCGATGCTGATCGTTCCCGCGACCGTGATCGCCAGGGTCCACCAGGTGGACCGCAGGGTGCGCAGCTTGATCCATTCCATCCGTGCCGCCTGGACCAGGCCATAGCGACTGTCCGCGACGCCAGGTACCGAATCGATTGTCATGACGACCTTCCAGGCGTTGTCCGGTATTCGACGGCCTCGCTGGTCAGCTGGAAGAACGCGTCTTCCAGCGATGCGGACCCGGCTGACAGCTCGGCGACCGTGGTTTCCGCGAGCAGTTGGCCCCGACCGATCACGACCAGGCGCTCGGCCGTCAGCGCGATCTCGCTGATCAGGTGGCTGGACACGAACACGACACGGCCCTCTGCGGCCAGCGACTTCATCAGGTTGCGGATCCAGCGGATGCCCTCCGGATCGAGCCCGTTGACCGGCTCGTCGAGCAGCAGCACTCCGGGGTCACCAAGCAGCGCCGCAGCGACCCCGAGGCGCTGCGCCATGCCGAGCGAGAACTTGCCCGCCCGCCGCCGGGCCGCGCCGGCCAGGCCGACCATGCCGAGCACCCCGTCGACCCGGGACCGCGGGATGGCGTTGCTGGCGGCCAGCGCGGCCAGGTGACCGCGGGCGCTGCGGCCCGGGTGGAACGCGTTGGCCTCCAGCAGGGCGCCGACCTCGCGCAGCGGCCAGCGCAGCTCCCGGTAACGGCGGCCGCCGACCCGCACCTGGCCGGCGTCGGGCCGGTCCAGCCCCAGGATGAGGCGCATCGTGGTGGACTTGCCCGATCCGTTGGGGCCGAGGAAGCCGGTGACGCTGCCCGGCCGCACGTCGAAGCTGAGCGCGTCGACCGCGACCGTCGGTCCATATCGTTTGGTGAGATCCCGGGCCTCGATCACCGGAACTCCTTCCGCTCGCGCGTGGACGTGCCTTCCGGAAGATCACGCTAGGCGCGCGGCCGCCCGGGCGGGATCCGGCTAGCGGCCGTCTTCTCGTGGGGGATTTCCCCCGGGGCCGAGCGGCTAGTCCCTGCCGGCCCGGCTGTCCGAATCACCGAACTTCCTTCAGAAACCACTGTTATGTGCGCGTCCCGAATCAACCCGATTTTGCGGCGTGCCGCGAACCTCAGGCGGTATGCAGGAGTATGTCCCGGTTCTTGCCGCCCGTTTCCCTCCCGCCGGGTGCTGCGCCGAGATCATCGGACTTTTCCCGTCGCTATCACGACGTATAGAGTCCGACGATCTTGCGACTCTCCGCGCAAACCCGGCAAAACGGGCGCCAGCGGAGCGCAGCCGCGAAGCTAACCACACCGGGCCACCACGACACGCCGCAATAGCGCCCCTCCGGCTCGCTAACGGGCGGCGAAGGCCCAGTTCAGAATGCGGGCGGCGGCCGTGAAGGCGGCCACGGGGTTCGTGCCGGAGCTGTTCAGCACCACGCCGATCAGGGTCCGGCCGTGCCGCGCGGCCTCGAACAGCAGGGAGTACCCGGCGCCGTGGGTATGTCCGGTCTTGATGCCGAACGCGCCGGGATAGGAGCCGAGCAGCTGGTTCGTGTTCTGCCACCGATAGGCGTGGTGCAGCGCCGTCGGCGCCACGTAGTACGCGCGCTGGCGGACGATCGCGCGGAAGGCGGGCAGACGCATGGCGGCCAGGCCGAGGGTGATCAGGTCCCTGGGCGTCGAGTACGTGGTGTACTCGGTCGGCCATGGCAGGCCGTCGAAGTTGGCGAAGTGGGTGTTCCGCATGCCCAGCGCCCTGGCCGTGGCGTTCATCTTCCGAACGAACGCGCGCCAGCCCGGCCCGTGAGCGCCGGCCAGGGCCAGCGCGGCGTCGCAGCCGGACGGCAGGAGCAGGCCCTCGAGCAGCTGGCCCACGCTGAGGACGTCCCCGGGGCGCAGGCCCGCCGAGCTTCCGCCGTGCTGCTTCACATAGGTGACGACGTCGTTAGAAATCCTGATGGTGCGGTTCAGGTCGCCGGCGCGGATCACCACGAGAGCGGTCATGACCTTCGTGATGCTGGCCATCGGCCGCCGGGTGTTCAGGGCGCGGCTCCACAGCTGCCGTCCCGTCACCGCGTTCACCAGGTCGGCGCCCCTGGCCTGCACGCCGCTCGGGCCGGCCGCGGCCGCGGCCGGCCGCGATGCCGCCGCCGGGAGCGCCGGCGCTGCCGGCGCCGCAGCGGCCGGCGGCGCGGCGGAGACGAAGGCCGCCGCCACGATGGCGACGGCGGCCAGGCTGACGGGCAGCAAGCGGGGCGAGCGCACGGGTGACTCCGGGTCATCGGGGGGGGGGCCTCGTCGTGCTGATCGTATTGCCGCTAGCCGCGCGCGTTCTACCCCGAGCCCCGGCAGGGCGGCCCGTTGAGGCCGCGGGCCCGGGGAAGAAGGCGCCGGACGGAACCTACGCTCGGAGGCGAGCCATGATGATCGGAGCAGGCCTTTTCTTGATCGCGGTGGGAGCCATTCTCAGGTTCGGGATCTCGACCGTGTCCACGCATGGTGTCGCTGTCCATGCCATCGGCGACATCCTGATGGTCATAGGGGCCCACAGACAGCTACTACCAGGACGAATTCCGGCGTTAGCGGACCGGGTCCGTCGCGATGACCTGCTCGACCCGTCGCCGGATGGCCTGACCGGCGACCAGGCCGGCTACCTGACCGCGCTCTAACCCCACCGCGTCGTGAGGTGCAGGGTCGCGGCAGCGAGAAGTAGACCGCAGGCCAGCGAGGCGGTCAGCAGCAGCCAGCGGGCGGCCCGGCCGCCGAGCACGGCGCCCGCGCGTGCGGCCACCGCGCGTACGCCCGTGTGTCCGGCGCCCGTGCCGCCGAGCAGCAGCCGGGGCAGCCGCGGAGCGTGGACCAGGACGTGGATCGTCATCACGCCAAACCACAGGACGAACGAGGCCTTGTGGAGGAAGATCCACTGACGGGCGCCGGGGCCGACCACGGCCAGCGCCACGCCGGTGCCGAGCACGGCGAGCGAGGTGGCCATCACCAGCGGCCCGAGCATCCGCATAAACAGGGCGGGCGGGCCCTTCTGCAGGTACGGCACGGCACCGGAGTAATAGCGGACGAACCGGTACCCGGTGGAGGCGACCTTCAGCGCCACCGGGCCGATGAGCAGCATCCCGACGAAGAAGTGCATCGTCAGCAGCCGGTGGATGCTCAGGATCGTCACGCCCTCCGCCGCGAACAGGACCAGCAGCACGGCCCCGGTCATCGCGGTGAGCCGTTCATTCCCCGCCACGCCGCCGGCCGTCTCGGCGAGACGACGGTGGCGGGCTTTCGTGGTCGAGCTGTGTCCCACGCTCACCGGTGACTCGCCGGCTGGTTCTCGCGGCTCCTGAGCAGGCGCAGGGCCAGGGTCGGGCAGGCGGTGACCGCGCGCCGCGCATGCGGCAGCGGGTCGGGGCCCACCGCATCGGCGCGCAGCATCGGGAAGCCCCACTCGTCGAGCTCGACGAGCTCGGGCCTCAAGTCCGCGCAGAGCCCCTGCCCGGTGCACGCAGCCGGGTCAAGGTGCAGCCTGCTGGGCAATTCCCCTCTCCTTCGTTCCAGGGGCGCGGAATCGGGAGGACGCCTCCGCCGGCCGCGCCGCGCACCGCCGCGGCACACGGCCGGTGGCGCGCACGGGCCGCACCGCCCGGCGTTCTGGTCGGCCAGGTAACCGAGCACCCGGGCCGTCTCGGCCAGGCCGCACGCGGCAAGCACGCCCGCGCCGGGAGCCCCCCCGATTCGCCACAGCCATTCCTTCGAGATCGGCAGTCCGGCGACGGCCCGCAGCTCGTGCCAGGTGCCGAAGTAGCCGCCGACCAGCACCGCGGCGACTCCGTCCGTTACCCGGCTGGCCGCCAGCACGTCGCCGATCGGTCACGGCGGCGGGCCGCGTCTGGCGATGGCATGTTCGGGGCTCCTCCTCACGCTGATCTCTACCGTGGCAGTGCTTGCGCTAGGGGGACGACCCCTTCAGCCCCCCGAAACCTGAGAGGCAACCCGCTGCAGGCGCGCTCTAAGCCTGCCCGGTGACGTTCGGGGAACTGGTTCAGGAAACTTTCAGAACTGCTAAAGATGCGCGGAGCGGAGGTTAAGGCGTTAACGATGAGATGACGACCGGCCGACGCGGGCTGCGCTCACGGGCCGCCCCGGGCAGCTGTAGCGTCACCGTCAGCCCCCCGCCCGGCGTGTCCGACAGAACCGCGGTCCCGCCGTTGGACGTCACCAGCCTGTGCACGATGGCCAGGCCGAGCCCGGTACCGCCTGGAGTGGCGCTGGTGAACCGGTGGAACGCGGCCCGCTGCTGCTGCGGGCTCATGCCCGGGCCGTCGTCCGCGACCACGATCTGCGTTTCCGTTCCCGAGGCCGCGGCGCTGACCGTGATATGCCCGCCGGGCGGTACCGCATCGAGGGCGTTGGCCAGCAAGTTGTCCAGGATCTGCTCCAGATGACCATCGCCGAGCCGGGCCCGGAGCGGATCCAGGCCGACGGCGGCCAGCGCGATGTCACGTTCCTCAGCCGCCGGCCGCCAGGCTGCGGCCCGGTCCCTGATCACGACGTTCACGGGGACGGGCACGGGCTCGGCCACCACCTTCTCCGCGCGCGCCACCGCCAGCAGCCCGTCGACCATCCGGGAGAGCCTGGCGATCTCCTCCTGCGCGCCGGCCAGCTCGACCGCGACGGGCTCGTCGCAGTCTTGCGCCAGCACGTCGAGCCGCAGCCGCAGCGCCGCCAGCGGCGTCCGGAGCTGATGGGACACGTCAGCCATCATGGCCTGGTGGCCGTCGACCAGGGCCTCGAGCCGGCCGGCCATGGTGTTGAAGTTGGACCGCAGCGAGCGAGAGCCAGAGGACCGCGATCCGGTGATCGAGCGGCGCGGTGGGGCGCGAGAGCGCGACCACGCCGACGGTCGAGCCGGTCTCGTCCAGCACCACCGGCGCGAGCACGAGCACCCGGTCGTCGGCGGGGTAGGTGGCCGGCGTCAGCCGTGCGAGCGCCCGGTCGGCCGCGCCGGCCGGGGCAGCGGGCCGGGCCGGGGTTCCAGCGAACCACCGGCCGGACTTGTCGTACACCGCTACCCGGTCGCCGCCCTGGCGAAGCCGGCTGATGTCGATGCCGAGGGCCGGGCCGCCGGTGTGGTCGGCGATATGCTCCTCGGCGACGGTCGCCAGCGATGTCGCGGACGAAACGGCGTCGGCGTCGAAGGCGCGGCTGTCGTGCGCTGCCGTGATCAGGCCCAGCGGCACGGCGACGACGCCGAGCAGCAGTGCGATCAGCGCCACGACCGTGGCCGCGATCCGGCGCGCCATCACACGTCGCCGAGCCGGAACCCGCGGCCGTACACGGTCTCGATCAGGCCGGGCAGGCCCAGCTTCTTGCGCAGGGCCGCGACGTGCACGTCGAGCACCTTGCTGGGCCCGTACCAGTGCGCGTCCCAGGCGCTCTCCAGGATTTCCTGCCGGCTCACCACGCGGCCCGGGTCGGCCGCGAGGCACCCGAGGATGTCGAACTCCTTGGGCGTGAGCGCGACCCCCTGCCCGGACACGCTGACCTTGCGGGTGCGCAGGTCAACGGTGAGCGGCCCGTGCCTGGTCACCTCGCCATCCGGCCGGACCCGGCGCAGCACGGCACGTATTCGGGCCTGTAGCTCGGCCAGGCCGAACGGCTTGACCAGGTAGTCATCCGCGCCAGCATCCAGCGCGACGACCCGGTCGGTCTCCTCGCCGTGGGCCGTTACGACAATGATCGCTGCGCGCGACTTCTCGCGCAGCCTTCTGCAGACTCCCGCGCCGTCGGAGTCGGGCAGCTCCAGGTCGAGCAGTATGACATCGGGGTCGCCCCAGGCCAGTGCCTGACCCCCGGTCAGCACGTGATCGACCCGGTAGCCGCCGCGGCTCAGCCCGCGGACCAGCTGCATGGCGATGCCAGGGTCGTCCTCCACCACCAGGACGCTCGGACCCGAGCAGGCACGCTTCTGAGCACCTGTTGTACCCGTCATGGCACCCACCGTAGGCGCTGGCTGCGACTGGTGAGTGTTACCAGCCGGCCGGGAGCGGCATGCCCTCGGTGTAGCCTGCCACGCCCTGCACGCCGATGACCGCGCGCTGGTGCAGCTCCTCCAGGTCGCTGGCGCCCGCATAGGTGCACGCGCTGCGCAGCCCGGCGGTGATCGAGTCGATCAGGTCCTCGACCCCGGGTCGCTGCGGGTCCAGGTACATCCGGGAGCTGGAGATGCCCTCCTCGAACAGCCCCTTGCGGGCCCGCTCGAACGGCGAGTCGGCGGCGGCGCGCAGCCGCACCGCCCGGGCTGACGCCATGCCGAAGCTCTCCTTGTACAGGCGACCGTCCGCATCGCGGAACACGTCGCCCGGCGACTCGCAGGTCCCGGCGAACCAGGAACCGATCATGACGTTGGACGCACCGGCCGCGAGCGCCAGCGCGACGTCCCGGGGATACCGGACGCCGCCGTCCGCCCACACGCGGGCGCCGAGCTGCCGCGCCTCGGCGGCGCAGTCGGCGATGGCGCTGAACTGCGGCCGGCCGACCCCGGTCATCATCCTGGTCGTGCACATGGCGCCCGGGCCGACGCCGACCTTGACGATGTCGGCGCCCGCCTCGACGAGGTCGGCGACCCCCGCCGCGGTCACGACGTTGCCCGCCACCACCGGCACCGAGGGCGCCAGCTCCCGCACCGACCGCAGCGCGTGGATCATCTTGTCCTGGTGGCCGTGGGCGGTGTCGACCACCAGCATGTCCGCGCCCGCGTCCAGCAGCAGCTTGGCCTTGCCGGCGACGTCGCCGTTGATGCCTAGTGCGGCCGCGATCCGCAGCCGCCCCCCGCCGTCCACGGCGGGCTGGTACAGGGTCGCGCGCAGCGCGCCGGTCCGGGTGAGGATGCCCACGCAGCGACCGGCGTCGTCTACCACGGGAGCGAGCCGGTGCCTGCCCTCGTGCAGAAGCCCGAACGCCTGCTCAGGATCGGTCCCGGCCGGCAGCGTGAGAAGCTCCGTGGACATCACCTGGCGCAGCTGGGTGAACCGGTCCACGCCGTGACAGTCGGCCTCGGTGACCACGCCGACCGGACGGCCGTCCTCGACCACGACCACGGCGCCGTGCGCCCGCTTGGGCAGCAGGCTGAGCGCGTGCCCGGTGGTGGCCCCGGGGCCGAGCGTCAGCGGCGTGTCGTGCACCAGGTCGCGGCTTTTCACCCAGGCCACCACCTCGGCGACGACGTCCACCGGGATGTCCTGCGGGAGCACCGCCACGCCGCCGCGGCGGGCCACGGTCTCGGCCATCCGGCGCCCCGCGACCGCGGTCATGTTGGCCACGACCACGGGGATCGTGGCACCGCTGCCGTCGCGGGTGGCCAGGTTCACGTCGAGCCGCGAGGCCACGGCGGACCGGCTCGGCACCAGGAACACGTCGCTGTACGCCAGCTCGTGAGAAGGAAGATGCTCGCTAAGGAATCGCACTCCTCCGATTCTGCCCCGGGCCAGAGAGTGCGAAGACCCCGCGCGAGCACGCCCAGCGCGAACCTGGCCAGCGAGCGGCTCCGCGAAGGTCAGGCCGAGTTGAACGCCGCGTAGATGATGGCGCTGAGCCGGTCCACCATCTCGTCCCTGGGCAGCCTGACCTCCACGCTGAGCAGGTAATTGACGCGCTCCAGCATCATCAGGCAGGCGAAGGCGGTCAGTTCCGCGTGCTCCGGGACGCCACCCTCCTGGTCCGGCGCGCCGCGTGCCGCGGCGGCCGCCGTCATTCCCTGGGTGATGGCCTCCGCAACACGGAAGCTGAGCTGCAGCCCTTCGCCGTAGGCTTCGTCGTTGACATCGTCTGCCGAGCTCAGGATCCGGATCACCGGGGCGTGTGCCGCGTACGTGTCGCAGAACTTCCGGACCCAGTTGCGCAGAGCCTCGCGGCCCGCATCGTTGCGGGTCACCACGGGAAAGTCCCCGGTGATGATCTCCATGTCGCGCAGAGCGTCCCGCAGCAGCGTCCGGAACAGGTCGTCCTTGTTCGCGAAGTACAGGTAGAACGTGCCGTGCGAGGTCTTGGCCCGGCGCACCACGTCGTCGACGCGTACCGCCTGGAAGCCCTTCTCATCGAACTCGGCGAGGGAGGCCTCGAGCAGCTTGCGCACGGTCTCCCGGCCCTGGCGGCCAAGCTCGCGTTCCTGTGCGGGCGCGCCGCCGTCGAGGGCCGGCCGGATCCGGCCGGCCCCGCCGTCCGGGGGGCCCAGGGCAGGCGTGGTCTTTCCCTGCATCACCGCATCCCGCTCCGGCAAGATCCTGTCCAGCCCGGTCCTCTCAAGCATGGCACCATCAGCGCGGTTCCTCCCGGTAATGTGCCGCGGGCAGTTTCCCGGGCCTTGTCGCCGATTAGTCCTGAGGGCGACAGGCGACGCGGGTCCCCACGGCGGTCACGGGCCGAGTACCTGAGTCAGGTAAGCGTTACCAAACCGGCGCTCAGGGTCGAGCTGGTCGCGCAGCGCGACGAATTCACCGAACATAGGATACGCCCGGCCCAGATGGTCCGCGCTTCTGGTATGCATCTTGCCCCAGTGCGGACGCCCCTCCGCCGCGGTCATCACGGCCTCGACGTCACGGAAATACTCCAGGTGCGGCGAGGCGTGGAAGACGTGGATCGCGATGTAAGCGCTGCCGCGGCCGTAGGCGGTGGACAGCCATGGGTCATCACCGGGGGTGACCCGCACCTCGATGGGGAAGCTGATCCGCCAGTCCCGCCGCGAAAACAGGGCCCTGACCTCGGCGAGCACATCGGGCAGAGACTCCCGCGGGATTGCGTACTCCTGCTCCTTGAAGCGCACTCGGCGCGGGCTGGTGAACACCTTGTACGGGGCGTCGACGTAGCTGCGCGAGCCGAGGGCCTTCCCGGCCACGCCGTTGACCGTCTTGATCACGGCCGGGACCGCGTGGCCGAGCCGGCAGATGGCCCCGAAGACCGTGTTGCTGAGCAACTCGTCATCGAGCAGGTACTGGAGCCTGCCGAGCGGCCGCTCCGGCCCCGCGGAACGGTTGTTCCGCTTGGTCAGGCAGCCCTCGGTGTGCGGGAACCAGTAGAACTCGAAGTGCTCATTCGCGGAGGTCAGCTCGTCCAGCCGGGAGATCACCTCGGACCAGCGCATCGGCTCCTCGCGCGCCTCGAGCAGGAACGCGGGCACGACCCGGAACGTCACGGCGGTCAGCACCCCGAGCGCTCCCAGGCCGACCCGCGCGGCGTCGAGAAGGCCGACTGGCGGGCTGGTGCCGGAGGAGCCGGCGGCTCCGGAGGCGGGCGGGCTGGCCGCCGGGGCGCCAGCGGAGCAGGTCGCGATCGTGCCGTCGGCCGTTACCAGCTCCAGGCCGGTCACCTGGGCCGCCATGCCGCCGATGTCGCGGCCGGTGCCGTGGGTACCGGTCTGGATCGCTCCGGCCACGGTCTGCGCCTGGATGTCGCCCATGTTCGCCAGCGTCAGGCCCCGGGACAGCAGTTCGACGTTGAGCATGTGCAGCGGGCAGCCCGCCTCGACGGTGACCAGCCCGGCCGCCGCATCCACCGACCTGATGGCGGTCAGGCCGCCCGGGCGGAGCAGTACTCCGTCGGTGACCGCGGCCGGCGTGAACGAGTGCCCGGCGCCGGCCATCCGCACGGCCAGCCCGTCCGCGCCCGCCCTGCGGACCTCGTCGGCTACCTCGTCCGCCGACCGCGGCGTGACGACCCGGCACGGCCGTGCCGACGCGGTGCCCGCCCAGTTCCGCCAGGCGGGGGGGTCATACTTACCCATCCGTCTATTGTGCCGGTTTTGGTCCGCGCAGCCGAGGCAGGCCCAGCAGGCAGGCCGCCGAGGCCGCCGCTCCGCACCCGGCGGCGAACACGTACCCCCAGCGGGCCCCGCTGACGTCGATGACGTGCCCGGCGACGGCCGATCCCACCGCCACGCCGACCGAGATCGCCGACGTGAGCCAGGCCATCCCCTCGGTCCGCCGCTGCGCCGGGGCCTGCTGCTCGATCAGGCTGAACCCGGCGATGAAGGTCGGCGAGATGGCCAGGCCGGAGCAGAAGATGACCGCGGCCAGCACGGCGAGTCCGGGCAATGCCCAGAACGTGTCCGTTCCGGCGGCGACCGTGCACAGCGTGAGTGCGAACCTGCGGTGCACCGGGGCGTGCCAGGTCCGCGACCCGTAGCAGAGGCCGCCGACGGCGCTGCCCAGCGCGTAGGCGCCGAGGATGAACCCGGCCAGCGGCTTGTGACCCTGTTCCTGCGCGAACTCCACGGTGGACAAGTCGATCGTGGCGAACATCGCGCCCAGGCACAGATAGACCGGCACCAGCGTGACCAGGCC
>WNFI01103966.1_pt1 | contig 14894 bp, 15 predicted proteins | sample 5400471 | NCBI WGS metagenome assembly WNFI01 (sample SAMN13153348, study PRJNA577476) | soil metagenome | isolation source: 100 cm saprolite on Douglas fir-dominated hillslope | place: USA:California | collected 2013-09-17
GCGACGATCTTGAAGCCGGCCCGGTCGAGCGCCCGCGATACGGCGGCGAGCTGGGTGACGACATCCCGGCAGGGCCGGCCCTGCTCCACCATCGTGATAACTCCTGCCAGCTGGCCCTGGGCACGACGCAACCGATTCAGAACGGCCGTGCGGCCATCATCTTGGACAGTGGTCATCTAGCTGCCCGCCTCACACCTCAGCGCCGGTTCCAGTCGCCTCCGTGGCGCTGATGCCGGCCTTCACTTCTTCCATGTCCACCTCGCGGGCCTGGCTGATCAGCTCCTCGAGCGAGGTCTCGGGTAGCGCGCCGGGCTGCGCGAACAAGATCACTTGGTCCCTGATGATCATGAGGGTCGGGATCGATGTGATGCCGAATGCCTGGGCTAGGTCCGGCTGCGCCTCGGTATCCACCTTGGCGAAGACCAGGTCAGCGTGCTTCTCCGACGCTCGCTCGAAGATCGGCCCGAACATCCGGCACGGCCCGCACCACGATGCCCAGAAGTCGACCAGAGCCAGGTCGGCCTGGCCGACCACAGAATCGAAGTTCTCCGCGGTGAGTTCTACCGTTGCCACTGCCTACCTCCGTCCACACGGACATCGCGCCATGCGATACCCCATGGGGCATGTAACGGACGCTCAGGTAGTGGCATTCCCGGCTCGTTCGCCGACCTGCGAAGTCCGGGACTTTGGTCCCTTCGAACCTGCTGCCAATGACTCTGCCGAATACTGGCCGCTGAGGCGAGGGTCAGAGGTGCGGACCGTTGACCCGGCGAGCGTTACGCGGACAGCGGTAATGCTCTCTCTGTGCGGTCCCAGCGCACCTGGCCTGCGGCACCGAAGGGAGGCACAGGGATGCTGAAGCTTCTGGCGAACGACGGGATCTTGCGGCGGATCATCGAATCAGCGGCCGCTGCCCCGTCAATTCACAACACGCAGCCATGGCAGTTCGCGGTCGTCGCTGACGATCTGCTTGAGGTACGGGCGGACCCCGACCGGGCGCTCTGGGTGGGCGATCCGCACGCTAGGGCGCTGTACCTGAGCTGCGGCGCAGCCCTGTTTAACATCAGGACGGCGATCCGGATGACCGGTTTCAACCCGCGGGTGTGGCCTCTTCCGCACCCCGAATTCGATCCGGCGCCCCATACACCACTCCCGTGGACGTAGCCACGGCCGGCGACATTCGCCGAGCGCGAGATGTACGGGGCGATCTGGCAGCAGCACACGAACCGCGGCCCGTTCACTGCCGAGCCGATCTCTGAGTCCGTGCGCGAGGCTTTGGAGCAGGCAGCGAGATTCGAGTTCACGACCCTGCGCACGCTGAGCAGCAGAGAGGCCGCCACGGTGCTCGACATGGCTGCCCAGGCGAGCGCCGAGTTGGCGGACGACGTGGACCACCGGATCGAGCTCCAGCGATGGATCGGGACGAATTCCAGGAACGACGGCATCCCGGCCGATGCGCTGCCGTCCAAGCCCAGCCGAGAGCCAGCGCCGGTCCGCGGCGACCTGGCAGCGGCCTCGCCGGCAGTCGTTAGGCCGACGGCGGACTACGAGCAATTCCCGCAGCTTGCCGTGCTGACCACCGGATGCGATGAGCCGGCCGACTGGATCCGCGCCGGCCAGGCCCTGCAGCGGGTGTTGCTCACCGCCACGGCTCGTGGCCTGTCGGCGTCGTTCCTGTACCAGCCGATCGAGCTCCGTGACATGCGCGGCGAGTCTGCCCCGGCGTGGCCGTGGCCGGAGAACCCCCAGATCGTGATCAGATTCGGCTACGGCAAGCAGTCGCCTGGCGCGCCCCGCAGATCGTTCGATGACGTGCTCACCAGGGCCGTCAGGTAAGGCCTGCCGCGATCTGGCCACCGATTGCCGCGAGCAGCTCCGTTGCCCTGGCCATGCTGGCGGCCTGGTCAAGCTCGATCTCAGCCAGCGAGTACGCCGCTGCGAATCCCGCGCCGGCTAGCTCGGCGGGAGACAGCTCGACCCGGCCGGCCGCCACGACGACCGGCACCCCGCGTTTTCGGGCCGCCCTGGCGACACCGACCGGCGCCTTGCCGCCAAGCGTCTGCCTGTCCAGGCTGCCCTCCCCGGTGATCACCAGCCCAGCCCCCGCCAGGGCGGCGTCGAAGCCGATGAGGTCGAGCACCAGGTCCGCCCCCGGGACTAGCTGCGCGCCAAGATAGGCCAGCGCCGCGAACCCGGTACCGCCCGCGGCCCCGGCGCCCGCCATGTTCGCGACGTCCAGGCCGGTCACCGACCGCGTGAGGGCCGCCCAGTGGGCGAGCGCCCGGTCAAGCACGGCCACGTCGGCCGGGCTCGCGCCCTTCTGCGGCCCGAACACGGCGGCCGCGCCCGACGGCCCGATCAGCGGATTGTTCACGTCGCTGGCGACCAGCAGGCGCGTCGCAGCGATCCGCGGATCCAGCCAGCCCCGGTCGATCGCGGCCAGCCGCTCGAGTGCTGCCCCGCCTCGCTCGAGCTCACGACCGCGCTCGTCGGTGAGGCGGACGCCGAGCGCCTGCGCCATCCCGGCACCGCCGTCCGTGGTCGCGCTGCCGCCGATGCCGAGCACGATGGTCCTCGCGCCGGCGCCGAGCGCGGCCGCGATGACCTGACCGACGCCGTAGGTTGATGCGCGCAGCGGCGCCGGCCTGGACTCCGGCAGCCGGCGCAGCCCGGCTACGTCGGCGAGCTCGATTACCGCGGTGCCGTCCCGCAGCCCGAACGTGGTCTGGACCGGCTCGCCGGTCGGCCCCTCGGCGGTCGTGCCGACAGGCGCGAAACCAGCCGCCAGTGCCGCTGCCACGGTGCCGTCGCCCCCGTCCGCCACCGGCACCTCGGCAATGTCGAGGTCGGGCCGGGCAGCGCGCAACCCGGCCGCGAGCGCCGCGGCCACCTCCGCGGCCGTCGCGCTCCCCTTGAACTTGTCCGGCGCCACCACGACCCGCATCCGCCGGCGTCAGCCTTCGCTGAGACCCATGGTGGCGATCAGGCTCCGCGCGGCGCCTCCCCCGGCCTCCTCGGCGATCGCCAGCGCGGTCGGGACGTCTAGGTCGTCGCAGAGCGCCGCGGTGATCGCCACTGCCGCTGACGCCTGCGACTCGTCCCGCGAGGTCGCGCCCGTGCTCCGGCCCGCCGCGCGGTAGAGCCGCTCGAGCCGCGCCGTCGCGGCGTCGAGCTTGGCCTCGGCGTAGTCCCACGCCCGCGCCCACGGCCGGTCCAGCAGGCACAGCCGCAGCGCCGCCGCCGGGTGATCGGCCAGCACATCGCCGACCAGGACAAGATTCCCGGTCGACTTGGCCATCTTCGCGCCGTCCAGGCCGACGACGCCGACCTCGAAGATCGCGCGCGCATACGGTCGGACGCCCGTGACCGCCTGCGCCATGGCGACCTGGTAGGCATGGTGCGGGTAGCTCAGGTCGGCCCCCCCGCTGAGCACGTCGACCGCGGGCCCGAGCACCGACAGCGACATCGCGGCGCACTCAGCGTGCCAGCCGGGCCGGCCGAGCCCCCACGGCGACGGCCAACCCGGCTCGCCAGCTGCCGACCGGCGCCACACGGCCACGTCCAGCTTGTCTTCTTTGGCCGGATCATCGAGCTGCGCCCCGTACTCGGCGGCGAGCGCCTCGGCGTCCTCTCTGGAGAGGCCCGCCGCCCCGGCCGTGTCCGCGCCGCGGAAGTATACGCTGCCCTCGCGCGGGTAGGCTGCTCCGGACTCGAGCAGCGCGGCGGCGAGCTTGATCACCTGCCCGACGTACCGCCTGGCCCGCGGCGCGAACTGGGGCTCCCTGACCCCCAGCGCGGTCATGTCCTGGTCGAACCTGAACTGCTGCACGGAGGCGAACGCGTCATAGGCCGAACCCGATCGCTCGGCGGCGGCGAACAGCACGTCGTCCACGTCGGTGACGTTCCTGCAAAGCTGCGCGCTCACCCCAATCGTGCCCAGCACCCTGGTCAGCACGTCGACCCAGACAAACGTCGCCGCGTGCCCCAGATGAGTGACGTCGTACGGGGTAATGCCACAGCAGTAGATGCGTGCCCGGTCGAGCACGGGCAGATAGCTGCCGCCCAGCCGCAGACCAGTTGTCGTGCCGTCAGTCATGAGTGCCAGTATCGCGCGCACGTGGCCGGCCGCCGGCGCGCTAGGGTCGCCATCGGGGCGTCCAGAGCGGAAAGGACGGGAGCGTAGGTCGATGACGAAGACACCGCTGCGGAGCCGGCCGGCCTGGTCGGCGCTTTCCCAGCACTACGAGAAGATCCGCGACACCCACCTGCGCGACCTGTTCGCCAGCGACCCGAGCCGGGGTGAGCGGCTGACCGCCGAGGCGGCCGGCCTCTACCTCGACTACTCCAAGAACCGGATCACCGACGAGACGATCGCGCTGCTCCTCGACCTCGCTGACCAGTCGGGCCTGGCCGAGCGGACCAGAGCGATGTTCGCTGGCGAGCGCATCAACACCACGGAGAACCGCCCTGTCCTGCACGTCGCCCTGCGGATGCCCCGCGATGCCACGCTGATTGTGGATGGCGTCGACGTAGTCGCACAGGTCCATGAGGTACTCGACAGGATGGCGGCGTTCTCGCAGCAGATCAGGTCAGGCAACTGGCGCGGTTTCACCGGCCTGCCGATCACCGCGATCGTCAACATCGGGATCGGCGGGTCAGATCTCGGTCCGGTTATGGCGTACGAGGCGCTGCGCTACTATGCCGATCCGCACCTTACGTTCCGTTTCGTATCCAATGTCGACTCGACGGACTTCGTCGAGGCCACCAGGGACCTCGACCCGGCGCAGACCCTATTCGTCGTCTCGTCCAAGACCTTCACGACCCTGGAGACGATCGCCAACGCGACGACAGCGCGGGACTGGCTCACCAGCCGTCTCGAAGACGAGGCAGCGGTCTCGAAGCATTTCGTCGCGATCAGCACGAATGCGGAGAAGGTGGCGGCGTTCGGGATCGACACCGCGAACATGTTCGGCTTCTGGGACTGGGTCGGCGGGCGGTATTCGATGGACTCAGCGATCGGGCTGTCCACCATGATCGCGATCGGCCCAGACAGGTTCGGTGAGATGCTCGCCGGGTTCCACGAGATGGACGAGCATTTCCGCACCGCGCCGGTGGCGGAGAACCTCCCGGCTCTGCTCGGCCTGCTCACCGTCTGGTACACCGATTTCTTCGGCGTCGGCAGCATCTGCGTGATGCCGTACGCGCAGTACCTGAAGCGATTCCCCGCCTACCTGCAGCAGCTGACGATGGAGTCGAACGGCAAGCACGTGAGGCTGGACGGCCTTGCCGTCGACTACCCCACCGGCCCGGTCTACTGGGGCGAACCGGGAACCAACGGCCAGCACAGCTTCTTCCAGCTGTTGCACCAGGGCACACATCTGATCCCCATCGACTTCATCGGCTTCGGCCGCTCGCTCAACCCGATCAGGGATCACCATGACCTGCTGATGGCGAACATCTTCGCTCAGGCCCACGCGCTGGCGTTCGGCAGGACGCTCGAAGAAGTGGTCGGCGAAGGCAGTGACCCGGCGGTCGCGCCGCATCGCGTGATGGAGGGCAACCGGCCGAGTAACGTGCTGCTTGCTGACGTCCTGACGCCGAGGCTGCTCGGCTCGCTGGTCGCGCTGTACGAGCATGCGGTCTTCACGGCAGGGACGATCTGGGACATCGACTCGTTCGACCAGTGGGGCGTCGAGCTCGGCAAGGTGCTCGCCGCGGCGATCATCCCGGAGCTGATCACCGGACCGGAGCCGGAGCTCAGCCACGATTCGTCGACGAACACGCTCATCCGCCGGTATCGCATGATCAAGGGGGCACAACAATGACCACGGACCACTCGATGCAGCTCGGCATGATCGGGCTCGGGCGGATGGGCAGCAACCTGGTCCGCAGGTTGATGCGCGGCGGTCACCGCTGCGTCGTCTACGACGTGAACACCTCGGCCGTGGCGGCCCTCGTCGCTGAGGACGCGACCGGCGCGAACGACCTGGCGGACTTCGTCGCCAAGCTGGAGCGGCCAAGGAACGTCTGGCTGATGCTGCCCTCGGCGGTCACCGGCCGCACGCTCTTCCAGCTGGCCGACCTGCTCGAACCCGGCGACGTGGTGATCGACGGCGGCAACACCTACTACCGCGACGACATCACCAGGGCCAGGCATCTCGCCACACATCAGATCCAGTACGTGGACTGCGGCACCTCGGGCGGCGTCTGGGGACTGGAGCGCGGCTACTGCCTGATGATCGGTGGCGAGGCCGGGGTAGTTCAGCGGCTCGACCCGATCTTCCACACCATCGCCCCTGGGGCGGGCACGGCCGAGCCGACGCCAAGCCTGCCGCCCGGCGGGACCGCCCAAGAGGGTTACCTGCACTGCGGGCCCGCCGGGGCCGGCCACTTCGTGAAGATGGTTCACAACGGGATCGAATACGGCATGATGGCGGCGATCGCCGAAGGGCTGTCGATCATCAAGCACGCTAACGCCGGCAAGGAGGAGCAGGTCACTGACGCCGAGACGACGCCGCTGACCGATCCCGAGGCCTACCAGTACGACATCAATGTGGCCGAGGTCGCCGAGGTGTGGCGGCGGGGCTCCGTGATCAGCTCGTGGCTGATGGACCTGACCGCGGCCGCGCTGGCGGAGTCGCCTGACTTGTCGGAGTTCAAGGGTCACGTGTCAGACTCTGGCGAGGGCCGGTGGACGGTGCTTGCGGCCGTCGAAGAGGGCGTGCCTGCGCCGGTGATCACGGCGTCGCTGTTCCAGCGGTTCGAGTCGCGCGGGCTCGGCGAGTTCACGGCGCGACTGTTGTCCGCGCTGCGTGCCCAGTTCGGCGGTCACGCGGAGAAGGCGCAGTCGCCCAAGTGACGGACGGCTTAGCCGCGCAGGATGCGCCGCTCGACTTCGTTGCCGCGGCCGATGAGGATGGTCGAGACGGTCTTGGGGCTGAAAAGGCCGTGACCGATCACGCCCGGGATCTCCGACAGCCTCGCGGCCAGCTTCGCCGGGTCGTCGAAGGGCGCTTGGTAGTCGGCAAGCACGCCGCCGTCCGGGCTGAGCGCGGCGGCGCGAACGGTGGCGTCACCGAGCAGGCGCAGCGTCGCGGGCTGACCGAACTGGAGCAACTCGACCGGGACCGGCGGATGCAAGCCAGGTGTCGGCTTGGTGGAGTCGGCTATTACCACGAAGCGGGCGGCAGCGCAGGCGACGATCTTCTCCCTGGTGTGCGCGCCGCCGCCGCCCTTGATCAGCCACCCGTCAGGAGCGATCTGGTCAGCGCCGTCGATCGCGATGTCCAGGGCATCGAGAGCATTGAACGGCTCGACCACCAGGCCGAGTTCGGCGGCAGCGCTCGCCGTGCGGTCGGAGGTTGCGACACAGCGGACGGACAGCCCGCGGCGGGCGAGCGCCGGCAGCAGGTAGCTGACGGTCGTCCCGGTACCGAGCCCCACCGCCATGCCGTCCTCGACGAGGAGGGCGGCAGCCTCTGCTGCCGCCCGCTTCTCCTGTTCAACGCTCACGGCGCACCAGTCTTCCTGATCAGGTATCCATGAAACTATGAGTGGCATGCACCCCAGTAATCACAGATCCGGCCTGCTCCCAGACGACCATGTCATTGTCCTGTTCGGGGCGACCGGAGACCTTGCCAAGCGCAAGCTGCTGCCTGGGCTGTTCCACCTTGCCAAATCCAACCTGCTGCCCAAGGATTACCGGATCGTTGGCTCAGCTCCCCCGCAGTTCGCGATGACCGATGAGCAGTTCCGCGCGCATGCCAGGGCCGCTGTCGCCCAGTACGGCCTGGCCAAGCCGAGCGGCGCGGCCTGGCAGGAATTCGAGAGCAGGCTGAGCTTCGGGGCAGCCGACCCGGACGACCCGAAGCCCCTGGTCGATGCGGTGCATGAGGCTGAGCGCGCGATCGGCGGCAAGCCCAGGCGGCTGTTTCACCTGGCCGTGCCCCCGTCGGTATTCGCATCGGTGATTGCCTTGCTTGGCCGAACCGGACTCAACGAGAACTCGCGCGTCATCATCGAGAAGCCGTTCGGCGTTGATCAGGACTCCTGTGTAGACCTGGCCACGGTGGTTCACGCGGTCTTTGACGAGTCGCAGGTGTTCCGGATCGACCACTTCCTCGGCAAGGAATCGGTCGACAACGTCCTCGCCTTCCGGTTCGCCAACGGCCTGTTCGAGCCGATCTGGAACCGTGAACACATCTCGCACGTCCAGATCGACGTCCCGGAGAAGATCGGCATCGAGGGCAGGTCCAAGTTCTTCGAGGGCACGGGAACATTCAGGGACATGATCGTGACGCACCTGTTCCAGGTACTCGGCTTCGTGGCGATGGAGCCGCCGGTCACGCTCAGCGCGAAGAACCTGCGGGACGAGAAAGCCAAGGTCTTCCAGGCGCTGCACGACATCGACCCGTCCAAGGTGGTGCGCGGACAGTACGAGGGGTACCTCAGCGAGGAGGGCGTCCACCCGCGATCGCAGACCGAGACGTTCATCGCGATGCGCGTGGAGATCGACAACTGGCGATGGGCGGGCGTGCCGTTCTACCTCCGCTCGGGCAAGTCCATGGCCCAGCGCCGGCAGGTCATCACGCTCGGTCTGAAAGAGCCGACCCTGCGGATGTTCCCGAATGTCAGCCGCCTGCCCGTGGGCGAGCGCCGCAATGAGATCGTGATCGATTTCGATGATCCCGGGTGGATTGCCGTCCGGTTCCTGGCCAAGGAGCCCGGGCCGGCCATGCGGCTTGGCGAGGTCGAGATGACGTTCCGCTACGAGGACTCGTTCCACCGCATGCACGAGCTTGAGGGGTACGAGCGGCTGATCCTGGAGGCGATGCTGGGCGACCAGTCGCTGTTCACCAGGACCGATGAGATCGAGCGGCTCTGGGAGGTGGCGATGCCGCTGCTGGAGAGCCCGCCGCCGATCGAGTTTTACGAGCCCGGCTCATGGGGCCCGCCGTCGATCAAGCACCTCATCGCGCCGTACCGCTGGTGCCTGCCAGACGGCAAGGACTAGCCCGGGCGGGCTAGCCTGGCCTGACGTTGTCTACCTGCCGGCCTTCCTCCAGGTAGACCGTGGACCTGGCGGCACAGGCCGCTCGGACCCGCCGCTTGATCGGGCCCCTGAGCATGGTTAGCGCCCTATCCAGGCTGACCATCCGGCATTCGGAGATCTCCTCAGGCTGGAGGACCACACCGGCCAACGCGGCATCGTCCATCCTTCCGCAGTCGAACAGGAATCGCACGCCGCCCGCGCGGCCGGGACGCGGCCTGCGGAAGTCGACACACGCCAGCCGGCCGGCTCGCACGGTCAGGCCGCACTCCTCGCGGACCTCGCGCACGCACGCCTCCCACGGCGACTCGCCGTCCGCTTCCACGACGCCACCCGGTATGGTCCAGCCCGTCTTGTAGGTCGGCTTGAGTATGAGCAGGCGCCCCTTCTGGTCGAAGATCAGCGCCCCCGCCGACGCGGGAATGGCCGGGACCGGGACAGCAGCGGCTCCCGGCCCCCCGTCTTCCTCGCGCATCACGTTCCTCTCATTCGGGGTGCCCTGACGCTACCCGGATGTTTGGATAGTCATTCGACCTAGAGGAGGGCTAGGCATGAAGAAAATCGTGAACGTACTTGTCGCCGCCGGTGCAGCGGGCCTCGCGTCGCTCGGCGCCGCGGCCGCGGCCGCCCCGGCGATCGCGGTCACGCACCACGCCGCTGCCTGCTCGACCAACTGGGGCACCAACGCCAAGCACCGCGGCTCCGCCGCGATCACCGTGGCGACGCGGCTGCAGGCGGTGCGAGCGGGCCGTCATGGATGCTTCGACCGGCTGGTCATCGACCTGAGCGCGGGTAAGCAGCCTCCGTTCAGCGCGCAGTACGTCAAGAACATCGTGGCTCAGGGCTCTGGCAAGGTCCTGAAGGTGCGCGGCAAGGCGAAGATCCTGATCGTCGTGCGCGGTCCGGCCGGGCGTGGCTATCACGCTAATGCCGTCAACCTGACCAATGTGTCGGGCTTCAAGACATTCCGCCAGGTCAGAGGTGCGGGCTCGTTCGAGCGGGTAACGGCGATCGGGCTCGGGGTGCGCGCCAAGCTGCCGTTCCGCGTCTTCGAGCTTGGCTCGTCCCACGCGGGCTGGCGGATCGTCATCGACGTGGCTCACTAGTACGGACAGCTCACGGTCCGGCTCGCTATGCCTTATCCCAGTCACATGGTCGGCCAGTTATGCACCGGCTCCTTGGTGTTCATCCGACCAATGTAATCCTGGGTCATAAGCCGCAATGCTTCGCCACGGTCGGCCAGGCCCCGGTCCTGGAGCCCACGCACGGAGGCGACCTGCCACGACGCGCCGTTCTGGCGCCGCAGACAACGCCGCTCGATGATCGAGAGCAGCCGCGTCGCGTCGGCCGAGTCCACGCACCAGCGCTCGAGCCCGCGAGCGGCCAGCGGCAGCAGGTGACGCAGCGTGAGGTCGGTGACGGCCACGTCCCCGTAGCCCGGCCAGAAGAGCACGGCCTCGATGCCCTGCCTGGCGCCGGCCGTGAGGTTCGCCGCCGCGGCGACGAACGGCATCTGCGTCCAGACTGGCGGCTCGGTCTCGGCGAGTTCGTGCACCAGCCCGTAGTAGAAGGCCGCATTGGCCAGCACGTCGGCGAGCGTGGGCCCGGCCGGAAGCACGCGATTCTCGACTCGCAGGTGCGGCTTGCCGTCGGCAACAGCGTAGACGGGACGGTTCCACCGGTACACCGTGCCGTTGTGCAGCGTCAGCTCGGCCAGGTGCGGTGTCTCGCCCCGGTCGAGCATCGAGGCCGGGTCCTCGTCGTCGCGGAGCGGCAGCAGCGCGGGAAAGTACCGCAGGTTCTCCTCGAACAAATCGGTGACCGAGTCGATCCATCGTTCGCCGAACCAGACTCGCGGCCTGACACCCTGCCGCTTCAGTTCCTCCGAGCGGGTGTCGGTCGCCTGCTTGAACAGCGTGATCCTGGTCTCGCGCCACAGCTCGCGGCCGAACAGGTACGGGGAGTTCGCGCCGAGAGCGACCTGGACGCCGGCGACGGCCTGGGCGGCGTTCCAGTAGCAGCCGAACATGTCAGGGCTGACCTGAAGATGGCATTGCACGCTCGTGCACGCCGCCTCGGGCAGGATGTGATCGACATAGGCGAGCAGCCGCTCCCGGCCGTCAATGCAGATCCGCATTTCCTCGCCGCGGGCGGCCAGCATCTCATCGTTCAGCAATTTGAAGCGCGGGTTAGACGAGATGGTGTGAGCGCCGATGTCGCTGTGCCGCAGGCTCGGGAGTATCCCGACCATGAGCATCCGGGTGCCGGCCTCCTCAGCGCGCTTGAACGCATGCGCCAGGGTGTCCTCGACGTTGGCCTCGAGCAGGGAGAACACATTGCCTGACAAGGTGGCGGGATCCGAGTCGAGTTCGACATTGAACTGCCCGAGCTCGCTCGTCCAGGCCGAGTCGTCGATCGCGGCCAGGACATCGGCGTTGGTCATGGCGGCGTAGCCGAGGCTGTCGACCAGATGGAATTCGATCTCCAGGCCAACTCGGTAGGACCCGCCGTCGAACCGCGCCTCCAGCAGCATTCTCTCGAAGACTTCAAGGCAAGTGCGTACTTTTTCCCTGTATGCCCGCCTATCTTGACGTCTAATAGTGATTGCAGGTACTTCCCTGCCCATCAATGTCCTCCACCGCGCAGCTGGCTCTCGCGCTCTACCCACATTTGCATGGAAAGGCCAGGCTGAACAGGGTTCATGTCGCTTGCTGGCCTGGTCGGACAGGCAAACTCGCCGATGCGCTACATCCAGGTAGCCGCAATCAGACCGGCGGCTAGCCTGCCGGAAAGCTGCGCCTACGGTGCGGCCGCCGCCATCCGGCGCACCGCCTCGATGATGAGCTCGGGCGACGTGCCGATGTTCAGCCGCGCGAAACCCCCGCCCTGAACGCCGAAGTCGGCTCCCGGGCTGAGCGCCACCCGGCCGCGCTCGAGGAAGACGGCGGCCGGGTCATCGCCCAGGCCGAGGTTCCTGCAGTCCAGCCAGGCAAGGAAGGTCGCCGACCCCGATACGTAGCCGATGCCTGGCAGCTGCTCGCGGAGCAATCTGGCGAGCAGCTTGCGATTCTCGTCGATCTGCGCGACCGCGGCATCGAGCCATGGCAGCGATCGCGTAAATGCGGCAACTGAGCCGAGCAGGCCCAGATGGGAGCAGAGCAGCGCCTCCCATCGCTCGGCCAGCACGCTCGCGCCCTCAGCCGATCCCGCAATGGCGATCCCGCACTTCATGCCCGCTATATTCCAGCCCTTGGATGCCGAACTGAAGACGAACGCGCGCTCAGTCATCTCGTGGTCGATCGACCCGAACGGCAAGTACCGCGCCTCGGGCATCGTGAGCGGGGCGTGGATCTCGTCGACGAGCAGCTGCACGTCGTGGCGCTGGCACAGGTCGGCGACCGTGGCCAGCTGGTCCCGGCTCCACACGTTGCCGAGCGGGTTGTGCGGGCTGCAGAGCAGGTAGGCACTGACGTCCGGCCGAGCCAGCGCCTGGTCGATAACCTCGAAGTCCAGGTCGTAGCTGCCGTCTTCCAGCCTGCGCAGCGGCGCCTCGACGACGCGGCGTCCGATGAAGCCGAGGCGGAAGAAGAACGGGCCGTAGACCGGCGGGCTGATCACGACGCCCGAGCCATGCGGTGTGGTCGCGAGCAGGACCTCGACGATCCCGGTCATCACATCGGGGACCGCGAACACCCAGTCGCTTCTCGGGCTCCAGCCGAGCCGCCCAGCCGCGAACGAGGCGAACGCGTCGCCAAGCTCGCCGACATGCGGATACCCGGTGTCGCCGATCGCCAGCGCCGCCCGGACGGCGTCGCTGATCTCCTCAGCGACGGTGAAATCCATTTCAGCCACGAACGCCGGCAGCACATCAGGGGGGTACGTCCGCCACTTGAAGCTCTTGCGCCTGGCGAGCTCGGCCAGCGAGCAGTTCCCGAGGATCGGTTCCACCAGGTGATGCTAACTCCGGGCAATTCTGGGCGGTACGCGTGCTCCCCTGGAGGGATGTTCGACTACGGCGATCACCCGACTGGCCATGAACCTGGCTGTCCTGACCGGGGTGCCGCTGCGCGTGAGCTCGCTGACCTCGACTTGGCCCCGCCTGGTGACCACCTCGACTCGCCTGCCTGCCTTGGTGGCCTGCACTTCGTAGGTCTTTGTCACGTCACCGGCGTCCACGACGATCTCGACCCGGTCGCCCTTCATGGCGTGTGAATACCCGCGCTGTGCCGCAGATACGCCGTTTCTGCCAACCTGGCCGGACCAATCTCGGTTGTCCGGGCTCACGCTAGCCTGGCCGGCAGCTCAATGTCACCGCTCAGGTAGCGGTCGACGGACGGCCCGACGGTTGCCGCCAGCTCGTCGACGCTGGCTCCAGTGACAGCCGGCAGGCCGAGCACCAGCCTGGTGAGCGCCAGCCCCACCATCTGGGTGGCCACCAGCGTGGCCCGGTAGTCGGCCTCCGCCGGGCTTGCTTGCTTGTCCAGCCCGGTTACCCGGGCAACCGTGCTGAGGATCGAGTCGGAGATGAACTCGCGCAGCATCGTAGCCGCCTGCTCGCTGGTCACCGCCGACCTGAGCAGCCCGAGGAATGTCTCCCTGATCCCGTCCGACTCCCACAGCGTCAGAGCCGTTCTCACCAGGTGAGCGCCAAAACCCCGGCCCTGCGCTGCCGGGCCCGACAGCGCGGCAGTGAGCACCTCGCTTGGTATCACTGGTATCCGCATCGCGGCCGCGAACAGGGCTTCCTTGGTCCCGTAATAGTGATGCACGAGCGCCGGGTCGACCTCGGCCGCTGCCGCAATGCCCCTGATCGTGGCCCCGTGGTAACCGAGGTCGGCGAACTGGGCCCTGGCCGCCTCGCCGATTGCCTCCCTGGTCCCGCTGTCGCCCGCCCGCCGGCCGCGAGCTTCCTGACCGCGAGCCCCCTGACCGCGAGCCCCCTGAGCGCGAGCCCCCTGAGCGCGAGCCCCCTCGCCTGATGTCACGCGGCGGCCTCCGCCGATGACGCCTGCTGGGTGAGCTCGAAGAAGCGCTCTTCCAGGTTGGCCGGGACCTGCCGCACCGCGGCTGGCAGATCGCCGAGCGCCTGCCGGACCTGAGCGGGGTTAGCGCAAGGCACCCGCAGCCCGCGACCAGCCAGCGCAACCTGCAGGCCAGCCTGCTCCAGCGCGCCGAACGCCGCCGACCATGACTCTGCCTCCACCACGATGACCTGCCGGTTGCCCACGATCTCGGCGGCCGTGCCCGTCGCCACCACACGGCCGTCGGCCATGATCACCAGCCTGCCACACTCCTGTGCCTCTTCCATGTAGTGCGTGGTCACGAGCACGCCGGCGCCGGCTTCGGCGGCATCGCCGATCGTCTCCCATAGCCTCGCCCGGCCGAGCGGTCCGACGCCCGAGGTCGGTTCATCCAGCACGAGCAGGTCAGGATGGTGCGAGAGCGCCTGCGCGAACGCGACTTGCCGCTGCACGCCAAGCGGCAGCGAGCCGACGAGCTCGCGTGCGTACGGCCTGACCGGCTCGGGCAGCGCCGTACCGGCCGCCCCGAAGATCGCCGCGGCGAACTCCAGGTTCTCGGCCGGGGTCAGGTCGTCGTACAGACCGAGTCCCTGCGGCACGTAGCCGATTCTGCTGCGTGTGCGCCGGGACGGCGGCTCGCCGAACAGCGCGACCTCGCCGCCGGAGGTGCTGACCAGCCCGAGCAGCATCCGGATCAAAGTGGTCTTGCCCGCGCCATTGGCGCCGAGCAGTCCCACGATCTCACCGGGCCGGACCTCCAGGTCAACCTCGCGGACCGCCGTGAACCGGCCGAACCGCTTGGTCACTTTCGAGCACGAAGCGAG
>WNFI01684009.1_pt1 | contig 14894 bp, 8 predicted proteins | sample 5400471 | NCBI WGS metagenome assembly WNFI01 (sample SAMN13153348, study PRJNA577476) | soil metagenome | isolation source: 100 cm saprolite on Douglas fir-dominated hillslope | place: USA:California | collected 2013-09-17
GACTGCTTCACTTCAACCGGCGGCTTTGCGCTGCATCTGGCGGCAAAATGCGAATCGGTGGAGGCTGTCGATTCGAGCGGTCCGGCGCTGGCCATGGCGGAGGCGAACCGCGCCGCCAATTCGATCGCGAACGTCACCTTCCGCGAGGCCGACGTCTTCGAGACTCTGGCCGGGTACGCTTCCGCGCGCCGCGAGTTTTCGACGGTGGTGCTCGATCCGCCCGCGTTCGCCAAATCCCGCCGCAATCTGGACGCCGCCGCGCGCGGATATAAAGACATCAACCTGCGCGCCCTGAGGCTGCTCGGCCCGGGCGGGATACTGGTGAGCTGCTCCTGCTCGCATCACGTCAGCGAGGCCATGCTGCTCGAAATCGTGGCCGAAGCCGCGCTCGATTCCGGGCGCGAGCTGCGCGTGATCGAGCGCCGCACGCAGGCCCAGGACCATCCGATCCTGCTGACGGTGCCGGAGACGCACTATTTGAAGTGCATCATCCTGCAAGTACTGTAGGAGCCAAAGCAGGTCCCTTCGGAAACGAAGCCAACCGGCCCCGAACTAACCTCTAAACCCTCTAGCCCTAACGGGCCTGTCAATTCCCCCTAATCTCCTGGAGAATGGTAACTTTGAGCATAGTAGCGACGCCACTTATGGGTCAGAGGAGCGCGCGTTTGAGCGATCGGCGAACAACGGTGGCGTGGTGTGTCCTGGTGGTGGTTTCCGGGGTGGGGATTACAGCGTGCACCAGCAAAGGGTCCCAGGCGACGGGCCGCAAAGGCGAGGGTGGGGTGCCGGTTACGGTCGCCTTGGCCACGCGGCGGGACGTGCCGTTGCAGATCGAAGTCATCGGCAACGTCGAGGCGTATTCCACGATCACGGTGAAGGCGCAGGTGGGCGGCGAGATCACGCAGGTGCATTTCCGCGAAGGCGAATACGTGAAAGCGGGCGACCTGCTGTTCACTATCGATACGCGGCCGCTCAACGCCATGCTCAATGAGGTGGAAGCCAACCTGGCGAAGGATGAGGCGTCTTTGGGGCAGGCGGAGGCCAACCTGGTGCGCGACACAGCGCAGCAGAAATACGCGCAATCGCAAGCCGACCGTTACGGGCGGCTGTTCCAATCGGGCATCGTTTCGAAAGATCAAGCCGAGCAGATGCGCAGCAACGCGGACGCGCTTGCCGCAGGCCTGAAAGCGGACGAAGCCGCGGTGCGCAGCGCGCGGGCCGCGATTGTGGCGACCAAGGCCATGGTGGAAAACGCGCGGGTGCAATTGGGCTACACGACCATGCGGTCGCCGATCGACGGGCGCACCGGCAACATCATGGTGAAGCAGGGCAACATTGTCGCGGCGAATACGATGGATCTCACCATCATCAACCAGGTGGAGCCGATCTACGTGACGTTCTCGGTGCCGGAATCGCAGCTTCCGGACATCAAGCGGTACATGGCCGCGGGCAAGCTGCCGGTGATGGCGACGCCGCAGGCGGATGCGACGGCCGAGGAGCGCGGGGTTCTCACATTTGTGGACAATGCCGTCGATGCAACCACCGGCACCATCAAACTGAAGGGCACTTTCGCGAATGCGGATCACAAACTCTGGCCGGGCGTGTTTGTGCGCGTGACGCTGCGCCTCGCGACGCAGGCGAATGCCGTGGTGGTTCCCAATCAGGCGGTGCAGACCGGGCAGGAAGGGCCGTTCGTGTTCGTGGTGAAGGCGGACAGCTCGGTGGAATCGCGGCCGGTGACCATCGGTTCGCGCGTGGACCAGGATATCGTGATCGCGAGCGGCATCGAGGCCGGGGAAACGGTAGTCACCGAGGGGCAGCTGCGGCTCGCGCCCGGCATTAAGGTGCAAGTCCGCGACGAGAACGGACGGCCAGCCGGTAAGAAGCGCACGTAGAGAGTTTCCGTGAACCTGTCGGCGACATTCATCCGGCGTCCCATTGCAACCAGCCTTCTCATGCTGGCGATTGCGCTGTTCGGGGTGCTGGCGTACCGCGCGCTGCCGGTGAGCGACCTTCCGAACGTCGATTTCCCCACACTGGTAGTTTCGGCGGCTCTCCCCGGCGGCAGTCCGGACACCATGGCTTCGGCGGTGGCCATGCCGCTCGAGCGCCAATTCACTGGAATCGCGGGCCTGGACTCGATGATCTCGGTGAACACGATGGGCAACACCCAGATCACGCTGCAATTCGACCTGGAGCGCGATCTGGATGGCGCGGCGGTGGACGTCGAGACGGCGATTGCCGAATCGCTGCCGCTGCTGCCGCCGGGCTTGCCTGCCCCGCCCTCGTTCCACAAGTACAATCCGGCCGATGCGCCCATCATGTTCCTGGGACTGACGTCGAAGACGCTGCCGCTGTGGGTGGTGGATGACTACGCCGAGACGACGATCGCGCAGCGGATCTCGATGGTGAGCGGCGTGGCGCAGGTGATGGTGTTCGGGTCGCAGAAGTACGCCGTGCACATCCAGGTGGATCCGAACAAGCTGGCGGCCAAAGGCATCGGGATCAACGAAGTCGATAGCGCCATCCAGAGCTGGAACGTGAACGTGCCCACGGGAACGCTGTACGGGGCGCATCAGGCGTTCAACATTCAGGCCAACGGGCAGCTCATGAACGCCAAGCAGTACCGGCCCGCGGTGGTGGCTTACCGCAATGGCGCGCCCGACGGCGTGGAAGACGACAAGACCGCTTCGTGGCTGTACACGCACGAAGGCGGGCAGCGCGCCATCAACATGCTGGTGATGCGGCAGCCGGGGAGCAACACGATCGAAGTCGTGGACGCGATTCGAAAGCTCGCGCCCGCGTTTCAGGCGCAGCTTCCGCCGACGGTGACGTTTACGATTCGCGGCGACCGCTCAAAGAACATTCGCGAGGCGTTTTCCGACATCCAGTTCACCATGGCGCTGATCCTGTGCATCGGGTTCGTGGTGGACGACGCCATTGTGATGATCGAGAACGTAGTGCGCCATATCGAGCGGGGCGAGCGGCCGATGCAGGCGGCGTTCAACGGTTCGAAAGAAATCGGGTTCACGATTGTCTCGATGACGATTTCGCTCGCGGCGGTCTTCATCCCGGTGCTGTTCATGGGCGGCATTCTGGGGAGGCTGTTTCGCGAATTCGCCGTGACGATCTGCGTGGCCATTCTGATCTCCGGACTGGTATCGATTACGCTGACGCCGATGCTGTGCAGCCGTTTTCTGAAGATGCGCGGCGAAAAGCGGCCGGGGCGCCTCAACCGCGCGGCCGAGCGCGCTCTGAACGGGATGCTGCACACCTACGACCACAGCTTGCAGTGGGTGCTGCATCACCGCCCCGTGATGCTGGTGGTGTTCTTTCTGATGCTGGGGGCCACCGGGTATTTGTTCGTCAAAGTCCCGAAGGGTTTCATTCCCGATCAGGACAACGATTCGATGTCGGTTATCACCGAGGCGGCGCAGGGCACTTCTTATTACCTGATGGCCAAGTACCAGCAGCAGGTTTCCGAAATGATCGCGAACGATCCCGACATCGAGAGCTTCATGTCGAGCACGGGCGGCGGCGCTTTTGGCGCTGCCTCCAACCAGGGCCGCATGTGGGTGCAGTTAAGACCCCGGAAACAACGCGAGCTGAACATCAACCAGATCATCGAGAAGCTGCGGCCGAAAGTCGCTAACTTTCCGGGCATGCGCGTTTTTATGACGGTGCCGCCCACGATTCGCATTGGCGGCCGGCCAGCGAAAACGGCATACGACTTCACGCTCCAGGGACCGGATACCCAGGATCTGTTCGTACAGGCGCAGAAACTCGAGCGCGAGATGGCGCGGCTGCCGGGGCTGGTGGATGTGACGACGGATCTGCAGATCAAGAATCCGCAAGTGCGACTGGCGATCGATCGCGATCGCGCCGCCGTTACCGGCTTGAACGCCGCCGCTATCGAGGCCGCGCTCTACGACGCCTACGGGCCGCGCTGGGTCTCGACCATATACGCGCCGACGGCGCAGTATAAGGTATTGCTGGAACTACTGCCCGAATATCAGAAATACGCCGACTCGCTTTCGCAGCTTTATTTCAAGACGCCGGACAATAATCTGGTCCCGCTGGCCTCATTCGCCAAGATCAACGCCAACGCCGGACCGCAGAGCGTCAATCATTCCGGGCAGCTTCCGTCGGTTACGGTTTCCTTCAATCTGAAGCCGGGCGTGGCGCTTGGCGATGCCGTGGATGAAGTGGAACAGACCGCCGAGCGGGTGCTGCCGGCAAACATCACGACGAGTTTTCAGGGCACCGCCAAAGCGTTTCAGGATTCGCTGAAGAATCTGGGCATCCTGCTCACTGTGGCGATCATGGTGGTTTACATCGTGCTGGGCGTGCTTTACGAAAGCTACGTGCATCCGCTGACGATTCTCTCGGGACTGCCGTCGGCGGGCTTTGGCGCGCTGCTCACGCTGCTCGTTTTTCACGTCGATCTCAGCATCTACGCATTCGTGGGGCTCATCATGCTGGTGGGCATTGTGAAGAAGAACGCCATCATGCAAATCGATTTCGCGCTGGAAGCCGAGCGCCGCGAAGGCAAAAGCCCGGCCGAAGCGATTTACGAAGGCTGTCTCATTCGCTTCCGGCCTATCATGATGACGACCATGGCGGCGCTATTGGGCGCCCTGCCGATTTCGCTCGGATGGGGCGCGGGTGGAGAGGCACGGCGGCCGCTGGGGCTGGCCGTTGTCGGCGGGCTGCTGTTTTCGCAATTGATCACGCTCTATCTCACGCCGGTGATCTACATCTACATGGCGGGCCTGGTGGAGCGCTGGAAGGTGGGCAAACCGCGCAAGCCGATCGCGGGCCGTTTGATCCCCGAGCCGACCATGACGGAGGCCGATTGACGAACGTTTCACAAACGTTCATCGAACGGCCCATCGCCACCAGCCTGCTGATGGCGGCCATCGCCATGTTCGGGATGGTGGCGTACCGGTCGCTGCCGGTGAGCGATCTGCCTAACGTCGACTTCCCCACTCTGCTGGTCACCGCCAGTCTCCCGGGCGCCAGCCCCGAGACCATGGCCTCGGCGGTAGCCACGCCGCTTGAGAATCAGTTTTCGATGATTGCCGGGTTGAACGCCATGACGTCCAGCAATTCGCTTGGCGCGACGCAGGTGACCCTCGAATTCGATTTGAGCCGCAATCTCGACGGCGCCGCCGTGGACGTGCAGGCGGCCATCACGCAGGCGGCACGACTGCTTCCCGCGGGCATGCCCACGCCGCCGACTTTCACCAAGGTCAACCCGGCCGATCAGCCGATTCTCTACCTCGCGCTCACCTCGGCCACGGTGCCGCTGTGGACGCTCGACGAATATGCCGAGACGCGCGTGGCGCAGCGCATTTCCATGGTGAGCGGCGTGGCGCAGGTGCAGGTGCTGGGCGCGCAGAAGTACGCGGTACACGCGCAGATGGACCCACACAAGCTGGCGTCGCGGCAGATCGGCATCAACGAAGTGGAGACCGCGATCAAGAGCTGGAACGTCAACCTGCCCACGGGAACCATCATCGGCCCGCAGCGCGCGTTCGTGCTGATGGCGTCGGGACAGCTGATGTCGGCGGCGCAGTACAAGCCGCTCATCGTGGCCTACCGCAACGGATCGCCGGTTCGCCTGGAAGAGCTGGGCACGGTTATCGACAGCGTCGAAGACGATAAGACCGCGTCGTGGTTTTACAATAACCACGGCAATCAACGCGCGGTGGTGCTGGCCATCCAGCGGCAGCCCGGGACTAACACCATCGAAGTGACGGACGGCGTCAAACGGCTGATTCCGACGTTTAAAGCCGAACTACCCCCCTCGGTCCGCATGGACACTCTGTACGACCGCTCGGAAACCATCCGCGAGTCCTACCACGACGTGCAGTTCACCATGGTGCTGACGCTCGGCCTGGTCGTGATGGTGATTTTTTTCTTCCTGCGGAATCTCTCCGCAACCGTAATTCCCTCGCTCGCGCTGCCGTTCTCGGTGATCGGCACCTTCGCGGTGATGTACCTGCTGCATTACAGCCTGGACAACCTGTCCATGATGGCGCTGATCCTTTCGATCGGCTTCGTGGTGGACGATGCAATTGTCATGCTCGAAAACATCGTGCGCCATATGGAGCTGGGCGAGGCGCCAATGATGGCGGCGCTGAAGGGGTCGCGCGAGATCGGCTTCACCATTGTTTCGATGACGCTGTCGCTGGCCGCGGTTTTCATCCCCGTGTTGTTCATGGGCGGCGTACTGGGACGGCTGTTCAAGGAATTCGCGGTGACGATCTGCGTGGCCATCCTGATTTCGGGCGTGGTCTCGGTCACGCTGACGCCGATGCTTGCCAGCCGCTTTCTGAAGCCGCCCCACGAGCACCGGCGATCGTGGTTCTACCGCGCGACCGAACGCTTTTTCGATTGGATGCTGCGCGTGTACGATCGCAGCTTGCAGTCGGTTCTGCGCCACCGCGGAGCCACGATGGCCTTTTCAGCCGCCGTGCTCGCCGCCACGATTTTCATGTTCGTCGACATCCCGAAGGGCTTCATCCCGGATCAGGACACCGATCAGCTCCTGGCGATCACCGAGGCCGGTCAAGGGGCGTCCTTCTACCAGATGGTCGACTACCAGAAAAAGATCGCGGAAGTGATTCGCCAGGATCCGAACGTGGACGCGCTGGTATCGAGCGTGGGCGGCGCCGCATCGGCGACTTTGGGCGGCCCGAACTTCGGCCAGCTGGTGATCCATCTAAAGCCGCGCTCCGAGCGCAAGCTGTTGGTGAACGACGTCATCGCCGAGCTGCGGCCCAAGCTCTCGGGCTTCGAAGGCATGAAGGTGTACCTGCAAAATCCGCCCACGATCCGCATCGGCGGGCAGGTAACCACGAGCCTCTACCAGTTCTCGATGCAGTCGCCGGATAAGGACGAGCTTTACCAGGCGGCGGGCAATTTGCGGCAGGAGATCGAGAAGCTGCCCGGTCTTGAAGACGTCACGAGCGACGTACAGATTGCCACGCCGCAGGTGAATGTCGAGATCGATCGCGACAAAGCCGCGGCTTTGCAGGTGAGCGCGCAGCAGATTGAAAACGCCCTTTACGACGCCTACGGGCCGCGCTGGGTCTCGACCATCTATGCCGCCATCAACGAATACAAAGTGCTGCTGGAACTGATGCCGCAATACCAGGCGGACCCGCGCGCGCTTTCGCTGCTCTACTTCAAAGCCAATAACAACCGTCTGATCCCCATGGGCACGCTGGCGCACATGAGCCAGGAATCCGGCCCGCAGACCATCAATCATTACGGGCAGCTTCCGGCGGCGACGATTTCGTTCAACCTGAAGCCGGGCGCATCGCTGGGCGACGCGCTGAACAGCGTGCAGGACCTGGCGAAACGCGGGCTGCCGGTGACCATCAGCACCACGTTCCAGGGCGCGGCCAAGGCGTTTCAAGGATCGCTGACCAATCTTTGGATTCTGATGGCGGTGGCCATCATGGTGGTGTACATCGTGCTGGGCATCCTTTATGAAAGCTACATCCACCCGCTGACTATTCTTTCCGGGCTGCCCTCGGCGGGTTTCGGCGCGCTGATCACGCTCTACCTGTTCCACATGGATCTGAATATTTACGCTTTCGTGGGCCTCATCATGCTGATCGGCATCGTGAAAAAGAATGCCATCATGCAAATCGACTTTGCGCTGGACGCCGAACGCCACCAGGGCTTCAGCCCCATGCAGGCGATTTATGAAGGCTGCCTGATCCGCTTCCGGCCCATCATGATGACCACCATGGCGGCGCTGCTGGGGGCGGTGCCGATCGCGCTCGGTTACGGGGCAGGCGGCGAAGCGCGGCAGCCGCTGGGGCTTGTGGTTGTCGGCGGACTGCTTTTCTCCCAGCTGGTCACGCTCTATCTGACGCCCGTGGTCTATACTTATATGGCGGCAGCGCAAGAACACTTCCGGCGCCGGCGGCAAGGCCGGCTGGCAGCCACACCGACAGTTGCGTAGACGAGGATACGCGCTTACCTCCCCCACGGCTGTAATGTTGGACACCTTAACCTCACTACCATGACGGGAGTCCTGTGACCGTTTTTGCCGCACGAAGAATTTGCCCCTCACGCTGGTTTTAAGTTAACGTGTGTAAAGACACAATCAGTGGTTGACGACCGTATGGTGGAATGTCCGATCTGCCACACCAGCAATCCGCCCGGATCGCGTGCATGCTCCAAGTGCAGCACTCCCATCGAGATCGGTGACGCGACCCTCATTCTCGACCCGGCCGAAAAGCCGGCTCCCACCCCTAAACCGGCAGCCCCGGCGCCGGATCCGGAGGCTACCATCGGCGGGACGACCGGATGGTCGGTGCCGCTCCAGAAAATCGGTCCGCGCGATCCTAACGCGCCGCTTGAACCCGGGACCGTGCTCGGCGACCGCTACGAAATTCTCAAACGTGTCGGCGAAGGCGGCATGGGCGCGGTTTATCAGGCGCGTGACCATGAGCTGGACAAGCTGGTGGCCCTCAAGGTCATCCGGCCCGAGCTGGCCGGGCATCCCGACATTTTGCGCCGCTTCAAGCAGGAGCTGATCCTGGCGCGGCAAGTGACGCACAAGAACGTGATTCGGATTTTCGATTTAGGCATGGCCGGTGGATGCAAATTCATCACCATGGATTACATCGAAGGCCGCGATCTGAAAAGCATCCTGGTGGAGCGCGGGAAGATGCCGCCAAATGAAGCCGTGCCCATCGTCCAGCAGGTGTGCCGAGGCCTGGAAGCGGCGCATACCGAAGGCGTGGTGCATCGCGATCTGAAGCCGCAGAACATCATGGTGGATGCCAGCGGCCGCGTCTGGGTGATGGATTTCGGCTTGGCGCGCTCCATGGAGATGGCCGGGATGACGCGGACCGGCGCCCTGATGGGGACGCCGGATTACATGTCGCCCGAGCAGGCGCGCGCCGAGAAAGTGGACGTGCGTTCGGATCTGTTCAGCCTGGGGATTATTTTTTACGAAATGCTCACCGGTGTCTTGCCTTTCCAGGCGGACACCATGATGGCGACCCTGCTCAAGCGCGTACAGGAGAGGGCCGAGCCGCCAAACACGCTGGAGCCCACCATCCCGCGGCACTTGAGCGATATCGTGATGAAGTTGCTCGAGCCGGACCGGGCGAAGCGCTATCAAACTACCGGTGAAGCCCTGGCCGATCTGGCCGGCGATACGCCAGTCGCGGGCATGACCTTTACGGCCAGCGCCAGCATGGCGCAGACATCGCCGGTTTCGCTCGAGGCGATGGGCCCGGGCTCACAGTTCGGGCCGCGGTACCGGATCGAATCGGTGATCGGCGAAGGCGGCATGGGCAAGGTGTACAAAGCCCATGACAACGACCTGGACCGCACGGTAGCCCTGAAGCTTGTGCGTCAGGAGCTGGTCAACAACGCGGAATCGATGCAACGCTTCAAGCAGGAATTGCTGCTGGCCAGCCGCATTTCGCACAGAAACATTCTGCGCATTCACGATCTGGGCGACGTTGGCGGCGTGAAGTTCATCTCCATGGCGTTCGTTCAGGGCCGGGACCTGCACGACGTCATCGCCGAATGCGGGCGCCTGCCGGTTGAGCGGGCGGTGCACATCGCCAAGCAGCTCGCGGCCGCGCTCGATGCCGCTCATGCCGAAGGCGTGGTGCATCGCGATCTGAAGCCGCGCAATGTCCTGGTGGATCAAAACGACCAGGTGTACGTTTCCGATTTCGGACTGGCGAAGTCGCTCGAATCAGTGTCCGCCACGGCCATGACACGAACCGGCGAGGTATTGGGGACGCCGCGCTACATGTCGCCGGAGCAGGCCGAATCGAAGCAAGTCGACCACCGCGCGGATATTTATTCCTTCGGCGTGTTGCTGTACGAGATGGTGACGGGCGACGCGCCGTTTGGCGGCGAGTCCATGCTCCAGGTGATGTACCAGCACGTAGCGCAGAAGCCCAAGAATCCGCAGGAAGCAAATCCCGAACTGCCCGATTACCTGGCGCAAATTATTCTGCGCTGCCTGGAAAAAGACCCGGCGCTGCGCTATCAATCCGCGCGCGAGATCCTGCACGATCTGGAATCGGCAACCGCTCCTAACCGTATCGTCCGGTTGCGCATCGCGGAGACTGGCTATCCCAAGTGGCTCATCGCCACCATAATCGCGCTGCCTGTGCTGCTGGGCCTGAGTCTGCTTATCGCACCGGTGCGCGATGTGCTGCTCGGCCGATTCGAACGCGTGCCCCGCCCCAACGCCGGCGCTACGACAAGCGTGGAAAAGTACATTGCGGTGCTACCGCTGAAGGTTCTGGGGAAGGACGAAGGACTGCAGTATGTCGCGGAGGGCGTGGTGGATTCGGTTTCCGCACAGTTATTTCAGTTGAAGAACGTTTACGTGGCGCCGCAGAGCCTGGTGGAGGGCGCGGTCAAGAAAGGCCCGTTCGACAAGCAGAAGATCGCGCGGCAACTGGGCGTCAACGTGATCGTGGACGGTACCGTGCAGAGCGCCGGGGACAGGCTCGGGATCGTCATCCAGGTGGAAGATGTGAAGAATGCCAGTGCGATTGACCGGCGATTACGGTGCGTATGAGTTTTACCTGAAAGGCCACGACTTAGTGCGCCGCCAGCCCAATGCGAAGGGTTTTCAGGCGGCGCTGAACTTCTTTGACCAGGCTATAAAGAAGGACCCCCGCTTCGCGCTGGCCTATGCCGGAAGGGCCGACACCAGCATGGCGATGTATCTGCAGACAAAGGACGATTCCTGGGCCAGGAAGGCTTTGAGCGCGGCCGAGCAGGCGAAGCAGCTGAATCCGGATCTGCCGGAAGTCCATTGGGCGCTGGGTTCTGCTTATCTGCAAACGGGCAAGACCGAAGACGCTATCGCCGAGACTAAACTCGCATTAACTCTGGCGCCGAGTTCGGACGAAAGCTATCGCCGGCTGGGAACGGTCTACCTGGCGGCTGGCCGAAAAGAGGCGATCGCCGCTTACGAGAAGGCGATCGAGATCAATCCGTATTACTGGTACAACTACAACTTCCTGGGGGCGGCATGCTTCCGTCTGGGAGAGGTCGACAAAGGGGTAGCCGCCTTCAAGCGGGTGACGGAACTAGCGCCGGATTGGGCTGACGGATACAACAATCTCGGCGGCGCTTACTTTGAGCAAGGCAAATGGAAGGAGGCTGTGGAAGCCTACCGGAAATCCCTCTCGGTCGACCGGAACAGCGGCTATGCGCACGCCAACCTGGGCACCGCCTTTTATTACCTTGGGCAATATGCTGACTCCGCGAAGTCGCTGGAGAAGGCCGTGGAGTTGGAGCCCACCAGCCATGAGAACATTGCCGGCCTCGCCGACGCGTACCTCCAGCTTGGCCAGCGCGACAAAGCGATGGCAAACTACGAAACGGCCATCAAACTGGCCCTCAAGGCTTACGCGGTCAACAACCGCGACGCGATGACGATGGGGCCTTTGGCTCTGTATTATGCCAAGAAAGGTGATTTCAACCGCGCGGAGAATTTCATCGCCAAGGCGCGCGCCATCGACGCTACCAATAACGTCCTGATTTACAACGACGCGATGATCAAGGCGCTGTCCGGTAAGCCGGCGGAAGCCTTGAAACTCTTGGGGGAAGCGGTTAAAAACGGCTTTTCCGTGGAGATGGTGAAAGCCGACCCAGAGCTAGCAACTCTGCGAGGAACGCCTGAGTTTGCAAAGCTAATCAAGGACTTCAGCCGCAAGGCGAAGTGAGCCTGCGCCTCGCGGCTGTACAGTCAACGGGCGGGAAATCTATGTGCGATGGAGCTTGAACTTGCGCTTGATGGCAAGCAGTCCGCCCACGCCCAGCAGCAGGACGAAAGATGACGGCTCCGGCACATCGGAAGTAATTGCAAGGCCTGCTTCCTCTCCAGGTTGGATGCCGTCGCAGCACTGTGTGGGGTCCGGGACAACATTGTATTCAGTTACGACCGTGATATTGCTGTGCGGTACGAACCCGACGGCAGTGGGACAACCATCAAAGTCGCATGAAATTCCTGCGAGCGAAAAGGAGCCACCAACATTCGTGTCAGACTTCGGCAGCATACCGGAGAAATCCACTTCGAGCGTTCCGTTGCCGGGGCAAAATTCGCCGTCGCACGAGAAGTGTCTGATGATGTTGATAGTCGAGAAATCGTCGGTTGATGCCGAGAAAGCCTGGTCCAAATTGTCGGTCTGAAAAAAGAAGTTAATCGAGTCGATGGCCAGAAAGGGATCTACGTTCTTTACGGCAAAGCTTCCAAAGCCGTTATCCCCGATCGTCGTATCCGGCTCACCGTCAATCAAAGTGGTCGTGCAGCTTTCTCCGGCAGCACCGACCGTGCAAAGAGGGAAAGTGCCCGTACCGGGAATCGACAATCTGATCGTCGGATCCGGAATGTCGGCCATGAGCCAACCCGTACAACCTAAAAGCATCAAAACAAAAGCAGAAATCTTCAAAAGTCGCAACCCACACCTCCAGACAGAGATTTACACATGTTCGTCACCCCTGTTCATGAGCAGATGTTGAACGGGAAATGGGAGGCAGGTTTAGTGCCACTCGGCTGCCGTCCGAATTTACATATGGGTCAATTGGTTACCGGCCCGTTGAGGGACGGGCGGGTTGGCATCTGTACCTAAAAAGTAGGTTTTAGGACCAAATTCTGGTATTCGAAAATTCGGACGAACCCCAATCAGTGTTTGATTCTAGCGCGGATGCGCTTGGCGATCTTCTCTATTTCTTCGGTTTTCTTAAGACTCGCAATGGAGAGCACATGGCTGTCGTCCTTTTCGAGTTCCTTCTTCAGGCTTTCCGACAGCTCGATGAGCTGAGCCGCGTCCTTAACGGATTTTTCGTGATCGGCCTTCAGGATTTCATCCTGTTGCAGTTTCCCATTGGGCAGACGGACTGGCTCGGCGGGCTTGGACGGATCCCGTGATATGCGGGGATCCAGCTGCAAGGCTGGCGACCACGCCGCCAGCAGCATTGACGTCACAATCATCGCAGCGACGGGCGGGACGTTTCTCATGGAATTTACCTTGGCGGTATGACGCGCGGAGCCGTTGCATGTTACGGTCCTGCCGGCGGAACCTGCTGTTATGATAGCCAAGATGCAGCACGTCAACGTGGGGGTGAGGTTGCGGCGAAGAAACTGCCGGAATCGCTTGGCGCCGTATACCGGACCACGGACTGGCGCCAGGTTGTTGCCCACCCCGAAGTGGACATCGTGGCCGAACTGGTGGGTGGAACCACGGTGGCAGCAGAAATCATCGACGGGGCTATTGCCAACAAGAAATCGGTCGTCACCGCCAACAAGGAGCTGATGGCGAGCTGCGGCTCGGAAATCTGGGGCCGGGCTATTCACGCAGGTATCAACCTGGCCATGGAAGCCAGCGTCGCGGGCGGCATTCCCATCCATGCTGTGCTGCGCGAGGGCATTTCGGGCGACCGGGTGGTGGCGCTCTATGGGATTCTGAACGGCACCAGCAACTACATCCTGACCGAGATGGAGAAGCGCAGCGCGCCGTTCGATGAAGTGCTGGCCGAAGCGCAACGGCTGGGCTATGCCGAGTCCGACCCGAGCGCCGATATTGACGGTCTGGATGCACGTTCGAAACTGGCCATCCTGGCGGCGCTGGCGTTCGGCGAGAAAATCACTCCGGCCGATATTTTTGTGGAAGGTATCCGGCGCATTTCGCCCATGGATTTCCAGTATGCCCACCAGCTGGGCCATACCATCCGGCTGATTTGCGGAGCGCGCCAGACGCCCGATGGGCTGATTCTTTCGGTGCGTCCGGCGCTGGTTGGATTGCAGACCATCATCGCCGGCGTGCAGGGCGCGTACAATGCCGTGTGGGTAAAGGGCCGGTACGGCGAGGACACGTTTTACTACGGCCGCGGCGCGGGACCCCTGCCGACAGGCGTCGCGGTGGTGAGCGACCTGATGCGGGTGGCGCGAGAGATTCGCCATGGCCGCCCGGAGCGCGTTTCGCCGTTCGCGCACGAGCGGCTGGGCGAATACAAGCCGCTCTCGGTGACCAGCGAAAAATGCGCCTACTATCTCCGCTTCCGCGTGGACGACCGTCCGGGGATCATCGCCGCGCTGGCCGGAATTCTGGCCGAGCAGCGCATCAGCCTGGAAGCGGTGCTGCAATTGCCGAGCGACAGCAAGCACGATCTGCCGTTCGTAATCACCGTGGAACCGACTTACGAGCATGCAGTACGCGAGGCTGTCCAGAAGATGTCAACTCTCGAATTCCTGCGCGAGCCGCCGCTTGCGCTGCCTATGGAGCCGCCGTTATGAATAGACAGGTTCTAGGTTTTAGGTGCCAGGTGTTAGGTGGCGTGATGCTATTGTGCGCCGTTGTCGCCAATGGACAGGTCGCGACTCAGGCCAATGAAGGGTACAAGACGCCTGAGGGGCGCGATACGGTGGCGAAGACATTGTCAGCGGCGGATCGGGATGAGAAGCAGAAGCCCAGGGAGCTGGTAGCTGCCATGACGCTTAAGCCGGGCATGGTGGTCGCGGACATCGGGACCGGCACCGGCTACATGCTGCCGTTCCTGAGCGCGGCGGTGGGAACGCAGGGGCGCGTGCTCAGCGAAGATATCTTTCCGGATTTTTTGGAGAAAGCTAAGAACACCGCCAAGCAGCACAAGTTGAGCAATGTGGAGTTCATCCAGGGCACGGAGACCGATCCCGGGCTGCCGGAGAACGGTGCGGATGTGGTGCTGGCGCTCGACTCGTATCACCACTGGAATTATCCGGACAAGATGCTGGCGGCATTGCACCGCGAGCTGCGCGACGGAGGACGGCTGGTCATCGTTGAGTATTACAAGCGTCCTGACGCGATGCCGGGCGGCCGCGCTTTGCAGCACATCCGGCTGGACGC
>WNFI01150575.1_pt2 | contig 14891 bp, 16 predicted proteins | sample 5400471 | NCBI WGS metagenome assembly WNFI01 (sample SAMN13153348, study PRJNA577476) | soil metagenome | isolation source: 100 cm saprolite on Douglas fir-dominated hillslope | place: USA:California | collected 2013-09-17
AGGAATTCAGAAACTCGCTTGGTTTTGTGCGCACTTAAGTTATCGGCAACGACGTGGATCTCGCGACCTGGCGGTTGGCTTGTTACGATCTGTGCAAGGCAATCGACGAACTCTGCGCTGGCGTGGCGTGCACTGGTTTTAGCCAGCACCTCTCCGGTTTGGGTGTTCAGGGCGCCGTAGAGTTACGAACGCCATCGACGCTTCCTGAACCAGATACTCGCTGTTTTGATTCGCGGTCGCGTCAGAGAGTCTTCTACCGAGTTTATAAAGCAGCTCGATTCCGGCGATTAGGGTATTGAACTTTTCAAACGAAAATCCGGAAGCGCTTTGCGATGAATCTTGCTCTGGCATTCGAGTCGGAACGCTTTTATCACTCTTGCTGTCTCAACCGCAAGCGTTGCGCATCCCGGCGCTGTTTCCAGCCGCCGTAGCAAAGCCCAACGGTAACGGCGAGAGTGAACGTGTTGAAGACACCGAAGAGACCGAGACGGACGTCGAGTAAAGCGAGCGCGCTCTTTGCTCAGGCCAAAACCAGTAAGCATCCGGCGATCAATAGCGCCAAAACACAAATACCGATGAGCCATCTCGCCCACCTTCTCAGCAGCATGCTTCCGTTGTAAGTTATGACATACCACTGAAAACAGCAGGCTAATAAAATTACGATTGCAACGATTAAGCTTATTAGTGAGCTAAGTTTCTCAGTTGACATAATTTATCGTCCCGAGTTCATAGCAGTTTCACCGACTCAAGCGCAAGCGTAGCGCATCGCGTCCCTTTTATCGTGGCTGCGCGTTCTCGTCTCTAAGCCAGCTTCGATAGTTCTCAATCAGCCTTCGTTCTTCCTCGCTTAGAAGCGATGCGGTTTGCGGAAAGATCTCAATAAAGACTGTGAGACCTTCGGCAACAAAGGCTGTCACGGACAAGCTTGGCAAAAAGAATTGTTGCCAGCACTTTTGCCAGTCGCCGCTCGTGTCGAGTACCAAGCCATGTGAGAAGGCGGAAAAATGTGTGAAGTTCGAAAATACCTTATACGGAAGCCAATATCGCCGCGTTATAATTCCGCGGCGGTCGAGAATCTTATTGTCGTATACAACGCGGTTTTTTTCGCCGTCCCGAATTCGTTTGCGCAGATTGTCCTCAACGTCAGCGAACAACGAATTGTTTACCAATAGCGCACGTGCCTTTTCTAGGGTCTCTCGCTTGGACGGAATATCGGGATCCTTTGGATCCGCGAGTTCTGCTGACTCGATCGCTTCGGTAAAACCGTGAAACTGCCAGACCATCCTGCGGAAATGTTTCTGCTCTTCTGTAAGACTCGGCTCAGAAAGATATAGAAATACCAGAGTGTCTTCGAGCACTTGTCGTCCCATGACGGAAGCCGACGAAAGATCAACTATACACTCTCCCTCTTTCGCGAAAAATTTGCTCGAAGATATAAAGCGAAGGAAGCCGACTACGCTCATCAAAGATTTTGTGAACGCCATCGAAGCTTCTTGGATTAGATATTCGCAGGCTTGTCGCTCAATCGTCTGAGAGAGACGACTACCGAGCGCGTAAAGCCGTTCAATATTCTTAATCAGGTCTTCGAATTCCTTGAACGATAACGGCGGCAGATTTTCAGTCGGTGATTCGCTCATGTTGCGGCCGGATTCGTAACAGTTTCGTCGTCTCAATCGCAAGCGTTGCGCATCTCCCACAGAGCAGCTATTAGATATGGTCTGTCGCGGCTAAGTTCAAGCTCCCCATCCACGATAAAACCCGTTTCGTCTTCGCGGATGGGGGTCCTTAAAAAAAGCGCTAGAATTTTCATCCTACATTTTTGTTATGCCATTATCTGTGCCGCGAGATTGTTTAAGCAGAAGGCAAATCAGCCGTCGCCTGAACTTTGTCCGACCCTTCTCAGCTTTGAGAATCCAGTTTATGCGGGCTGACTTGGCTAAAATGAGTGCGACACCTCAATGATTAGTGAGCGGGAGTGGTTAACTCGGAAGCGGCGTATTGACAAACGGCTGACTACTCTTGGCTGGAAGATCGTGAGGTTTTCCGAGTCCATTGTTCTCACCCTGCTTGACAAGGTTGCCGTTGAGGAATTGCCGACCGCAAGCGGTCCCGCAGATTACGGCCTATTCGTCGCCGGAAAGCTACTCGGGATTGTGGAAGCCAAAAAGGTAACCGTGAATCCGCAAAATGTCCTTGAGCAGGCAAAACGTTATGCTGCGGGTGCCTTCAATGGAGTTGGAAACTGGGGTGGGCTACGGGTGCCCTTCCTCTATGCGACAAACGGAGAAATTATCTGGCACTTGGACGTTCGACCCGAAAAGCGTGTCTCCCGGCAACTCAAAGGCTTTCATTCAGCGGAAGAGCTACAACGGTTATTTGACCGAGACTCGGGTCCTGCCAGTAACTGGCTCCACCAAACGCCACCGGACCAGATTGGGCGACTCAGGAGTTATCAGCGGAACTGCATCTTAGACGTTGAAAGAGAAATAATTGCCGGACGGCGTGATCTAATGGTCGCCATGGCCACTGGGACCGGCAAAACGTTTCTCATGGTCGCTCAGATCTATCGTTTGCTTGAGTCAAAACTGGTCCGAAAAATCCTTTTTCTGGTAGATCGCAAAGCGCTCGCGGCGCAGGCAGTTCGCGAATTCAATGCCTTTAGTACGCCCAAAGGCAACAAGTTCCCGCAGGAATACGAAGTCTACAGCCAGCGTTTTCAACGCGAAGACTTCGGAGACGATTCCCCATTTGATCCAAAAGTGTTGCCAAACGAGTATCTTACAGCACCAAAGTCGAGCCATACTTTCGTCTACGTTTCGACGATTCAGCGCATGGCGAGAAACCTTTTCGGTGCCGAAGCAGCTTTCCCGCAGAATCCGGATGATCCTGATTATGACGAGGATGCGGACAAGCTCAACATCCCAATTTATGCGTTCGATCTCATTGTCGCAGACGAATGTCACCGAGGTTATTCCGCACAGGAATTGAGTCTCTGGCGCGACACTCTCCAGCACTTTGATGCTATCCGGATTGGTCTCACGGCAACGCCCGCTGCTCATACTGTCGCTCTTTTCGGCGAACCGGTGTTCCGCTACGGTGTCGAACAAGCCATTCGCGAGGGGTACCTGGTCGACTACGAGGCAGTGCTCGTAAAATCGAATGTCCGAATCAACGGCGTTTTCTTGAAGGAAGGTGAGCAGGTAGGAAAAATTGACACTCAAACTGGGGAAGAAGAATTTGACCAGGTCGAGGACGAACGGGCATTTTCCGCAGAAGACGTCGAGCGTGAGATTACGGCTCCAGATAGCAATCGCAAAATCATCGAAGAGGTTGCCAAACATGCCTACGCGCACGAAGCGCAAACCGAGCGATTTCCCAAGATCCTGATCTTTGCGGTAAACGACATTCCGCACGCCTCGCACGCAGACCAGTTGGTTCGCGTCTGCCGCGAGGTCTTCGATCAAGGCGATGACTTCGTTCAGAAGATTACCGGCAACCCGAATGTTGACCGCCCGCTTCAACGGATCCGCGAGTTTCGCAACCGCCCGAAACCGAAGGTCGTCGTCACTGTCGATATGCTTTCAACCGGGGTTGATATTCCGGCACTGGAATTCATCGTTTTTCTTCGCCCCGTAAAATCCCGCATTTTATGGGAGCAAATGCTTGGGCGTGGAACCCGCAGGTGTGACGACATCAACAAGTCGAAATTCGTCATCTTCGATTGTTTTGACGGGACGCTGATTCGCTACTTCAAGGACGTCAGCAATTTCAAAATCGAGTCCCCGCAGAAGCCGACGCTTTCGATTCCACAGATTATCGAGAACATCTGGCAGAATATTGACCGCCAGTATCACTCCAATGTGCTCCTTAAGCGCCTGCGACGGATTGAAAAGGACATGAGCGGCGAAGCACGTGAACAGTTCGCAAAATGGATTGCCGACGGTGATGTCGGCAAGTTCGCTGGCGATTTATTGCGGTCGTTGCGCGAGAATTTTGCTGACACGATGAAGCTGTTACGAAACACAGAGTTCCAAAAACTCTTGATCGAGTATCCGAGAGCAAAGCGGTCCTTTTGGGTCAGCTACGAAACCCGAGACGAGGTATCCTCTCGGGTTGAAGAACGCTTTGGCGCGTACGCAACCGCTCCAGATTACTTAGATGCGTTCTCAAAATTTGTCCGGGAGAACCAGGACCAGATTACCGCTATAAAGATTTTGCTTGAACGGCCAAAAGATTGGAATCCGCAAGCCCTCGATCAACTGCGGCAAACTCTGCGGCAGCACGATTTCAATGAGGCAAAATTGAAAGAGGCGCATGCCCGCGTTTACCGCAAGCAGCTGGCCGATATTATATCGATGGTCAAACATGCTGCACGAAAGGAGCTTCCAATTCTGACCGCAGAAGAGAGAGTCGAAGCAGCGATTGCCAGCATTCGATCCCGGCACGAGTTCTCATCGGAGCAGTTGCAATGGCTTGGTTTTATCCAAAATCACTTGGTGAGCAATCTCAGTATTGATCTCGATGATCTGGAGAATCAGCCGGTCTTCACTGATCGCGGTGGCGTCACTCGGGCCCGTAAACTTTTCGGCGCCGAGTTACCGAAATTGATCGATGAACTCAACCTCGCCCTGGCAGCATAACGGTGCCGGAAAATTTTATGTCTGACATCGTTAACAAACTCTGGGGCTTTTGCCATACACTGCGACACGACGGCATCGACTATGGCGATTACATCGAACAGTTGACATATCTGCTCTTCCTTAAGATGAGCGATGAACGCGGTGTTGCAGTACCGAAGGGCTACGATTGGACGAGCCTCAAGCCCCTCTCAGGGACCGCGCTTACAGACCACTACGTCGAAGTTCTGCGGAAGCTACGGGAAGCCGGTGGACTGCTTGCCGATATTTTTGCTCAGGCCACGCCCCGCTTCAACAATCCGGTAAATCTCAAACGTGTCATCGCGATGATCGACGAGGAAGATTGGTCGTCGATGGATGTGGACGTAAAGGGTGCGGCGTTCGAAGGCTTACTCGAAAAAGCCGCGAGCGAGGGCAAGAAAGGTGCCGGCCAATATTTCACTCCCCGCGTGCTCATCGATTCGATCATTCGTGTTATGAAACCAGATCCGCGTGGGAGACCTGAGTTTAAGATCTGTGATCCGGGCTGTGGGACTGGAGGATTCCTAGTGAGGGCTTACGAGTGGCTTGTTTCTCCTGACGTCTCAGGCGGTGTGTTTGATCGAGCTGAAGCCAAACGGATTAGGATCGCGACGTACTACGGCCAGGATCTGGTAGCTCGACCAAGGCGTCTTGCCCTGATGAATCTGTTTCTTCACGGCGTCGAGCCACGGATCTATCTTGGCGATACGATCTACGAGCCTTTTAGTGGCGAGCGCTACGATGTCATTCTCACCAATCCACCCTTTGGAACTAAAGGTGCGAATCAAGCCCCGGACCGAGAAGATTTCACAATTGAGACCAGCAATAAGCAGCTCAATTTTGTTCAGCATGTCTTGACCGCCCTGAAGCCTGGGGGCCGGGCTGCAATCGTGCTTCCTGACAATTGTCTATTCGAGGGCAAGGCTGGTGAAGTATTCGAGATTCTGATGCAGGATTGCGATGTTCACACAGTCCTACGGCTGCCCCGAGGTACGTTCACTCCGTACAGTCAGGGCGTTAAAGCCAACGTCATTTTCTTTTCCAAGGGAAGATCTACTGAGAATGTCTGGATCTTCGACGCACGGTCGAATGTTCCGGGTATTACAAAGAAGGATCGCCCTCTAACGCCAAAGCATTTTGAGGAGTTCGAAAAAGCGTACGGCTCTGATCCGTACGGTCAAAGCAAGCGAAAGGACACCGGGGAAGATGGACGGTTTCGCCGTTCCATATTAGCGAAATTAAGGATCGCGACTACAAGCTCGATATTACTTGGTTGAGAGACGAGTCGCTCGAAGATAGCGACGAATTACCCGAACCACAGGACCTTGCAAGTGAAGCAATCGCAGAATTGGAAGCTGTAGTAGATGACTTGCGGGAAATTGTGGCACTGGTGGAGAAGGAAGAGGGTGTGGAGACATGAGCGTTGGACTGCCGTTCGGATGGGCCCGCACCACGCTTGAACAGGTCGTCGAAAACATAAGCTATGGATTTACGGCGAGCGCTTCTACGGCACCTGTCGGCCCACAATTTTTACGGATCACTGACCTACAAGACAGCTCTGTCCAGTGGGAATTGGTCCCTTATTGTAAAATTCCAGCGAGTAAGATTGCCCAATACAGCCTTCGTAATGGCGATATCGTTTTTGCAAGAACGGGTGCTACAACGGGGAAAAGCTTCTTATTAACATCCTGCCCTGCGGCCGTCTTTGCGTCCTATCTCATTCGCGTTCGCCTTTCCACGGACATCTTGCCTGAGTTTGTCGCGTATTTTTTCCAATCACAGTCGTATTGGAATCAGGTTAACGAAAACATTTCTGGCTCCGCACAGCCGAATTGCAATGCTTCAAAGCTTAAAACTCTCAGTCTTCCAATCGCCCCACTTAACGAACAGCGCCGCATCGTGGCAAAGCTGGAGAAGCTGTTGGACAAAGTGGATTCGTGCCAAAAGCGGTTAGCCAAAATTCCGATCTTAATAAGCAGGTTCAAGCAATCTATCATTGAGCACGCTTGTTCAGGAAGACTGATCGATGCTGAAGGGGGAGCGGATTGGCAGGTGGCTTCTCTTGGTGATGTTATCACCGAAATCGAAGCTGGTCGGAGTTTCCGATGCGAAGAAAGACCCCCGTCGCGTGGAGAAACTGGGATTGCTAAGGTTAGCGCGGTGACCTGGGGTGAATATAATGATGCTGAAAGCAAGACCTGTTTGGATACGAGTCGGATCGAACCGCGCTTCGTGATTCGCCCTGGCGATTTCCTTTTTAGTCGCGCGAATACGATCAATCTGGTTGGTGCTTGCGTGATTGTCAGAACCACGACCAGGCAAGTGATGCTGAGCGATAAGATTCTTCGGATTGGCTTCGACGCTAGCGTCTTGCCCGAATGGGTGCTGTACTGGTTGCGTAGCCAGTTTGGGCGTGAAGAAATCGAGCGTCTTTCAACTGGGAACCAAGAATCAATGCGGAACATCGGCCAGGATAGAATCAAAAAAATTGAGATTCACTTGCCGCCTCTGCCGATCCAAGCGCGCATTCTTACTAACGCAGAAAGATTGCTCGCTGCAGCAAAAGCGATAGAGACCCGCTACAGGCGTGGAAAGTATTATTTCGACAACCTCAAACAATCGATCCTCACCAAAGCCTTCCGTGGTGAACTTGTGCCGCAAGATCCGAACGATGAACCAGCAAGTGTCCTGCTTGAGAGAATTCGGGAGGCTAGCACAACACAGCCAGCGAATCGTTCGCGGAGAAGAGCAAATAAGTCTAAGTCATTGCCGACCGAGCACCCGCCAGAGGTCAGCCTGCCGTAACGTACCGTTTTGTCTTTATCCATGTTCGAGCGCTGTCGTCCCAGGTCGTCCATCGCAATCAGCCCCGCACGTCGATGATTTCTTCGTAGATAAGAGTCGGTCCTTGATAAACGCGAACGCCGCTAAATGCAGCGTTTAAACGCCCCAGCAAATCTTCGACTTGGTCGAGCACATCCTCCTCTGGAGTCGTGCCAGGAAAATAATCGGTCACTTTTTCCTCTCCCGCTTCTGTTACTAAGGCTATTCTAAAGGTTTCCGGTGCATTTTGATCAAGCTGCCCCCGTACAAGGGTGAGATGAGCCGTACCGAAACCACCGGTTTGAGGCCATCCGCCGGATTGATCAGCATCGACCCATGACGGAGAAGGTGTTCCCATTCGACCGTAAATGTCATGGATCGCTTCTCGGATGGTTATGATGGCGTGCTCGGCAACTGATACCGGAGGAAGGCGGTTGATCAACTTTCCGCCCATATGGGTGTAGTCGTTTCGCGACTCCTGTAACTTTAAAACGCGCTGCCAGAGTCCAGAACCAAAATTTATGGCTGGTCTTCCGGCTTTGTTGAGCGCCTTCTTCAAACCTTCCTTAAAGATTCGATCGGGAAGTTCTGGAACGCTCAGGGAGTCACAACAAGCCATCTCCAACGTTGTCCACGCGGCAAGAACCGCGTTTCGCACACACATGCTTCTGAGATAATTATTTGGAGCCTGCCTCACCATCTCGCGAAAACAAAGAGCATCAGTCCACAACTGGTACCGCGGTTGATGAACGAAATCCTTTTGGCGAAGAACGGGAAGAGGCATTTCGCCCAAAATTTCTAGCAGTTTCGCCGCCTCAAGCGCAAGCGTAGCGCTATACGCCAAAATACGTATTTCCGCGCGTCAGAAAAAATGCTCACCTTTCTAGTCGTGGAATGGATAAAGGCGATTACTGAATTGATTAAGGCGGTCGCAGAGCTCGGGACACTCGTCGTTGTCGGCCTAGTGCTTTGGTGGTTTCGACACCCACTTGGAACCGCCATTACCAAAGGGTTTGAGTTCGAAGGACTTGGCATCAAACTAAAAACCCTCACTAAAGAGATTGCTAAACTGCAGTTGGACAATACGGCAACGCAACTCTCCGCCGAGATTAAGAAAGTTAGACCCGCTCTTACGGGAAAAACCGTTGAAGGAAAAGTGGATATACAGGCCGGAACGACGATCGCGGCTGACGCCAAAGTTACTAATGAATTTGCTCGATTAATTCCACTCGCCAAGACGGATCCAAGAGCCGCCATAAGAGAGAGCTGGCTACTTCTTGCGAAAATCGTTCTGCAAGCGGCGAACGTTCCGAGCGAAAACCTTGAACCCGATTCAAAGGAGTTGACAACCGCTTTTAAGAGACTTGAGGCAAGCCTTCAGATTCCTGAGAGCTTGATTCGCTCCATCAGCAATCTTCAACAGATTGCGAGAAAAGTATTTTACCAGTCCAAATGGGCATACGATCCGTCCAGTGATGAAGCGCAAAACTTCATCGTTTACTGTATCGCCGCGCGAAACCAACTCGTGCACGGAGAGGAGTGAAGTCTTTTACCTTCTCGCCATCCGCTCGCTAAGTCGCTAAAATCCCAGTTACGTATGCCGATCGAGCGCTTAGTTTACGTCCCGCTCGACGACGAGAGACTGACCGCGCTAGCGCAAGCGAGCGAAGCGACGGGGCTCACCGTCGAAGAGATCGTCCAAGAGGCGGTCAGCGAGTTTTTGCGCACGAAGCGCGAGAAATAGAGAACGGCATTTATTCCTCAGACGGCATTTCGGCGAGACCCCATTTCGGAAAACTCTCCTATTCCATCGCGAAACAAGAGACGAAGAGAAGACCAAGATACTCGAAAAAGCTCTCGAAGATTGCGGGGAAACCAACACTCGTCGTAACCAGCTAGTACATGATTTACCTCGGCTCGCGAGATATGTGACTCGATCTCGGCAACCAGCTATCCGCCGCCGATGTCCGCTGATGATGTATCCGTCGCGGCTGACCAAGATCGGCTCTTCTACGCCACGCTCCTTGATCGATCTGGCAAGAGCAAGAATCTCCGGATCATCCCAGGCAATGGCTCTGTAAATCTCATCGTTTTCCGGTGCCGGGATAATGGAATCAATAGACCGAACTGGTACATGTACGGTTTCTTGGTTCTTCATGGATCGATCCAGGCCGGGGCGCTGTTGGCCGATTGAGTCAGCCAGAGGTACCAATGCTTGTCGCCAACCACGTATCTGGCGTCGCCAATGTGGTTGCCGCGCAAAGGCAAATCGTTCTGGCCAACTACAGCGTAGCGTACAATAGCGCGGGCGTGGCGCCCATCGGGCATTTGCACATCAAATGCACCGCCCACTGGCCGGGGCGCAAAATCATTCTGCACCAACTCGGCCCGTGGCGCATAGTCGCGCACAACCGGAGCTGGACTTGGCATCGGGCTGGTAATCGCCGCCGGCAGCCGGTAGCGCGAATCTTGGGCGCTGCGGTTCCCGTCGCTAAGGTGGGCGAACAGGTAGCCAAGAAAGACAGCAATGAGCAGCCATAGCCAGCCAAAGTGGTTCCTGGTCGGCTGCGGTTGGTATTGTCTCCGAAGCGCCTCCATGGTTGCTTCGGCCTGGGGATCGGCATCGAATCGAGAACGCGGTGTCATTTTAGTGGGTGTTATTGTTGACTAAGAAAAGCTGTTCGCTGTCGCATCTTGCCAAGTGTTGGGAATCTTGATTATCGGATCATCGATTTCTCTTGGAATTGATGATCAGTTTCTCCAGCTCTTCGAGCCGGGCGAGCATAGAGCGGTGCGCAGAGGCGCTGTTGGGCTCGCGCAACGTTAGACGAATGGCGTGGCGCTCCTGGGCTAATGATTGCCGATGACGGCCGTTGGGGGCTAGCGACTTGGCTTTCGCGACAGATTTGTGTTTGCGCAGGCGCTCTTGTTTGGAATTGGCATATGCCACTGCGGCTTCGCAGATGTCATCGAACTCCTGGCTCCAGGGCGGCTCATCCTGGGGATGTGTGTTTTCCAGGTAATCGGCTACTGCAGCAATGAGCGCGCTATCGCCGCCATTGCGCTTAATGTGCGAGGAGACTAGATCGAAGTACGTCATTTTGATTCGGTTCGGTGAACCGATCTTTCCTCGACCAATCTACGATGACGTACGTACGTTTCAAGTTTAACCTACGTACAGACTCAAGCCAAATTATAATGGCTATGAATGTTGAACCGGTGCTTATCATTGATAACCTCAAGAGCATGCCAACGACCGTGACTCTCCAGCCGCGCAGCTTTGCGTGTCCCCATTGTGGTAAACCGATCGAGGTCGATTCGGTCCTAAACGCGTTGAGTTCTTCCGATCTTGCTCGTGCTATGCGTGACAGACGTAAGCGTCAACTTACACCCGAAGCGGCCAGCGAGATGGGCAAAAAGAGTGCCGCCAGACGTGAAAAGACCCGCCGACAATCAGAGACAGGTGCCAAATGACTGGCGCGATGCGTGTTGCTCTGAACTTTAGCAAAGGAGGCGTCAGCCTTTCGGTTGGAGGAAGAGGGAACTCCGTAAACGTGAGCAAACGAGGTGTTAAGCGGACAGTCGGTCTGCCGGGGACCGGAGTCAGCTTTTCCAAGAATCAAAGCCGGGGCAAAGGCCAAAGCCGGGAAGCCAATCGACTGGAACATCTGAATGAGCCTATCTTTCGGAATAAAAAACAAATACTACTGGTATGAAGAAAACAATACTTCTTATCGTTGTCGCGGGATTGGTGGCACTGAGCGCTACATGGGTGGCAGTCCATCCGCCCACGGGCGACGCAGGCTATCCTAAAGACCCAGGTTACCACAAACATGCGCATGTAGGGGCGTTTACTCCTAAATGGGCACGAGATGCTGAGCAAGGAACACAATCAGCTCTGCATTCAGATGATCGTACAGATCGACCAGGCGATGAGTTAGCTGATGCTCGGGCTGGAGTCAAAAAAAAGCTCATAGCAGCGGCGGTGTCTGTGGAAATGTGGAAAACGCCAAACAACGCACAATTTGTTAAAGTATACAGTTACAACATTGATCCACGTGATCAAACATTTACAGCACAAGTGTCGGCTTATGGTTTTAAGTATGAATTTCACATCACAGGAAATGTCTTGAGTGATGGTACTTTTGAAGTTAAAAATGCTCATGCGATTGAGTAGATCTTAAGGTTGGCGAAACTTAGTCAAGTATTTATCTTCATGGCTCACCCGATACAACGTATCGAAGCAGCCCTTGCCCCCGAACCACTGGATGAGGCTAGCGCAGCACGCAAAGCACTCTTGGCACTACTTGGCGCTGCAACCATAGGAGGAGGGTCATTGGCACACGGGCAAGAGGTTCGCAGGGCTCAGCCAGTTACTCCCCGCGCAGAGCTGGTTACCAAGCCCACACCTGAACCTACACCAGATAGCCCTACTACACATGTTGATACGATGCCCAAACAAGTTGCTACGCCTCAATCTGCTTTCATACCTGACGTCGCGGAAGCAATCCATTTTGTTATGCGAATGCATGCAGGGATCACGGGACCTCTGAGTTGTGTGATCGAGCCAAGAGCTACCGGAAAAACAGTAGATGGTAAAGCACAATGGGAGGCCCTGTTCAAAGACAAAGATGGCGATCCAGTTGGGGTAGTCGGCCATGGTTATACGATTACTAACATGGGTGGCGAAGGTCTCATAAGTAATAAGGAACAGACTCATCAAGCTCAGGAAGCAGAATCGGACACTCGTGAGGCCATTATCCAATTGATGATGCAGCAGCACAAGATGACACATGACGAGGCAGAACAGGCTTTTGCCAAGCAGCCAGATTACTGGACGCAATGGGCACAGCAACCAATACCTGGGGAAAACATTCAGAATATGCCGAACGTATTCACACAACGAGAACCTCCAACCCAAGCTCAAATAATAACTGCAAGACGAAAATTGGCCGCACAACAGGCCGCAGAACAAGCCAAAACACAGGCGGCACGACAAGAGACCGAGCGAAACCAACGGGTTTTACAACAGGCTGGAATAACAGTAGATGGGGTACGCAACTTGATCAGACAAGCCATCGCCGCACGCAGTGGTACACCAGTTGGTAATTACCCCATGGTAAAAGTGGGGCTATATGCTACTGGGAAAATGGTAGATGGTGAACCAGAGTGGGAGGCGATCTTCAGCTGTTATGGCGATCTAATTGAGGCACGTGGTCATGGTACCACAGTCACTGACCTTGTTGGTGGATATGACTTGTAGCACATCACTCCTTTTTGGGTATAAATTCGTACAACTGGTCGGCAAGCAGCGCGAGGAGTGCCTCGGCATCTTCCAGCTTTACAAGGGCCAGCCGCCACTTGGTCGGCTGCTTTTTTAACTGAACGATATTGGTTGCTTCGGCCGCAACTAGGATGGCAGTGCATTCATCAGTACGGCTCTCTTGCCAGAAGACTTGCCTGCGTAGGGGCCACGCATCGACGCCCACTCGCTCTTAAGCGCGTAGCGGTTGGGTGCTTTACACTCTCCCTCGCGGTACCGGCTATTCTCTCAAGGTCCCCGAATTGCAAACGTAGTCGTCCGAGAAAGACTTCCCAATTGACGTGCTGCGTGTACGCGGCGAACCATCTAGAAGTAGGATCATTAGCCACGAGAAACGCGACGAGAAGCGAGCTGAAAGTAAGCGAAAAGCGCTCGGCAGGGAGCCGTAGGTCCATTCTCTCCTCTGTAAGTGCGGCGGCAAGGTCAAAAAGCTGCGCAAGCTCTCGGGTCGGGGCTGGAAATCGGTCACTTGATTGCATACTCAGCGCGGCACGGTAATCTCTAAAGCCACACATCTTCATTTCGGAGAGCGATAGCAACTAAGCGGTTCTGCAGCTAGCAAAATACGCGAGGCGACTGAAAACGAAGAACTCCACGGGCGGAATGGCCCGCCTTGGTTCTCCTATTCGTTCCCGGTCAGCCCCGTGCGATGCGATCAGTGAGCCGGTTGGCGGGGGATCGCTCCGTGCTCGCCAGATGTCGATCCTTAATGGCACTCTGTGCGTCATGCCGGTTCGCAAGGACGTGTTCATTTCCTCGACGAGCGCGGACCTTGGCAGCTATCGGCAGGTACCGGCTGGATTCCTGCAGCCTCCCCAGTCTCAAACTCGCCATTGCTATCCAACATCGAAGGCAAGAAGGTCAAAATCACCCGGCGAATCGAGTTGTACAAGGGAAAGCCCGAAATTCGGATAAATGCTGCCTCTCAAGTTGAGATTGAATGAGATGAAAGCGGTCTTAACTTTTTCGGCGCTGCTTGTCCTTGTCTTTCTCGGCACGCGTGGGGAGAAGTCACAATGATCAGAGCGTTGGCTGTTTTGGGGTCAGCGCTCTTTCTCATTATCGCCCCAGGAATAGTCGCAGGTCTCGTACCATGGTGGATCTCCAAGTGGAATGTTCAAGCACCTCTCCTTGGTTTTCCGCCCATCCGGGCGCTTGGGGTCCTCACTGTCGTGGTGAGCATTTTAGTACTGCTGGAATGCTTTGCACGTTTTGCGATTCAGGGCGCAGGCACGCCTGCACCCCTGTTGCCGACGCGTCATCTCGTGGTGAAGGGACTCTATCGTTATGTCCGCAACCCTATGTACTTAGCCGTTGTATCGGCTATTCTCGGTCAAAGCATGATTCTAGGGAATCTAAGCCTCCTCGCATACGGCGCTCTCGTTTGGCTCACCTTTCACCTGTTTGTTTTGGCTTATGAGGAACCGACTTTACGGAGGACATTCGGGGCCGAGTACGACGCCTTTTGTGCGAATGTGCCTCGATGGGTACCTCGTCTCAGTCCGTGGAGCGGAAGCACGAAACCGCGCTAACTTTCACTTTATACCGGAATAAGTCGGAAATTCGGATAAATGCTACAGAACAGCTCGAGGTAGAGTGGTTAGCATCCCAGAATCATCTCAAGACCGTCTTGAGAAGCATTCCAGCGGGCGCGACGCCCCTGGCGGCGCAATTCGCCTTTACGCCCTCTCGGAAAGCGACAACGAAGTTAAAGCTGCGCCAGTGCGTGCCGATCAATAAGAGTTGGCACCCGGTGCGCACAACCCGAAATCGTTATAACAAAATCCATCCTACTCACGATTGCGCTCCTTGGCTTTATCGCTTCGGTTTATGCCACGAAGCCGAGCCCCAGAGCCCCCAGTCATCGTCATAGGACCCATCACAAGAAGAGCGCCGTACCTAGAGCGAGCCCTTCTCCTTCCACAACGCCCAAAACCGTACCCAGAGCGAGCCCTTCTCCTTCCGCGACGCCCAAAGCCATCTTAAAAGAGCTGCTTCCCGTATGATGGGCGAGACGGAGGATTTTGTTCCGCGGCCAAAAAAGCACCGCTTGCCCCGTAAGTGCACCGAGCAGGACGCAATCCAAT
>WNFI01122613.1_pt1 | contig 14890 bp, 11 predicted proteins | sample 5400471 | NCBI WGS metagenome assembly WNFI01 (sample SAMN13153348, study PRJNA577476) | soil metagenome | isolation source: 100 cm saprolite on Douglas fir-dominated hillslope | place: USA:California | collected 2013-09-17
CTCCTCTCGCAGGGCGTGCCGATGATCCTCGCCGGCGACGAGGTCGGTCGCACGCAGGAGGGCAACAACAACACCTATTGCCAGGACAACGAGACCAACTGGGTCGACTGGAACTGGGACGAGCCGCGCTGGGCGTTCCTGAACTTCGTGAAGCGCATGGTGCGCATGCGCCGCGAGCACCCGATCTTCCGCCGGCGCGACTTCTTCCACGGCATCCTCGTGGGCGACGCCGTGCGCAAGGACGCCGCGTGGCTCAAGCCCGATGGCCAGGAGATGACGCCCGAGGAGTGGGAGAAGGATTTCGCGCGCTGCCTCGGCATGTGGCTGCACGGCGAGGGCCTGCCCGAAACCAACGAGCGTGGGCACCCGCTGCACGACGCGAGCTTCCTCGTGCTCTTCAACGCGCACGACGGCGCGATCGACTTCAAGCTGCCCGAGGCGGCGTGGCAGGCGGAAGTCGACACGTCTTCCACGAACGGCGATCCTCCCGCGGATCGCCTGCAACCGCGCGGCTCCTACCCGCTCCAGGGCCGCTCGCTCGCGGTATTGCGCGAGGCCGATGCGCCGTCGTCATGAAGCGCATGCATGCCATGCCCTTCGGCGCGGAGGTCGTCGACGGCGGAGCGCGTTTCCGGCTCTGGGCGCCTGAGCGGCGCGCGGTCACGCTCGTCTCCGGGCGCGACAGTCCGCGCGAGGTGGCGATGCGCGAGCAGGACGGCTGGCACGAGGCGTTCGCCGCAGGCGCGCTTCCGGGAGCGGCGTACGCCTTCCGCGTCGATGACGGCGCCCCCGTCGCCGATCCGGCGTCGCGCTCCAATCCCTGGGGCGTGAACGCGCCGAGCGCGCTCATCGACCCGCGCGCCTTCGACTGGGACGACGCGGCGTGGAAGGGGCGGCCCTGGCGCGAGGCGGTCGTCTACGAGCTGCATGTCGGCGCCTTCACCCCCGAGGGCACCTTCGCCACCGCGATTTCCAGGCTCGACCATCTCGCCGAAACGGGCATCACCGCGATCGAGCTGATGCCAGTCGCCGCTTTCGCGGGCAAACGCAACTGGGGCTACGACGGCGTGCTGCCGTTCGCGCCCGCGGCCGCCTACGGCACGCCCGACGACCTCAAACGGCTGGTCGCCGCCGCGCATGCTCGCGCGCTGATGGTGCTCCTCGACGTGGTCTACAACCATTTCGGCCCCGACGGCAACCACCTCGCGCGCTACGCGCCACAGTTCTTCGATGCCTCGCGCCACACGCCCTGGGGCTCGGCGATCAACTTCGACGGGCCGTCGTCGCGAACCGTGCGCGATTTCTTCATCCACAACGCGCTCTACTGGATCGAGGAGTACCACCTCGACGGCCTGCGTCTCGATGCCGTGCATGCGATCGAGGATGGCAGCGCGACGCACCTCGTCGATGAGATCGCGCAGGCGATCGCCGCCGGCCCGGGGCGCGAGCGCGAGGTGCACGTCGTGCTCGAGAACGACCGCAACGAGACGCGGCGGCTGCGGCACTCGCGCGGCGCGGCGGGCGCGAGCGCCCAGTGGAACGACGACTGGCACCATGCGGCGCACGTGCTCGTGAGCGGCGAGCGCGACGGCTACTACCGCGATTACGCCGAACGCCCCGCGTGGCACCTCGCGCGCGCCCTCGCGGAAGGCTTCTCCTACCAAGGTGAGCGCTCGGAGCATCGCCGCGGCAATCCGCGCGGCGAGCGTTCCTCGCACCTGCCTTTCGAGAGTTTCGTCGCGTTCCTGCAGAACCACGACCAGGTCGGCAATCGCGCGCTCGGCGAGAGGCTCGGCGCGCTTGCGTCGCCCGAGACCTTGCGCCTCGCCGAGGCGGCGCTGCTGCTCGCGCCGTCCGTGCCGATGCTCTTCATGGGCGACGAGTTCGGCGCGACGACGCCGTTCCTCTATTTCTGCGATTTCGAGGGCGACCTCGCGCGCGCGGTGCGCGAGGGACGGCGCGGCGAGTTCGCCGCCTTCGAGCGCTTCGCTGGCGCGACCGAATCGATCCCCGATCCCAATGCGGAAGAGACCTTCCTCGCCTCGAAGCTCGACTGGTCGCAGGCGCTCGAGCCCGCGCACCGCGAGGCGTTGACGCGATGCCGCGCCCTACTGGCGCTGCGCCGCGAGCACATCGTCCCGCGGCTCGAGGGCACGGCGCGCGGCGCTTCGTTCGCGGCCGAAGGCGGCGGCGCGTTCGCGGTCGACTGGACGCTCGGCGACGGATCGCGCCTGCACCTGCGCGCAAATTTCGGCGCCGGGACCGCGTCTCTCGGGCGCGCGCCCGGCACGCTGCTGTACGCCGCGGGAGAGTGCAACGACGGCGCCCTCGGACCCTGGAGCGGAACATGGACGATCGAGCCCGCGTGAGCGACGCGCGCCTCGCCGCGCTCGCCGCGCTCCACGGCATCGAGCCGGGCTACCACGACGTCTTCGGCGAGTGGCGCGCGGCCTCCGAGGAGACGCAGCGCTCGCTCCTCGCCGCCATGGGCGTGGATGCCTCGAGCGATGCCGCGATCGAGGCCGCGATCGCGGCGCACGAGCGCGCGAGCTGGGAACTCGCCGTGCCGCGGTGCGCCGTGATCAGTCGCGCGGACCTTCCGCGCGGGATCCGCATTCACCTCGCGAGTCAGGCGCTCGGACGCGCCTTCGCGTGGCGCATCACCGAAGAGCAGGGCCACGTTCGCGAGGAGGGCTTCGAGCCCGCCGTGCTCGAATCGCTTGGCGAGATCGATCGCGACGGAATCGACGTGCGCGCGCTTGCCTTGCCGCTGCCCGAAGACCTTCCCGAGGGTTACCACGCCATCGCCCTCCTCGCCGACCGCGAGCCTCTCGCCGAAGGCGTCCTCGTGGTCGCACCGGAGCAATGCCACCTTCCCGACCCGCTCGGCGAGGGCGGGCGCGCCTGGGGCGCCGCGGTGCAGCTCTATGGCGTGCGCTCGGAGCGCAACGCCGGCATCGGCGATTTCACCGACCTGCGGCATTGCATGGAGGCGTGGGGCGAGCGGGGCGCCGCGTTCGTCGCCACCAATCCGCTGCACGACATCGGTCTCGCCGATCCGGGATTCGCGAGCCCCTACAGCCCCTCGAGCCGCCTCTTCCTCAACGCGCTCTATATCGACGTCGAGGCGATGGAGGATTTCGTCGAGCTCTCAGCCGCGGACGAGACCGCGATCGAGCCGTGGCGCGCGGAATGCGCGCGGCTGCGTGCGCTCGACGAAGTCGACTACGCCGCGGTCGCGGCGGCCAAGCGGGCGATGTTCGATCGTCTCTGGGCGCATTTCCGCGCCCATCACCTGGGCTCGGGCTCTCGCCGCGCGCGCGCCTTCGCCGCCTTCCGTGCCGCGGGCGGCCCGGCGCTGCGCCGCCACGCGATCCACGAGGCACTGCTCGAGGAGCACGGCGGCCCGTGGCAGCGCTGGCCGGCGGAGCATCGCGATCCGGCGAGCGCCGAGGTATCGCGCTTCGCCGCCGAGCACGACGAGCGCGTCGGCCTGCACGAGTACTTGCAGTGGACGGCGGACCGCCAGCTCGCCGCGGCACAGGAACGAGCGCGCGATCTCGGCATGGCGATCGGGCTCTTTGCGGATCTCGCCGTCTCGGTAGCGGCGGGCGGATCGGAAGCGTGGGCGAACCAGGACCTCTACGCGCTCGGCGTATGCGTCGGCGCACCGCCCGACGAGTTCAACACGCTCGGGCAGGATTGGGGACTGCCGCCGCTCGCGCCGAAGCGACTGCGCGAGTGTGCGTTCGCGCCGTTCATCGCGACGCTTCGCGCCGGCATGGCGCGCGCCGGGGCGCTGCGCATCGACCACGTGATGGGCCTCGCGCGCCTCTTCTGGATTCCCACGGGGCGCGCCGCGAGCGAGGGCGCGTACGTGCGCTATCCCCTCGAGGAAATGCTCGCCATCGTGGCACTCGAGAGCCGGCGCCATCGCTGCCTGGTGGTGGGCGAGGATCTGGGCACCGTGCCGCAGGAGCTGCGGCTACGCCTTGATCGCGCGAACCTCCTCTGCTATCGGCTGCTGGTCTTCGAGCGCGACGGGGCGGCGTTTCGCCCGCCGTCGAGCTATCCGCGATGCGCGCTGGTCGCGTGGTCGACGCACGACCTGCCGACGCTCGCAGGCTGGTGGGGCGGGGAGTGCGCGAAGGCGTGGCCGCTCGGGGCGCGATCTCGGCCGACGGGCCCGCGACGGACGAGCTGATGCTCGCGGTACACGCGTTCCTCGCGCGAACGCCTTGCGCCATGATGGTGGTGCAGATGGAAGACGTCTTCGGCGTGCGCGCCCAGGCGAACCTCCCGGGCACGATCGACCGCCATCCGAACTGGCGGCAGAAGCTTCCGGTCACGCTCGAGAAGTGGCCGCGCGATGCGCGTTTCCGGCGCGTCGCGCAACGCTTGGCGCGCGTGCGCGGCAGCCGGCGGCCGAAGCGCGAGGCGCCGCCGGGAATGGAGCGCGCACGCATTCCGCGCGCCACCTACCGGCTGCAGCTCCACGGGGAGTTCACCTTCCGCGACGCCACGCGCCTCGTGCCCTACCTCGCCGCGCTCGGGGTAAGCCACGTCTATTGCTCGCCGTACCTGCGCGCGCGTCCCGGCAGCCGGCACGGCTACGACATCATCGACCACGAGTCGCTCAATCCCGAGATCGGCACGCGCGAGGAGTTCGACGCGTTCGTGGCCGAGCTCGGGCGCCATGGCATGGCGCACGTGATGGACCTGGTCCCCAACCACATGGGCGTCCTCGGCGCCGACAACGCGTGGTGGCAGGACGTGCTCGAGAATGGGCCCGCTTCGACGCTCGCGCGCTTCTTCGACATCGACTGGAGCCCGCCCGGCGAGCACCTCGCCGACCGACTGCTGCTGCCGGTCCTCGCCGACCACTACGGCGTCGAGCTCGCCGCGGGGCGCATCGTGGTCGGGTTCGAGGCCGAGGCCGGCGCCTTCGCGGCGCGCTACTTCGCCCACCGCCTGCCGATCGATCCGCGCGAATCCCCGGAGATCCTCCGGCCGGCCGCCGAGCGGCTCGAGGCGCTCGAGCCCGCGCTCGCGCACCACGCGCAGGCGCTTCGCGCGATCGCCGACGCGTTCGCGCGCCTTCCGGGCCGCGAGGTGCGCGAAGGGGCGCTCGTCGACGCGCGCAACCTCAGCAAGGAAGTCGCCAAGGTGCGTCTCGCCGCCCTCGCGCGCGTGTGCCCGGAGGCGGCGGACGCGATCGAGGCCGAGCTCGCGGGACTGAACGGGCGGCCCGGCGAGAGCGCGAGCTTCGAGCGGCTGCACGCGCTCCTCGAGGCGCAGCCCTATCGCCTCGCGCACTGGCGCGTGGCCCAGGACGAGATCAACTATCGGCGCTTCTTCGACATCAACGAGCTCGCGGCGCTGCGCCAGGAGGACGAGGTGGTCTTCGAGGCCACGCACCGCTTCGCCGTGTCGCTGGTCGCCGAGGGCGCGGTGGCGGCGCTGCGCATCGACCACCCCGACGGCCTCTACGACCCGAAGGACTACTTCCGGCGGCTGCGCGAGGCGTGCGCGCGCCCGGTGTATGTCGCGGTGGAGAAGATCGTCGCGCCCTTTGAGAGCATTCCCGAGGAATGGGCGGTGCATGGCACGACGGGCTACCGTTTCGCCAACGTCGTGAACGGCCTTTTCGTGGATCCCTACCGCGACACGCGCGATTTCACGTTCACGAGCCTGCGCGACGGCCTCGCGGAAGTGATCGCCGCGTTCCCCGTCTATCGCACCTACATCGACGACGAGACGCACGCCGAGGACGTGCGCGCGATCGACTGGGCGGTGGCGAAAGCGCGTGCCGACAGCCGCGCCGCCGACGTGAGCGTCTTCGACTTCATCCGCGACGCCCTCGCCTGCGAGCTCGATGGTCCCTCCGCGGCGCGCGCCGCCGAGGTGCGCCGCTTCGCACGCAAGTTCCAGCAGCTCACCGCGCCGGTGATGGCGAAGGGCGTCGAGGACACGGCCTTCTATCTCTACAACCGGCTCGCCTCGCTGAACGACGTGGGCTCCGATCCGGCGGAGTTCGGCATGCCGCCGGCTCGCTTCCACCGCGCGAGCGCGCACCGCGCGCGCCATTGGCCGCACACCATGCTCGCGACCTCCACCCACGATAACAAGCGCTCCGAGGACGTGCGCGCCCGCATCGACGCGCTCTCCGAGATGGCGGCTGCCTGGCGCCTGCAGCTCGGCCGCTGGAGCCGCATGAACGCCTCGCGCAAGGCGATCGTCGACGAATCGCCGGCGCCCTCGCGCAACGACGAATACCTTCTCTACCAGACGCTCCTCGGCAGCTTTCCCGTGAGCGAGCCGCGGGGAGCGCAGCTTCGCGCGTACCGCGACCGCGTCGTCGCCTACATGCAGAAGGCCGCGCGCGAGGCGAAGGCGCGCACCAGCTGGGCACGCGTGAACGAGCCCTACGAGGAGGCGACCACCGCGTTCGTGCATGCGCTGCTCGACGAGTCGAGCGCCAATCCGTTCCTCGATGACCTGCGCGCCGCAGCGCACGTCGTCTCGTGGATCGGGTTCCTGAACAGCCTTTCGATCGTCGCCGTGAAGCTCGCTTCGCCCGGAGTGCCCGACTGTTACCAGGGCAACGAGACCTGGGATTTCTCCCTCGTCGATCCCGACAACCGCCGACCGGTGGATTACGACCTGCGCCGCCGCATGCTTGCCGACGTGCAATCGATCCGCTCGCCGGAGGCGCTGGCGCGTCTCTTCTCCGCGCTCGAGGACGGGCGCGCCAAGCTCTACGTGACCTGGCGCCTGCTGCGGCTGCGCGCCGAGCGCGAAACGCTCTTCCTGCACGGCGGCTATACGCCGGTTCACGCGCGCGGCACGCACGCGCGCCACGTCGTCGCCTTCGCGCGCCGCCACGGCCGGAACGTCGTCGTGTGCGTCGTCCCGCGCCTCGTTGCCGGGCTGGGTATCGAGCGGGGCGAGCTTCCGTGCGGCGAGCACGTCTGGGCGGACACGCGCATCGAGGTGCCGTTCCTCGAGGAGGGCGCGGTGCTCGTCGACGCCTTCACCGGCCACGAGCAGCGCGTCGTCAACGGCGCGCTCGCGCTCGCCGCGATCCTCGGCGTGGCGCCGGTATCAGTCCTCTCCCTTTGAGATCCCGCGCTCCATCGCCGCCTGCTCCCAGAGCCAGTCGTCCTCGAGCGTGGCGATGCGCGCGGCGAGCTCGCCGCGCCTCTTGAGAACCTCCTGCAGCCGGTCGCGCTGGCCTTCCTCGTACGCTCCCGTGGAGGCGAGCCAGCTCTCGGCCTCGGCGGCTTCCCGCGCGAGCGGCGCGAGCTCGGCCTCGATCGCGGCGAGGCGCTTCTCGTAGGGCTTGCGCAGATCGGAGAGCCGCTGGCGCGCTTCCGCCTCGGCGCGCCGCTCGTCGCGGCGGCTCACGCCCGCGGATGGCGCGGCACCACGCGACTGCCGGCGCGCCCGGTGCTCGCGCGCCCATTCCTTGTAGTCGTCGAGATCGCCCTCGAACGGACGCACTGCCCCGTCGGCGACCAGCATCCATTGGTCGGTCGCCGAGGCGAGGAGATGCCGATCGTGCGCGACCAGTACCAGGGCGCCGTCGAAATCGGTGAGCGCCTCGGCGAGCGCCTCGCGCATGTCGATGTCGAGGTGGTTGGTGGGTTCGTCCAGCAGCAGCAGGTTGGGCCGCTGCCAGACGATGAGGGCGAGCGCGAGGCGCGCCTTCTCGCCGCCCGAGAGGCTCGCGACCGGCTGCGTCACCTGGTCGCCGCGGAAGTCGAAGCCGCCGAGGAAGTCGCGGAGCTGTTGCTCGCGCTCCGCTGTCGCGATGCGCGCGAGGTGCCACATCACCGTCTCTTCGAGCCGCAGCTGGTCGACCTGGTGCTGCGCGAAGTAGCCGATGCGTAGCGCCGGTGCGCGATGCAACTCGCCGCCGGCAAGCGTCAGCTCCCCGGCGAGCGTTCGCAGCAGCGTCGACTTGCCCGCGCCGTTGGGGCCGAGAAGCCCGATCGATTCTCCCGGCAACACCGCCCAGTCGATTCCCGAGAGCACCGTGCGCTCCGGGTAGCCGACGGCGCCTTCTTCGAAGGAGAAGAGTTGTCGCGGGCTTTCGGGCGCGGAACGGAAGGCGAACGAGAACGGCGTGTCGACGTGCGCGGCGGCGATGCGCTCCATGCGCTCGAGCGCGCGCAGCCGGCTCTGCGCCTGGCGCGCCTTGGTCGCCTTGGCGCGGAAGCGCGTGATGAACGCCTCGAGGTGCGCGATGGTGCGCTGCTGCTTCTCGTAGACCGACTGCTGCTCGGCGAGCCGCGCCGAACGCTGCGTCTCGAAGGCGCTGTAGTTGCCCGCATAGGCGTTGAGGTGCTGCGCCTCGACGTGCACGATCATCCCGGCGACGGCATCGAGAAACTCGCGATCGTGCGTGATGAGGATCACTGCGCCGGGGAAAGCCTTGAGCCAGTCCTCGAGCCAGAGCACGGCGTCGAGGTCGAGGTGGTTGGTCGGCTCATCCAGGAGCAGCAGGTCCGCGCGGCACATGAGCGCGCGCGCGAGATTGAGGCGCATGCGCCAGCCACCGGAGAACTGCGCCGCCGCGAGCGCCTGGTCCTCCTCGCCGAAGCCGAGCCCCGCGAGCAGCGTCTGCGCCCGCGCGCGCGCCTGATAGCCGCCGATCTCGCCATAGCGCGCGTGCAGCTCCGCGAGGCGCTCCCCGGGCGCGTGCCCCCGCTCAGCCGCCTCGATCGCGCCCTCGACCTCCCGCAGCTCCGCATCGCCGTCGATCACGAACTCGAGCGCGGCGCGCTCGACCGCGGGCGTCTCCTGCGCCACGTGCGACAGCACCCAGCGCGGCGGCAGGCTCACCTCGCCGGCATCGGCATGCAGCTCGCCCCGCACCAGCGCGACCAGGCTCGACTTGCCGCTGCCGTTCGCCCCCACGAGCCCAACCTTCTGCCCAGGGTGAACGTTGAGCGACGCGTGCTCGAACAAGACGCGCGCGCCCCGTCTCAACGTGAGGTTATCGACCCGAAGCATCTGCGTTCATCTGCGTGCAGTCATCTGCGTTTATCTGCGTTCCAAGCTTCTCGCTCGCGTCACTCACAAGTCGTATTCATAATCGACCGTTAGCGGCGCGTGATCCGAGAAGCGCTTGCGAGTGTAGATGTCGGTCGAGCGAGCGAGCGCCGCGATGCCGGGCGTGGCGATCTGGTAGTCGATACGCCAGCCGACGTTGTTCTCGCGCGCCCGCCCGAGGTTCGACCACCAGGTGTAGCGATCGGGCCGCGGATCCAGCTGCCGGAAGACGTCGACGAAGCCGTGCTGCTCGAAGACGCGCGTGAGCCATTCGCGCTCCTCGGGCGTGAACCCCGGACGGCCGCGGTTGGCGCGCCAGTTCCTGATGTCGATCTCGCGGTGGGCGATGTTCCAGTCGCCGCAGACCACGAACTCGCGCCCGCAGGCGCGCATCGCCTCGAGCCGCGGCAGGAAGCGCTCCATGAACGCGATCTTGCGCGCCTGCGCCGCGTCGCCGCTGGACCCCGAGGGCATGTAGAGCGAGACCACGCTCAGCTCCGCGAAGTCGAGCTGCAGGAAACGGCCCTGCGCGTCGATCTCCGGAATGCCCAGCCCGAGCGTCGTCTGGTCGGGCGCGCGCCGCGTGTACATCGCCACGCCGCTGTAGCCGGGCTTCTCGGCCGAATGGAAGTGCGCGTGCATCCCGCGCGGGGCGAGCAGCGCGCGCGCCAGGTCCTCGGGCCGCGCCTTGATCTCCTGCAGGCACACCACGTCCGCCTTCTGCCGCCGCATCCACACGAGGAAACCCTTGGCCGCGGCCGAGCGGACGCCGTTGACGTTCAGGGTGACGATGCGCATGGAAGCGAAGCGGGCCGGGATGAGCGAAAATAGCGCGTATCGTAACCTCGGGCCGCCCATGAACGCCGCCGCCGCTCCCGCCATGTCCCCGGACCGCGACGCCTTCCGCCGCGAGTTCGTCGACTTCGCGATCCGCGCCGGCGTGCTGCGCTTCGGCGAGTTCAAGACCAAGGCCGGGCGCCTGTCGCCCTACTTCTTCAATGCGGGCCTCTTCTGCGACGGCGAGCGCCTCGGCGCCCTCGCCCACTTCTACGCCCGCGCCGCGCTTACCTCCGGGATCGCCTTCGACGTGATCTTCGGGCCCGCGTACAAGGGCATCACGCTCGCGGCGGCCACGGCGGTCGCCCTTGCCGGGTTGGGGCACAATGTGCCGTTCTGCTTCAATCGCAAGGAAGCCAAGGACCATGGGGAGGGTGGCCGCATCGTCGGCGCGCCCCTGAAGGGAAGGGCGCTGATCATCGACGACGTGATCACCGACGGGGCCTCCAAGCGCGAGGCGATCGAGATTATCCGCGCCGCGGGGGCGACTCCGGCTGGCGTGCTAATTGCTCTGGACCGCCAGGAACGCGGGCAGGGCGAGCTGTCGGCGACCGAGGAGGTCAGCCGGGAGTACGGCGTGCCCGTTACCGCCATTGCGACGCTCGCCGATATCGTGGCGACACTGCGCGGGCGGCCGGAGGAACGCGAGAACCTGGACAAGATCGAGAACTATCGACGGCTTTACGGCGTGGCGCCACGCTAGCGACGCAGTCCGGCCGCGAGGCCAAGCACTGAAGGGGATGCGAACAATGAAAAGACTCTGTCTGACCTTGGCACTGCTTTACGCCGGCGCCGCCGGCGCCGCGTACAAATGCGTCGACGAGATGGGAACCACCCACATCGGCGACACGCCGCCGCCCGGCTGCGCGAACGTGAAGATGATGGAGACCAGCCGCAGCGGCGCGGTGATCCGCACCATCGACCCGACGCCGACCGCCGAGGAGCTCAAAGCGAAGACCGAGGAGATGGCGAAGAAGAAGGAGGTCGACAAGGCGATGGGCGAGCAGAAGCGCAAGGACATGGCGCTGCTCAACACCTACGCCACCGAGAAGGAATTCCTGGTCGCAAGGGCCTCACCGCCGACCTCGACCGCGTGCGCGCCGAGAAGGGCGCGCTCATCAGCACCATCGCCCGCGACGAAAAGGAGATCGAGGCGATCAAGGCGAAGTTCGAGGTCGACCGGCAGCGCTGGCTCGACCTCAAGTCGGGGGCCGCGGCCAAGCCCAGGGAAGACGAGGCCAAGGGGCCGACCACGGTCACGCTCTCGGCGGGCGCCGCGGGCAAGGCCAAGTGCGGCGACAAGATCTACGAGTGCCCCGCGGGCAAGAGCTACGTCTGCCGCGACGGTCGCAGGGAAACCAAGGTCGACTGCGTCGTCGAGCGCAAGTAGTCCCTAGCCGCCGAGGCGCTCGCGCAGGATGCGGCTTGCTTCGTGCGGGTTCGCCTTGCCCTGCGTACCCTTCATCACCTGGCCGACGAGGGCGTTGAAGGCCTTCTCCTTGCCCGCGCGGTAGTCTTCAACGAGCTTCGGCTGCGCGGCGAGCACCTGGTCGATGGTCTTGACCAACGTGTTGAAGTCCGATATTTGGCGAAGCCCTTTCGCGGCGATGTACTCGTCAACTGCATCTTCACCCCGCGAGGCTCCCCGCCCGCGATCCTCGTCCCAGAAAACGCCAAATACCTCCTTCGCGATCCTTGCCGAAATCGATCCGTCGGAGAGACGCTCGAGGAGCCTCGATAGGGTGGCTTCGCTCACCCACATCTCCCATTCCGCGCCCTCGTCCTCGTTCCTCTTCCGAGCCACTTCGCCGATCACCCAATTTGCACACAGCTTCGAATACTCGGCCAGCCCTTCCCGGTTGTTTATCTTGTTCAGCGGTCCCTTCCCAACCAAGCCCTCGAAGTAGAGGGCCGTATGGAGATCCTGAGTTAGCATTCTGGCGTCGTAACCTCCCAAACCGTACTCGCGCTGGAACCGGTCCCTCATGGGCCCGGGGAGTTCATCCATGTCTTCCCGGATTTTCCGGATCCAAGCCTCGGAAATCTCCAGCGGCAGCAGGTCGGGATCCGGGAAGTAGCGGTAGTCGTGCGCGTCTTCCTTGGAACGCATCGCCCGCGTTTCGTCCTTGTCGGAATCGAAGAGGCGCGTCTCCTGGGCCACCGTGCCGCCATCCTCGATCAGCCCGACCTGCCGGCGCACCTCGTGCTCGATCGCCTTCTCGAGGAAGCGGAAGGAGTTGAGGTTCTTGATCTCGCAGCGCGTGCCGAGGGGAGCGCCCGGACGGCGAACGGAAACGTTGGCGTCGCAGCGAAAGGAGCCTTCCTGCATGTTGCCGTCGCAGATCCCGATCCAGCGCACCAACGAGTGGAGCGTTCGCGCGTAGGCGACCGCTTCCGCCGCCGAGCGCATGTCGGGCTCGCTCACGATCTCGAGGAGCGGCGTGCCCGCGCGATTCAAATCGACGCCGCTCCGCCCGCGGAATCCCTCGTGCAGGAGCTTGCCCGCGTCCTCCTCGAGGTGGGCGCGCGTGAGGCGGATCACCTTCTCCTCTTCGCCCACGACGATCGCGAGCGAGCCGCCGGCGACCACCGGCCGCGCGTACTGGCTGATCTGGTAGCCCTTGGGAAGGTCGGGATAGAAATAGTTCTTGCGCTCGAACACGCTCACCGGCGCGATCGCACCGCCGACCGCGAGGCCGAAGCGGATGGCGCGCTCCACCGCGCCGCGATTGAGGACCGGCAGCGTGCCCGGCATGGCGAGGTCGACCGCGGAGGCCTGCGTATTGGGCGCGGCGCCGAAGGCGGTCGAGGCTCCGGAGAATATCTTCGACGCCGTGCTCAACTGCGCGTGCGTCTCGATGCCGATGACGACTTCCCAGTTCTTCATCATTCGTGGTCGAACAAGGGCGGCATCCGCGCGTGCCAATCCGTCGCCTGCTGGAAGGCGTGCGCGGCGGCGAGCATACGCGCTTCCTCGAAGTAGTTGCCGACGATCTGCAGCCCGACGGGCCGGCCCTTGTGGCCGAAGCCGCACGGGATCGACATGCCCGGCAGCCCAGCGAGGTTGATCGGGATCGTGTAGAGGTCGTCGAGATAGAGCTCAACGCAGTCGTGAGTCTTGTCGCTGCCGAGGTCGTAGGCGACGCAGGGCGCGGCGGGCCCCATCATCAGGTCGCACTGCTTGAAGGCTTCGGCGAAATCGCGCGCGATGAGGCGCCGGATCTTCTGCGCCTGGAGGTAGTAGGCGTCGTAGTAGCCGTGGGAAAGCACGTAGGTGCCGATGAGGATGCGGCGCTTCGCTTCCGCGCCGAAGCCCTGAGAGCGCGTCTTGCGGTACATGTCCGCGAGGTCGGAAAACTCTTCGGCGCGGTGACCATAGCGAACGCCGTCGTAGCGCGAGAGGTTGGACGACGCCTCCGCCGGCGCAAGCACGTAGTAGACGGGTACCGCGAGATGCTGGTTCGGCAGCGACACCTCGACGGTGCTCGCGCCCTGGCGGCGCAGCTCCTCGATCGCGGCGAGGATCGGGTCGGCGATGTCGCGCGCGAGGTCCTTGGAGAAATACTCGCGCGGCAGGCCGATGGTGAGGCCCTTCACGCCGCCGGCGAGGCCCCCGGCGTAATCGTCCTTCGGCCGGTCGACGCAGGTCGAGTCGCGCGGATCGTACGAGGCCATCACGTCGAGCAGCAGCGCGAGATCTTCCGCGTTCTTCGCGAGCGCCCCGCCCTGGTCGAGCGAGGAGGCGAAGGCCACCATGCCGTAGCGCGACACCCGCCCGTAGGTCGGCCGCAACCCGCTCACGCCGGTGAACGAAGCCGGCTGGCGGATCGAGCCGCCCGTGTCAGTGCCCGTCGCGGCGGGCACGAGCCGCGCGGCCACCGCGGCCGCCGAGCCGCCCGAGCTGCCGCCGGGAACCGCGGCGAGATCCCACGGATTCCTCACCGGACCGAAGTGCGAGGTCTCGTTCGACGAGCCCATCGCGAACTCGTCCATGTTGGTCTTGCCGATCAGCACCGCGCCGGCGCGGTTGAATTCGGCGATCACGTGCGCGTCGTAGGGCGCGACGAAATTCTCGAGGATCTTCGAGCCGCAGGTGGTGCGCCAGCCCTCGGCGCAGAAGAGGTCCTTGTGCGCGACCGGGATGCCGGTGAGCGGCGCCGCCCGCCCGCCGGCGATGCGCTCGTCGGCCGCGCGCGCCTGCGCGAGGCTCTTCGCCTCGTCGACGGTGATGAAGGCGTTGAGCTTCGCGTTCGCTCGCCCGATGCGATCGAGGAAGTAGCGCGTCAACTCGACGCTCGAGACCTCCTTCGCCGCGAGCTGGCCCGCGAGCTGCCTCAGCGTCGCTTTGTGCACGTCACTCGATCACCCGCGGCACCAGGTAGAGCCCGTCCTCGACCGCGGGCGCGATCGACTGGAAGGGCGCGCGTTGGTCGGCCTCGGTCGGGCGATCGTCGCGCAGGCGCTGCATCGCTTCCTGCGGATGCGACATCGGCTCGATTCCCGAAGTGTCGACCGCGTTCATCGCGTCGACCATGGCGAGGATGTCGTTCAGCTGCTGCTGCATTGCAACAGCCTCGTCGCCGGCGAGCTCGAGCCGCGCGAGCTCGGCGATGCGCCCGATTTGTTCGAGGGACAACATGCGAAAGTACCGCTAAGGCCTTAATTCGTCGGAATTTTGGGATATTATAGGGCAGCCTCGTCGAAGGCGGCCGCAAGGCTCCGAAACTCCATACGGATCAAGATGTTCTCGTTCCTTTCCAAGTACATTTCCACCGACCTCGCGATCGACCTCGGCACCGCCAACACGCTCATCTACGTCCGCGGCAAGGGGATCGTGCTCGACGAGCCGTCGGTGGTCGCAATCCGCCAGGAAGGCGGCCCGAACGGCAAGAAGACCATTCAAGCGGTGGGCCTCGCCGCCAAGCAGATGCTCGGGCGCACGCCCGGCAACATCACCGCCATCCGCCCGATGAAGGACGGGGTGATCGCCGACTTC
>WNFI01299633.1_pt1 | contig 14889 bp, 15 predicted proteins | sample 5400471 | NCBI WGS metagenome assembly WNFI01 (sample SAMN13153348, study PRJNA577476) | soil metagenome | isolation source: 100 cm saprolite on Douglas fir-dominated hillslope | place: USA:California | collected 2013-09-17
TGTGGTTACAGTCGTGAAAAAGAATTGCACATACCGGATTTGAGGGGCTTCACGAACGCTTTAGGAAAGAGCAGAAGTAAGATTAATAATACCTGATGAAATGGACTCTGGGTAGTGTCAGCTGCCAAGTGGAACAACGGATCGGCCGGACGCGACGTACAATCCACCTCCGCTTGCGTTCTTTAGACCCTCTACAGCGTCGGTTCTTCCCTCCTATAACTAGTGAATTGAGTTCCCCATATCGCGTCCAGCTGTTCAGAGCGGTCTACCTCGTTCTAGTTATCCTCAGCGTCATCTTGTCATCCCAAGTGCATGGTACGTGTGGTACATTACTACATACCCTCTCGTGCGGCCTCCGCCTACAAACAAGCAGCTAGAGAAGAACGGGAATGCCAAATCGATGGGGCTACGGGGCACAATGGTTGTGAAGAAATCCTACCGATTGCCTACCGAGAGGTCATCCGTAAGTGTCAGCCATGTTAGGATCTAAAAAATCCACTTCCTCTCTCGGTAACTCCAGGTTTCTAACATGGGTGTGGCCATTGGTTCCTCTTGGAAGGGGGCAACATCCGTAGGTTATATTTCTATCTAGGGTTACCCAAATTCAAGAGCAACCAAGGCAGAACTGCAAATCGAGGCACGGTTCCATTTCTGAGGGGTGGATGGCAGCATGTTCTAGAAAGGTGATCATGCTATTCCCATAGGACTCGATATTTTCCTTCTCGACAGAATACTACTACGGGACTCAGGGAGGGCAACGTCTTGACCTGACATGTATCAGCTCTCGAAGCCCGAGTGCCCTCTAACAACTTCCAAGAAATCTGGAATCGAATTGCATTGCTTAATGGTCTTGGCGCATGGTGGCTCTAGCCTTACCAAAGACAAAGAGGGAGAAGTATAATCGTTCCTACTGGATCATCTACTTTCCATACGCGCCGTTGGCCCAACTGTGTCTAACAATGCCAGCGCATCCTTCACGCCTTTTTCCCTTACGCTCACTACCCGCTTCCTTTGGCCAACATCACCACTTCCATTGGCGCAACTACCCTCTGTTCCAGAGTTCGACTCAACACCCAGATGGTCTTTTCCAGCTACAACCTCTGCGAGTAACGTCAAATCTGCGAAGTCGATATTCGGATGGGTGTGTAGTCTGGCCCAGGCCGCGTTGCAAGGAATAGTGGCGTTGCTTTCGGCGTCTTTGTCCTTGCTGGTCAGATCGAGGGGAAGGCATCCGCTTTCTGCAGGGAAGGGGCCAGCGAGTGTTGTTCGATCTCTTTCGGATACGCTAGGAGTAATGACGCTGTAGGCTGTTGTGTTTGACAAAGGGCTTGTGGACGTCGAAATGGAAGAGATCTCCACACATGAGCCGGACCAGAGGCTCAGTGGACGGTCTAGACCACATTTATCACCACATAGTTTTGGATCACCATGACAAAGTGATGAGATAGGTACAGAAACAGGCGGTGTGGAACGTCTCTCCAGCGAGTCGTTGAACATATCCCCTATAGGGGATGACGGCGCACGTACTGCATCCAAATCTGACTGTACATCACCATATGCATTTCCCAGAGCAACGCAGAATGCCTGATTCGAGGGGTTGTCAGTGCATGCTGCACAGTCAGAGGGGTCTCCCGTGCAGTTCTGGTCTTCTGAGGGTACGGCTGGTGCTGAAGTTGGGGTGGAGAGGGTTTCGATGTGCCAGTGTAATTTTTTCTGTGGGGTGCCACGGGAACGGAGTGGGACGGCGGGAGCGCAGGGTACTTGGGTCTCTGGGGATCTTGACTCCGATCTGGGTGGCGTGTTTAGTAATGCCCCTAAGTCACAAAGACAAGGTTAAGAGTTACATAAAATAAAATGCATCGAGGATGGAATGTACCTTTCAATCGTTTCCGAGTCCCTATCACGGAAGCCTCGTTTGCACTCCCAGCATCAACATTCCCATCTCGCTTCTTCCAACTTGTGCCAACCGGGGAGCTCTCAAAGGTTGCGGATGGGGTAAGTGGATCCAGTTTGGATATAACGGCGTTATTCTCTGGCGCAATCCCCACTTGTGCGGACAACTTGGCCTTAATCTCTTTCATTTCAACCTTCAGGGCTTCGTTCTCCCCTCTGAGATGTTCATTATCCTCTTTCAGCCGTTTTGCTACTTCCTGGAGTGATACGTTGCGCGCAATCTCTCCGCGCTCATATTTTTCCACAAGAGCCTGTAGTTCTGCGAGTTGACTCTGTTTCCTCTGACGAAAGGCCCGTTGAGATTCTCTGCCAGAAATAACGGCTCACTTGAGACAAAAAAGAAAAGACTGAGGATGAAAGTGGGTACAAACCTACTGTGAATCCTCTTGGCTTCTTCATCATTGTCCCTGGAGGCACTTGAGGCAGCTTTTGATTCGCTTGATTCATTTTTTAACTTTCGTCCGGGTTTCGGCCGTGGGGGGATAGTCCACTTCTTCGTGGCTGTAGTAAAAGGAACAATCAAGATTATTCGTCATCATCGAGTCTCTGGCTTACTTTGCGCGTAGAATGCTGATGATGACATGCAGTGATAAGGTAATGACGAGGAGAGTTATCAGATAACACCCGTGGGAGTCTAAGGAGATCGGCCAAAAGCTGTACCTTTGACACATTGATTGAATTGCTCCAGCATCTGTAACTTTTAACTTCTTTGTTTACATTCTCCTAGTAAGGCCTTACAGTCTGTCTGTCCCGTGGCCCACGGGCCATACTTTCCCCCCTTGATTTCCTTCACGTCTTCAAGGGTTCGGCCTTAAGGGGGGTAGTATCATCCTATGGACACCTGGTCCACATGCCGTCCCACACCCGGTACCCCCATGAAGTGTTGAAATCTACCTCCCCCAAGTCTGGTCCCCAACCAGTGAAATATTCAAGGCACCCCTCTTCCTTCACTTAGCCAGTCTGGACTCTGCGGTGCTTCGCAACACTTGGCACAAGGCACCTCATTGTAAAGGGTTGATTTCTTGAAGTCACTTTTGTCTTGAACCGCAGAAACGGATTTTACTCTTTGGTCCCAATGATAAGCAGGTTCTGCGTTCTCAACATAGGGATCCACACGGTGCGTATCGCTCATCATTGCCTTGGCTCAGTATCTGCTACGACCTTATGACACACATGTTAAATATAAAGGCCGATTCGAGGCAGAAGTCAATCTGATGGGGTGAGCATTTTCGCGTTGAAATGCATGATGGTGAAATGAGAATCACGCTATTTCACGAACGATGATTTGAAGGGCGACCCGTGGAACTGGCCACCCTCTCCCACTCGCAGCGTTGCTGTTTCGTCCAACCCAGCGGCACAGGTCGTCAGGCGGACATATGGTGCATCGTTCACGATGAGCCAAGTTTTCCCACTAAAGTATGCGGACCTGTGGATCTAGGGAAGCTGGTAGAAAAATGTGTCAATAAAGTATGCTGGGTTTCACTATGGTCGATGGAGTAGAATTTCAATTGGTGTTCAGAATAATGCTTGGACTTACCGGCGAGAGTCTGCGGTGAATGGTAAAAATTGAAGCCAAGATCAAAACCTGTAGCCTGTTTCACCCAAAGTAGTGAAGCATGGTAGAGAGGTCGATCTAGTGTCTTCAGGGTAACAATTGATCCGACACCGCCACCTGAAAACTTCCACAAATGTTTAAACTTTCGACAGTCATCGTTGTGCTGGCTTTATGGGCAGGGAGATGCCTCTCGAAGTGGACGCCCGATGACGTACCGTCAATAGTTCAAAATGTAAGTCTGGCATGAGAGCTACCGCACGAAAATCCAGTTGACTTGCTGCTGACACGCGTCTCAGGCCGTGAATCTTAGGACGCATTCGATATACCCACCATATGTAGATCAGGATCTTCAAAACAGGTTAGAATACCGTTCTTTCTTGGGCTCACTCTAAGCATATCATCTCAGGTGGTTTTCGTTCGGAGCGAATGCGTACATTGTGAGTAGAATATTAGGCGATTAAGTAGCGATGTAATTGACGACGATGAATCTTAAATACAGAATACGAATAAACATATAAGGGTCTGTGCTGAAGCGTGGTTGCATTGGTGCTGCTAATGGCATTGATTAGCTGACGCGAGATCTGCCATCACAAACTGGCTGGCTATGGTCAAGACTACCAATAACGGTGAGAAAGATATGGAATAAAGTCTTTTCGTTCACTGAGTACCTTCGCTTACTTCGAGGTCTCCAACTTCCAAGTCGAAGTAGAATTCAACGCATTCTATCACTTTGGAATGGCTATTTGGTTGACTTCAAGGAGAACAGAACAAGGGGCAGTGTTCGGATTCGAAGGTAGCTGTTGTTTCTCGTTGCCTACGAAACAAGCTGACATCTCTATCACTTAGACAAATTTGAGGGACTAGGAATATTTATTGACACGTCTGTTACTCTCAACCAGTGATGCTAAAAACATCGTTTTCATGGGTTACAATAGATTCGCGAACGCACGGCAGTCATATGCTTTCCCGCGAATACAGGGAATGATTGGAGACGGGAACACACGGTATGACAACGGGAATGACGGAGAGGGGCAAAGTGCCGGTGCCTGTACGGTGAGTCTTCCAAGTCTATATTCACATCCTCCTAGTTCGGACACGTTGCGTTGTAGGCGCAAGTAAGAGAGCTCGACATCGCCACCAAGCTCCGAGTAACAGTGCTAAAAGATAATTTTGTTCATGTAAGTCTAGAGTAACTATGGCATTCAAGTGTACTTGCTAACTTTCTGTTCTGGTTAGGTTGAAGTGCATTATCGAGGGTGTAAGTGATTGTTGTTTAGTCCTCCACTTGTCACCATTTCTGAGACTATGTTGATAGGGGACGAGTGGACACCATGCTTCACAATCTATGATCCGAAGCTTCCGATGTCGCCCTTCCTGGGTGTGACGGCACTGACGGGCGAAGTGTCGGAGGCACATGAGTGCGTCCTGGTTCATGCGTTCTTAACCCTGGGACTCACAAGGTACTACTTGCAGTGTTATCTCAGTTACCACCACCACGCTCGTTCTAAATGCGGATACTGCACACCGTTCGGACGGTCCTTCAACCATGAAGTACCGCTCATCATCGTCCCTGTTCAGCGACTTTTCCCGCTTCGTGCTCAGAATGGTTTTTCTGGGAATTGTTCTGGCCATCGCGTATGTGGGATACGTAGTTTACGTGAAGAAATATGGCTCGGGCAAGCTCCCCTGGGATGCCAAACATTTCTAAGACCCCCAGTGCTGGGGGTTTGGCGTAGCTCATTGTATCTATGGTTCCCAATAATGTTCATATGTTGTGACTTTCACGATCAAGATTCGGGTGATACAAGTGGTTCTCAAGAAATTAACTAGTCAAAGGGAAGGGAATGTGTACGTGTCAATGCGAGAATGATTGGTACATGACTCGATAAGTAAAGGATAATAGGGGTCGCCTAGAGGTGCTCAATGTACTAGTATCCGTCCTAAAAATCAGGTTCTTGTGAAGCCGCCATTCTCCATTCCGACGCAACCAACTGCCTACTGGAACAACAGCGATGCATCCGTGAAATTGTTGAAAACAAGCAAGTTGGGTGAGTCCTTGCCGACATCAGTGAGAATGCCACGAGTAGAAAGTATGACGAGAGCCTTCTTCAGCTGGGTAGGAGTAACCTTGGGAGGAATTGGGGCGAAGGCCTTCTCCACGGGAGGAGGGACATCTTGGAAATAGGATGGAACGAAATAGCGAAGAACGGAGAGGACGGTATTCCAGGTTGGGTTGACCGAAGTTTCAGTAAGGGAGACATCGGGGACGAAGTTAGGAGTGAGCCAAGGGTCAAAGGTCTCATGAGGGTAAATTGAGAGCAAATAGGCCAAGAGGCCAGCGACATCTAAGAAAAGAGTGAGATCAAAGGACTCATCGTAGAATACTTGGTCGACTCACGAGGAGAGGCCATGGAGGTCCCACTGATTGTGTTGACCGCATCGGGGCCAGTATTCCAAGTGCTCTTTATGTTCAAGCCGGGAGCAAAGACATCGACACATCCACCCCAATTGGAGAAGTAGGCACGACCATCTTGCAAAGTGCTGGCGCCAACGGTGACAGCAAGCTCGGCAGAGGCGGGGGGGCAAGTTGGCGACGCTACCCCTGAAATTGGACTTCTTGCCAGACTTTAGCTCGTTGGCACGCTCAGCCTCAGCCTTGCTGATGGCGGAACTAAAGAGAGCTGTTCAATATTAACACATGATCTTGGACTGAGTAACACACCTGACTGTCCAGTCCACCCCGGCAATAACATCACTCATGCTGCCGGAACCATTGGAGCCAAGGACTTTTACGGCGATGACGTTGGCCCCCTTGGCGACGCCATAGTGCTTCGAAGCGATGGTTCCAGCGCCTTAACACCCCACGCATAGCTCAGAGTCGTGTGAGAAGCAAATCATACGTGGGAATACGTACAATGGGTTCCGTGGCCATTACCATCCTCATCAACGTCGTCCTTAGGAACAGTGTGACCCCATCTAGCCCGTCCCTCGAAGCTATTGTGATTGATGTTGATACCACTGAAGGCGATAAAATGAAACATTGAATCAATACCAGACAACGGCAAAACTCACGTATCAATGACATAGGCATCGACGCCCTCTCCGCCATTCACGGCATATTCATATTTCTGGAACGTGCTGAGTGTGAGACGCTGACGATGGCTGACCCTTGCCAAACCCCATGGTGCACCCTTCTGGATTTCGCTGGCCCGGACAATCTGGTCGCGTTCAACGTATTCAACCTCTGGGCTGCTCCTAATTAAGTCCAATGTCCGTTCGTCGAAATGACCGGAATAACCCTTGATTGTAGAGAGATATACGTGCTTCAGGCCTTCGTGTTGCGAACTTGACTGGAGCGAAGCGGAGTGAATGAAAGCTGTGTGGGTATTGATGGCTTCCAGGGATGCTCCTTCCTTGAAGGTAACAATATAGCTGTCTAGGATACGGTGCAAATGCCCAACTTCGTAAAGACTGGCCCAATGACTAAGTGGGCCGTTGTTCTGATGTTCCACACGCGGGATAGTCGATGCTGGAATAGCAGCGGCTAGCACTGGTAGCACAAGAAGGATCGAAAGCATCATTATGGTGTTGGTAAAGGGGTTGCGTATTCGCTTCGCGGAAGCAATAACACAATCAATTCGGCCAATTCCGCAGAAGGGTTTCCTTTTTCTTTCCTTTTCCTTGGAATCTACATATCTCCGTTTTCCCTGCGCGACGCAATGTTACGCGATAGGTTCCACAGCGGGAATTCACCACGCAGGAAAGGAAATGCTTCGCTGTTACCAAGTATGGGACTCACTCACCCTCGTGGAGGGTGGCAGAACTACGCTCCAAGTGCTTCGGATTGGCGACTTTGGGTGGGCGTAAGAGCGCAATGTCTTCGCAGATGTTCGGCTATCAGGTTATCACATAAGGGCCTCTTTTGTATGCCTGTTTTCCTGTACATTGATCGACCTCAATGACCCTCTTACACCTCATTTCCCAAATTTGCCAGGCGTAATTCCAGGATGACGATGGTGCAGCACAGCTAATTTTTCCGTTCTGGTTTTTTATTAAGGAGTGGGCTGCCATGATATATGAGGCGTCCAAGCCGGTTGGCCAGGATATTTTCTTACGCAGTGGGCCATTTAGATTAAGAGGTGCGGTTACAGTAAACCTCGGATAATCGTCGAACGACTGGGGAGGAGTCTGGGCATATTCCTCTTCGTAGCTGGGATTTTATTCCAGTAATGACTTCTCCCCTCAATTTTCTCAGTCCATATCTATTGGATAATTCATTTTAAGGTAACTGCGTTTCTGTCCCTATCGGTATATGCAGTGGCTTGGAAGGAAGTTCGGTGCAGAAATTTGAGGTGGAACGTAGGGTGGGACTTGAACGATGGCAAGGTCGTAATGTATATATCAAAGGAGAAAGGATAGGCTACAACATCATGCGGTTCCCATAAAGGCCTGACATCAATGCACCAGGGTCCAGCATCCAGGTTGGATTCACAATCACGATCACATATATCTATATACATAAGCAATGAGGGAGAAAGGCTGACCTCGTAGATTAGCTCTATGCCCGAGCGATGGTTAGGCATGCACTGCTACGGCTCGTCATTCTCGAAATCGCGCTGCTGCCGTTAATGGAAGGCATGTGATATTTATTCACCAGCAATGTGATATGAATCTACTATGGCGGAGTTGGCCGGTTTTATTGCAACAATAGCGCGGTGTGGTTGGCCGGATGTTTGTAATAGTATCCATAATAAATATTGACATCAATCATCAAACGTTGTTGATTGCAAGCTCATCGGAACCGCCAGATGCTTGCTTTGAAAACAGTTTAGCTGTATCTCTGGCTTCTCCCTTAAACCGCCGGAGAACACTCAAAGTTCACTGGTCCTGCCTCCTCCTCTCGTCTTTTAGCCCTTGTTGTAGCCAAATAATGCACGGACAGCCCATGGGCCCACCGCGACACACCGTACAGGCAATGGGCCAATCCTTTGTCATCGATTCAGAATACGAGTATATCAAAGATCTCGGGCAAGGTGCCTACGGATGTGTGTTGGCGGCTAGGCACAGGAGATCTGGTGACGGGTGCGCTATCAAGAAGATAACGAATGTTAACACCAAGGTGAGGTCCTCGATCGTCCTATCTGCATATACTCTCGCGCATGTCAATACTTAACTTGTTCTCAGAAAATATTGACCAAGCGATGCCTGCGTGAAATCAAGTGCTCCTTTCAAGTTCAATCTAATGATTGCTTTCTAACCACCAGGTCGCTCTCTCTATCCAGACTCCTGCATCACTTCCGCGGCCACAAAAATGTGTGTCTCCTAAACAACCACTGTCATCATTTTTGATCTTCTAACCTCCCTGAGCTGTAGATAACATGCTTGTATGACATGGACATCATTTTTGATGCGCAGGGGAATTTTCATGAAGTATATTGTTATGTACGTCACTTCTTGCTATGTCCTATGGCATGCCTCACCATGTTTTCACAGGAAGAGCTGATGGAAGCCGATCTTCATGCAATCGTAATACACTTTCTCTTTGGCATTGTCACCGCCATATCTGATCGTTCTTGACGCGATAGATCCGATCTGGTCAACCTCTATCTGATGCGCACTTCCAGGTACGGTCGATTCTTCATCTCGCTTGAACTGTGCTTTTCACCATCAATTCCTCAGAGTTTCATTTACCAAACGTTGTGTGGATTAAAGTATATCCATTCGGCTCACGTTATCCACCGAGATCTTAAGCCCGGAAATTTGCTCGTCAATGCTGACTGCGAGCTCAAAATTTGTGATTTTGGCCTTGCACGAGGCCTCAAGGCTCCACCCCAGGGAGATCCTCATAAGGGTGGGTTCATGACCGAATACGTAGCAACGCGCTGGTATCGCGCCCCTGAAATCATGTTGAGTTTTGCAAATTACGTGAGTAGGACTCCTATCGCTTGATTGTAGAACTTTTGAATTCGTGCCACCATCTAGTCTTCTGCCATCGACATATGGTCCATCGGCTGCATTCTTGCCGAACTCCTCGGCGGCAAACCCATCTTCAAAGGACGCGAGTGAGTACCCATGTTCAGTAGATAGTCGGTCACACCAAACTGGGACTTGTACTAATTTACATTGACTTTTCATAGCTATGTAGATCAGCTAAATCAGATCCTTCACTATCTCGGAACTCCAAGTGAGGATACACTTCGACGCGTTGGATCGCCCAGAGTAAGTAAGAAATTTGTCGAATAAGCAAGCGAGCTCTTCCGCTGACTTCCCTACTCTATGTTGTTTGATACGTTGTCTTTCCCCGAAAGGCGCAAGATTACATTCGTTCACTATCGATCAGGCCTCGCATTCCGTTCTCGAACCTGTATCCACACGCGAATCCTCAGGCCATTGACCTCTTGACACGCATGTTATGCTTCGATCCTGCAAAGCGTATCACTTGCGAAGAAGCGCTTAGTCACCCTTATCTTGCTCTCTGGCACGACCCCAATGATGAGCCAGCTTGCCATTCTGTGGGTCTTCTGACTTCTTGGACTCGCTACTCCGGTTGCTCATAGCCGCTACTTGTAGAGTTTTGACTTTGGCTTTGAGGAGGAGGATAGTATTGACGGCATGAAGCGACTTATCGTGGATGAGGTCAATGCATTCCGCAAACTAGTGCGGGCTCAGGCACGCCAGGCACAACCTAGACGCCAAGACACGTACGTTCCATACCACTTATACTTTCTGCCTACCACTTGGAGAACGCAAATCTTGATCTCTTTGTCTTGTTTTTTTTTCTTCTCCTAGTCTGCCCATTCCCACACGGGAGGAAATCATCAACTCTCCCATCGTCGAGGATGGTGCCACCTCCTCGTTCACCTTTGGACCGGATGCTCAGCAGGCCCAGGAGGCAAACTTCGTCATGGATGAGCCCAGCGCAGACCTTGAGCGCCCTTTGCCACAAGTCGAATCCATCTGTGTGTACCTTATCTCCGCGTCTGTTCTTCAAACCCTACAAGTGTTCTATATCAAGTAAAGCTCGCATGAAATTCCAGTATTTCCAATGTTCAGCCCACAGTCGTCACCAGAAGATCGGCAAGGGAGCTTCACCCCAACGGAATTCGTGCGATTCAACCGAAGCACGTTTCTTTTTTCCGCCCCCTAACTCGGCCAGTCTCCCCCTTTATCCATTTTTATTCCACATACGTGACTCACTCCATAACCATATTCTGACGTCTTTTCATTTGCTAGGTTACGGCCTCTCGATATCTTCAACCAAGGGTTCCACGCGCAAATCCGACTTCGCCACGTCCAATACAACACCATCCATCACGATCCTCTGATGCTTCACAACATTCCAGTCGATCCCATCGTCCATTGCCGGTCCCCCCTAACCACCCACGGAACCATAGCGAATCCTTGCCTCCTTCAGGGACTGCCTATTCCAGACGTTCTTCATATTCTGACAATTACTACCTATACTCGGTAAGGAAGTCAGGGGGTTCGCGATCTGTGGAGCTGCATGGGGAGAAGATGCCGAGTGCCGCATCGGATTCGAAATTGGATAGCCGCTCAAACCGCGGATCGTCGAATCCCAATACCCGCGGACAAAGGATCCCGTCGTCCGACCGAAAGAAACAGGGGACGTATGCTGTCGTCAGTCGGTCCACGGGCCGGCTACCAGATCATGACCACGACGGTGACGTTGCCGCTCCGCGGCGGGGAATTGTGTCTTCGTTGTTCAAAGGATGTTTTTAACACCCTCGGGGAGAGAGTGTATATGTGCGGTGGGAAACCGCGCACAGGATATAACCCTCTTACGAGGTGGGTTCGCATGTGATAGTATCTTTGGGATGCCACCCCTCTCTATTGCGCAGTAGCAATTGGATTCCGAACCCCAAGATAATCCTCACGTTGCTTCTCTTTTTATTTTCCACCTTCTCATGGGGGTCTGGGCCCACGTAGGATTTGTTATTTCCCTTGTCTATATTTCATATGTATAGAACCACATCGGGTGCAACGGTTTGCCCCAAAGACTCACAAAGACCCCCAACTGCAGGTCACTCAAAGCTGGCTTCAACCCCCCAATCATGAACACTCCGCTGATCGACTCATCCGAGTTGAATGCGAACTTTGTTGGAGTATCGATTAGTGAAATGCAGTCCAGAAATAGATCACCCCACATTCTCTTTGTTTACGTACGGGGATGCTCTGGTCAGCGCCTTATACCTGAAGTAGTCATGTCTTTTGCATGTAGGGCTAGTTCAACTTAGTCAAGCAGGATACGGAAGAATTTGCCTTCCCAAACCAGATATTGTGCAACAGCATGTATACATCAACAATTAGTGCTTTTTTATACGAGGTAGCCATCTCATCAATATTGAAGGGATGCTATGACTGAGGGGAGCATCCTCCTACTCAAGGGTATTACTTTGGGAAGTACCGAATATGAGGGGTCAGACCGGGTCAGGAGGGGTGAAATCCTGTTTTTGCCAGTCAAAATTTTCGATACAAATCTATTATATACGCCCAAAATGGAAGGAGCTGTGTCCGCTGTACTTCCATAAAAATCCACAACTCCAATCGAGTGGTATAAATTCACCAAGGACTTGACATAGGACAAAAAACAGAATAAGTATATGCTGGCATGCCATAGGAAACACAGACAAATTACTTACCTTCAACCACCTGCACCAAACAATCTGCGGAACCCAAGAGCACCTAAGGATCTTTGGCCTTCCCAACAACAAAGATACCCCACCACCCATGCAAAACCATGAGCCACCAGGTGACAATGTAGTCTACACAGACAGGTCCTGCCTGAACAACAAGAGCAAAAGTTGGATATGGCATCTGGTTCAGCTGAAATGACCCACAGAACACAAGCAATGTTGTAAATACTGACCTTCCCTGCCTAGTCAGCTATATACAAGGGCCTATAGAGAGGTGTTGTTTGGCCTGTTAATAGGGCCTAAAGGGCCTGTTTGACAGTGAACATCCTAGGACATCCTAGGATGTCCAATGCATAAGTTCATGATAACAGTCTCTTTCACATACTCAACACTTCCTAGCTTATGTTGAAGATACATCAGCAAAGTACCTATCTGACCAGGCCTCATTTTACATGTATCTGGGAATTGGTGCTTTTCATTATCCTGCTTACAACATGGTAATGAGTCATTCATTCTTCCATGCTGACCTGTATGTGTGTACATTATGGATGATAAGATAAACACACAAGCTTAATGTAGTCTATTAATGGATGTATGTTGCTGAGATTTGAATGTCTGCAATACTGAAATTAAGCCCTACTATGATTGACAAGTGCTCTGGGACTGAGAGGGCAACTGGTAAGATGTGTGAAAAAGCCAAGAGGAGAATGTGTAAGAGAATGCTCTAGCAGTCATATGTCATTGGTAATGTGACATCTTATTGACCTGGACTCCATCCTGACCCCCTCCTATCTCATCCTCATTGATCTGCATGTATTTAGCTGACCCGGCTTCTTTCTATCATGTCTGAGTTCTGCCACCTGGTTTCTAGTGTAGTTGCCTAGTAGCCATCTCTACCATGTATATTAGTGCACTGAGTCTGGGGAGATCCCCCAGCTTTGAACTCAACTTGGTTTTCAGGCAAACATCTCAGTGTGAGCACATGTGATCCCTGACAGAATGCAAAGTTAACATATATGAATCCAGTGTGATTGGCATGATTGAACTAATTGAGATGAAACAAAAAGGTTGATTGGAGTGATTGGATTAATGTAAGTGATTTAGATGCTCTCAATCAACTCAAGTGGCCTTTGAGGTTTGCTGATGTGGCCCCTCTTGAAGATATTGCACAGTCAGTCCAGAGCTGCAGGGATGCACTTAGGAACACCACTGGCAGGACATGCTGCCATGGTAGCTAAGCAGTGCACACATATCCATTTTTAGTCTTTGGCTGTATTTAAGGCATGTAGTGATGTCGCCATGAGGCAAAGACACCAAGTTTCATGTTCATTTCACTTCAATATATAAGAGGCCATGTATCTCAGCCTGAGGGTCAAGATCTGAACTACTTGATATCAACCTCAGTCTCTTGTCTGACTCTTTGCATGACTTGTAACAGCAAACAGTTGGGTTATTTTCAGTTTCAAGAGGGGGTACCTGGTCAAAATTGGTTGGGGAACTTGGTGGTCTAGAAACACTCACAACTGTTACAACCGAAAATAACCAAGTATCTGAGTTTGCTCATGTTACCTCATTGGACAGTAAATTTTTAATGAAATGGAAATGTTAAATCAACAAAAAGAAAGATAGAAGATAGAGATATAAAAGAGGAGATGACAATGACACACAATTTTGAAGTTTTGCAACAAAGTTCTCTACATGCATGGTGTGAAATTTGAAATTTGACTCAGGATTACCTTGGGAGCACTCAGGAGCAGTTAGGAGCAATTGGGAGCAGAGACCCAATCTCCAGAGCACTCCTGAGTGCTCTCAAGCCATGCTGGTTTTCATGACTGGCATTGTGTGACCACTATCTAAATGTTAGTCAGGAGCTCCCAGGAGCAGTGGAGCAGGAGTGCATCTCCAGAATGCTCCAAGAGTGCTCCTGGTTTCATGATGAGCATCCAGGAGCTCTCAGGAGCTCACTGCCTTTTTTGTATCTAGTCTCATACTTTTGCCATTGAAATGACCCTGCAGCATGTACAATCTACCTTGGCCTCACAATGCCAATCCCACTAACTCATGGCCCATGACCCAATTAGCCAGTGTATATAGTGATTGTGTGTTTGGGGACTGCCAGTGCTTGCTGGGGCTATGATGAGTTAGTCACCATAAATTTCATCATCAAACAAGTTAATTCTGGGCCCAAGACCTGCTACTCTGTAGCAGGATTACTGCAACTAGCCAAGGAGATTGGTCTTGCCAACAGTGCAATCAGGATATTTGCTCCTCACACTCAGGCTTGATGTTTCACACACACATGGTATAATTGGTCCTGCATACACAGCATTATGAATGAGCTCTGCATGGTGTGAGTTTGCCCAATCATTTCTCCTATCTATCTGCATATCCAATCTGAACCTTTGGCAATGATGCATGGCCTTCAAGTTGTTCATCTCAAAGCTGTGCTTTCATGTTCCTGTACAGGCATTGGGTCCTCACACTATATGCATGGAAGTGTATGGGATGACTTGTCAATAGAAAGTCTATGATATTGTCACGATCCGCAATGTTCCGGAGCTTGCCAGACTTACTTCCCACAGCCCCGGACCAGACACGTAGACCCTGGAAGCATTCTGGCGGAACAATGCACAATGCCGGATGAGGCAACCAAAGTTGGGATGCGGAACACAGATGCTCACGTCTGTGCACCATCACTTTTTAGTTCACAACGTGTATATATATATC
>WNFI01268228.1_pt1 | contig 14888 bp, 15 predicted proteins | sample 5400471 | NCBI WGS metagenome assembly WNFI01 (sample SAMN13153348, study PRJNA577476) | soil metagenome | isolation source: 100 cm saprolite on Douglas fir-dominated hillslope | place: USA:California | collected 2013-09-17
AGGATCTGCAGCTGCTTTCCAGTGCGCAGGCGGCCCAGAAGCGGCAGCGGCCTGGAGAGGAAGCCGCCGCCTGGCGCCGCCGCCGGCCGGCTGGCCGCGGGCGCGGGCTTCTGGCTGGCCGCGGCTCCTTTGCCGAAGACTTTGAGCGCGCCTAGTTTGATTGCCATGTTCTTTCCCCCATCCTTTGCCTGTCGTTGTCTAACGCAAAAACTTGCCGTCGCGCGTGATGATCGTCAGGTCGACGAACTTCGAACCCTGATGATTTTTGGGTGAATAGCCGACGAAGAAGCCGCCGAGGTCCACGTCCTGCATCTTCTCCATCGTATCGATAAATTTCTCGCGCGTAAGGTCCTTGCCGGTGCGCCGCAGCCCCTCGACCATCACCTTGGCCGTGAGGAAGCCTTCAAGCGCGCTGAAGTTGTAGTCGGTAAAGCCCGCCTTCTTTGCGAGCTGCTGATATTCCTTGACGACAGGGACGCCGGTGCCCCAGGGAAAGGGCACGACCTGCGAGATGGCGACGCCGACCCCATCCTTGCCGAGCGCATTGGCGAGCGCGTTGCTGCCGACGAACGAGACGTTGTAGAAGGTCGCCCCGCTGCCGAGCTTCTGCATCGCGCGCACGAACGCGGCGATCGACGTGTAGGCGCTGATCATCACGACCGCGTCGGGCTCCGAGGCATGGATGGCCTTCGCCGCGTTCTCCACCTTGACGGTGTTGCGCTCGACGGTACCGGTGGAGTGGATCTTCAGCCCGCGCTTGGTCAGGGCGATCTCGGTACCCTTGCGACCCGCCTCGCCGTAGGCGTCGTCCTGGTAGAACACCGAGATCTTCTTGCCCCCGGTCGAGACCACCTGCTCCACGATCTTCTCGGTCTCGTCGTAGTAGCTGGCGCGCACGTGGAACACGTAGCGGCTGAGCGGAACGCGCAGCACCTCCGCGCCGGTGAACATCCCGACCAGCGGAACCTTCGCCTGGTTGATTACCGGCAGGTGCGCGACGCCCGTGGGGGTGCCGACATAGCCAAGCAGCGCGAACACCTTGTGCTCCTCGATCAGCTTTTTGCTCACCGCAGGCGCGACGGGCTGCTCATACTTGTCATCCTCCGAGACGAGCTCGAGCTTGCGGCCGTTCACCCCGCCCCTTTCGTTTACGTAGTCGAAGTAGGCCTTGATGCCGTTGCGCATCTGGATGCCGAGCTGCGCCGCAGGGCCGGAAAAGACCGCCGCCTGGCCGAGCACAATCTTGTCGTTGGTGACCCCTACCTCCGCGGCGAACGCGTATTGCGCCGAGAGCAAGGCCAGCGTGGCGAGCAGCCGGCACGCGGCGGTTCGAAGCATGTGACGTCCTCCTTTTATTTGCGTCATGCGGCTACGCCCAGGAAGTCCTGCTGCTGCACGAGCTGCGGCACATCGAGCTCCATCCAGGTGCGCTCGTCCTGGTCAGCGTACTCGGCCTTGATCCAGGGCGACTGCGAGCTCTTCGGGCGCGGCGTGAGTTGCGCAGGGTTGCGCAACCCCAGCGAGCGATCGACCAGCAGCGCGCTCCCCATGCGAAAGCGCTCGCCGATCAGGAGCAGGCGCGACTGCTCGCCGACCACGACCGGGCTGCCGCCGAGAAAGGCCGGGAAGTCCACCACGCTGTAGAGGTTGCCGCGAATGTTGGTCACGCCTTTGAACCAGGCTCGCGTCAAAGGCACCGCCGTGATCGGCGGCACATGAATCACCTCGCCGGCGTCCGCCAGATCCACCAGCCACCCCTGCTCGCCAACCTGCAGGGCAAGCATGGACGAGCTGCGGCTGCCCTCGGCAGCGCGCAGCCGCTCGGCAAGGTCGCGCTGGTAGTCCCGCAGCGAAAGTTTTTCAGCCATCAGCCCAGCGCCGAAATCTTTTTCAGCAGTTCCGCGCCGTTGACCGGCTTGGTCACGTAGTCCTTGGCGCCCTGCCGCATCCCCCAGACCTTGTCGGTCTCCTGGCTCTTGCTGGTGCAGATGATGACGGGGATGTTCTTGGTCACCTCGTCCTTGCTGAGCTCGCGCGTCGCCTGGTAGCCGTTGTGGCCCGGAAGCACCACGTCCATCAGGACCAGATCGGGCTTGGTCTGCTTCGCTTTCGAGATGCCTTCCTCGGCGCTTGCGGCGGTAGAAACGTTGTATCCGCCTTTTGCCAGGATGTCGGTGAGGTGCTGGCGGTCGGTGGGTGAATCGTCTACGACTAGAACGTTTTTGATCGGCATGGCATTGGGCCTTTGTGCGTTAAGACTTGGCGTGTTCCTTCACCGCATCGAGCAGCGCTTCCTTGGTGAAGGGCTTGGTCAGGTACTGGTCGGAGCCGGCGAGCCGGCCGCGCGCGCGATCGAAGATGCCGTCCTTGCTCGAGAGCATGATCACCGGGGTCGATTTGAGAATCGGGTTCTGCTTGATCAGCGCGCAGGTCTGGTAACCGTCGAGCCGCGGCATCATGATGTCAACGAAGATGACCTGCGGCTCGTGATCGCTGATTTTCGAGAGCGCGTCAAAGCCGTCTTCGGCGAGGATGACCTCATAGCCGGCCTGGCTCAGAAACATTTCCGCGCTTCGACGAATCGTGTTGCTGTCGTCGATGACGAGGACCTTGACCCGGCCCGCCGCTTCGCTCACTGACCCGCCCCCTCCTCTGCTGTTCCGTTCGTTACTGTCTTCCGGTGCCGGATGTTGTCATCCGATCAGATGGAATCACTTGGAAGTAAGGAAAACGTTTTGTTGTCTGACCTTTAGTGAAAGTTTCTAATGTGGAATGATACCCAGACGCGGGGATAAATCAAAGCCCGGAGCGAAGATTAAATCCGGCGCTGGCGGCTGCGCCGGGCCGGGACGCTTTTTTGCATGGTCGCTGCGATGCAGCAGCGGCCTTCGAGGCCCGGGATCCGGAAGTTCTCAAGGCGGGATTGGCGAGTTTACGCGGGCAGGGCGGGTTCCGAGCGCTGGCGTAGCAGCTCCTCGAACTCCTCGGCAGGCATCGGTCTTCCATAGTGGTACCCCTGCGCGGCCAAGCAGCCGCGCGCCTTGAGAAATGTCACCTGCTCGGCGTTCTCCACCCCTTCGGCGACCACTTTCAGGCGCAGGCTTTGCGCCATCGCGATGATCGCGGTGACGATGGCGGTATGGCTCGGGTCGTTTCCGATGCCGCTCACGAAGCTGCGGTCGATCTTGAGGGCATGGAGCGGAAAGCGCCGCAGGTAAGCGAGGCTCGAGTACCCCATGCCGAAATCGTCCACCGAGAGGCGCACGCCCATCGAGGCGAGTCGCTCGAGCGCCACCAGGTTCTCGGGGCTCGGCAGCATCAGCAGGCTCTCGGTGATTTCGAGTTCGAGCGCCGCCCCGGGCAGACCCGAGCTGGCCAGCACCTGCGCGACCACCCCGTCGAAGCTCGACTGATGGAACTGGCGAGCCGACAGGTTCACCGCCACCTGCATCTCAGGATGCCCGGCCGCGCGCCAGCGTCGCAATTGCTCGCAGGCCTCGCGCAGCGCCCATTCGCCGAGAGGCAGAATAAGCCCGGTCTCCTCCGCTACCGAGATGAAGTCGCCGCAGGAGATCGGCTCCCGGCCAGGGCGCTGCCAGCGTAGCAGGGCCTCTACCGAGAAGATGCGCCCGCTCTCGAGATCGACCTGCGGCTGATAGTGCAGGGCGAATTCGCCCTGGGCGAGCGCCTGGCGCAGCTGGTTCGCCATCGCGAGGCGCTGCTGCGCCGCCTCGTTCAGCGCCGCCGTAAAGAAGCGGTAATTGCCTCGGCCCTTCTCCTTGGCGTGGTACATCGCGGTGTCGGCGGCGCGCATGAGCACGGTCGCGTCCTCGCCATCTTCCGGGGAGACGCTGATGCCGATGCTGCCGCCGACGTGCAGCTCGCGGCCATCGACCTCGAAAGGCCGGCTGAACGCTTCGAGCACTTTGTTTGCGACCACCGTCGCGTCCTGGCTGTCGGCCAGGCTCGGCAAGCTGATCACGAACTCGTCGCCGCCCAGCCGGCACACGCTGTCGCCTTCGCGCAGGCAGCGCTGCAGCCGTTCGGCCGCCGCTTGCAGCAAGCGGTCGCCGATGTGGTGACCCAGCGAGTCGTTGATATGCTTGAAGTGATCGAGGTCGATGAACAGAACCCCGACCCGCTTGTTGTTGCGATGCGCCTGAGCGATCGCCTGGCTTATGCGGTCTTCGAAGAGCAGGCGGTTAGGGAGTCCGGTCAGCGCATCGTGCTGCGCCATGTAGCGGATCCGCTCCTCGGCCTCCTTGCGATCCGTAATGTCAGTGCCCAGGCTGTAGAAGCCGGTGACCCGGCCGGTAGCATCGAAGTCGGGAACCTGGATGATCGAGAGAATCCGCTCGATTCCGTCGGGCCTTCGGTGAGTGCGCTCGAAGGATACCGCCTCTCCATTGAGCACTCGCACACGATGGGCTTGCGTGCGGGAGTAGGCCTCCTCGCCGAGTACCTGCAATACGGTGCGGCCGATGATTTCGGCGGGCTCGACGCCGTACATCAGACCATGCGCCCGGTTCGCATACAGGTAACGCTCGTCCGCATCGACATGGGCGATCGTGGCCGGAACCGCATCCATGATGACGCGCAACTCGGACTCTTTTTTCGACAATTCCCGCTCCAGCCACTTGCGCTCCGTGATATCGCGTCCTACACCCCGATAGCCGCAAAAATGACTATCCCTTTCGAACACGGGTTCGCCGCTGACAAGCGCCACGCTGACGAGGTCGCCCGCCTCGTCGTAGAAGCCGAGCTCCAGGTCACGGAAGGGCTGGTGCTGCTCCAGCGTGCGCCGATGCTCATCCCAGGTCTGGCCCGAGAGGATCTTGCAGTTCTGCTCCCAACGGCGTTTACCGATCACGCCCTCAAGGCTGCGCCCCACCTTCGCCGCAATTCCCTCGATCGTGACGCCCTCGAATTTGGTAAAGCGGAAATGCTCGTCCTGCTCCCAGAACCAGTCGGAAGACAGCTCCGTCAGGCTGCGGAATCTGGCCTCGCTTTCCTTCAGCGAGCGCAGCGCGCGCGCCTGCATTACCGCCAGACGCACCGGGCGCTCGAGCGACGTCCTGTTCAGCTCGCTTTTGAGGAGGAATTCGTAGGCGCCCCCGAGCATCGCGCGCCGGCGCAGGCCTCGGTCATCATCGGCGGTCATGCCGATAATGGGCTGCTTGAAGACCGCCGCCAGCGCCTTGATGGTCGCCTCTTGGCTGGAATCGGGAACGTTGAGGTCCGAGATCACCAGATCGAAGTCGGTCTCGGCCAGGCGCTTAAGCGCCGCGGCGAGCGTCTCGACCACCTCGACGTGCGGCTCGGCCCAACTCACGCCTTGCAGATGGTGGCAGACGAACTGCGCGTAGGACGGGTCGTCCTCGAGCAAAAGGATTCGCACCGGTGGCCGCCCGGTGTCACGGCCGGCAAGGAAATCGCCCTCGGGCAGCATCGGCTGCACTCTTTGCCCCTCCCACCAAACCACTGTAGCCCTACGTTGGACGCGGGGATAGAGGCGCGAGCTTAAAAGATGGTCAGAGAATCCCTACAAACGCAAGGCCTTAGCCGCCGGCTAGGGCTTCGGAGGGCGCTTGCCGATGAAAGCTTCCGTCCCGGCGCGACCCTCCTCGCTCGTGAAGCTTGACGAGATCACCTTCGAAGCAAGGTCATACGCCTTTGCGACGCCGAGATCCATCTGCTGGTAAAACGCGCGCTTTCCGGCCGCTACGGTCGCCGGCGGCTTTTCTGCGATTTTCAAAGCCAGTTTCTGAACTTCGGAATCGAGCTGATCCGCCGGCGCCACGGCATTGACGAGGCCCCATTCGAGCGCCTTGCGCGCGTCGATCTGGTCGCCGGTGAGCAGCATTTCCATGGCGCGCTTGCGCAGCAGATTGCGGCCAACCGCGACGCCGGGCGTCGAGCAGAAAAAGCCCCAGGTGACTCCCGGCGTGACGAACTTCGCGGCCTCCGAGGCCACGGCGAGATCGCACTGAGCCACCAGCTGGCAGCCGGCCGCTGCCGCGGCGCCCTGCACGCGGGCGATCACCGGCTGCGGCAGCGCCGTGATCGTCTGCATCATCCGGCTGCACTTCGCGAACAGCTCCTCGATCTTCGGTTGCTCCTTGAGCGCGCGTATTTCCTTCAGGTCGTGGCCGGCGCAGAAGCCCTTGCCTGCGGCGCCGAGAATTACCACTCTTGTCCGGGAATCGGAGGCAAGAGCATCGAACGCTTCCTGCAGCGCCTCAAGCATTTCGCCCGTCAGCAGATTCATCTGTAGCGGCCGGTTCATCGTGAGCGTACAGACACCGTCGCGATCGTCGCGCAGCAGGATGGATTGGTCGGTATGCGGAACAGCGCTCATGTATCGATCGCAGCCGCGGACTTGGCTTTTTCCCGCAGCATGAATTTCTGAATTTTACCCGTCGAAGTCTTCGGCAGCTCGCCGAACACCACGGCGCGCGGCGCCTTGAACTTCGCCATGTGGGCGCGGCAGAAGTCGATGATTTCTCTCTCCGAGACTTTTGAATCTGGTTTCAATTCAATAAAAGCACAAGGCGTTTCGCCCCATTTCTCGTCGGGCCGCGCGACCACCGCGGCAGCCAGCACGGCAGGATGGCGGTACAGGATGTCCTCGACCTCGAGCGAGGAGATGTTCTCGCCGCCCGAGATGATTACGTCCTTCGAGCGGTCCTTGATCTTGACATAGCCGTCCGGCTGCATCACCGCGAGGTCGCCAGAGTGAAACCAGCCGCCGCGGAACGCCTCTTGCGTCGCCTTTGGATTCTTCAGGTAGCCCTTCATGGTGATGTTGCCGCGGAACATGATCTCACCCATGGTCTCGCTGTCCGGGGGCACAGGCCGCATGCTCTCAGGATCCATCACCGTCAGGCCTTCCTCGACGTGGTAGCGGACGCCTTGCCTGCCATTGAGGCGCACCTGCTCGGCGAGGGACAGCTCGCGCCATTCGGGATGCTTTGCGCACACGGTGGCCGGCCCGTAGGTCTCGGTGAGCCCGTACACATGGGTGATGTTGAACCCCATCTTCTGCATGCCCTCGATCATCGCCGCGGGCGGCGCCGCCGCCGCCACCAGGCCGCTCACCTGATGCTCGATGCCGCGCTTCATCTCGTCCGGGGCATTGATCAGCATCTGATGCACGACGGGAGCGCCGCAGTAGTGCGTCACCTGATGTTGCCTTATCAATCCAAAAATAGTTTCAGCTTCGACGCGCCGAAGACAAACGCTCGTGCCGGCATTTGCCGCCATCGTCCACGGAAAGCACCAGCCGTTGCAGTGGAACATCGGCAGCGTCCACAGGTAGACCGAGTGGTGCGGCATGCCCCAGACCAGGATATTGCCGACGCCGTTGAGATAGGCGCCGCGGTGGTGGTAGACCACGCCCTTCGGATCGCCGGTCGTCCCCGAGGTGTAGTTGAGCGAGATCGCCTCCCACTCATCCTCGGGCCAGCGCCAGGCCCACTGCGGATCGCCTTGCGCAAGCAGCTCCTCGTAGGTCGTCTTCCCGAGCCTCTTGCCCGGGCCGGAATACTCGGGATCGTCGACGTCGATGATTTCGATGTTCTTTCCGGCGATTGCTTTTTTCATCACGCCGGAAAATTCCTTATCCGTCAGAAGCACTTTGGCTTCGCCGTGATCGAGCATGAAAGCAATCGCGTCGGCGTCCAACCGCGTATTCAGCGTATTGAGCACGGCGCCGCACATCGGCACGCCGAAGTGCGCTTCGTACATGGCCGGGGTGTTCGGCAGCATCGCCGCCACCGTGTCGCCGGGCGCGACGCCCCGCTTGGCGAGCGCCGAGGCAAGCCGGACCGCCCTTTCATAGGTCTGCTTCCAGGTATAACGCTCGGTTCCGTGGATGACGGAGGTGCGCTGCGGATAGACGCAGGCCGCCCGCTCGATAAAGGAGAGCGGCGTCAGGGGCGCGTAGTTCGCGGCGTTCTTGCCGAGGTCGCGCTCGAAAAGATTCTGCTTCATGACGCTTTCAGTATACGACGCCAGAGACTCGTGCCTTTCACCTCCCTTTCCAGGGCGTCCAGATAGCCCTCGTGCCGGGCGATTTCTTCCGGGGCAGCGCGCAGCACGATCAGACTGGAGACATCCACGTTCAGCGCGGCGAGCGCGGCCGCCGCCGCGGCCGGCGTCTCCAGCTCCATCACCAGACTCTCCTGGCCGCGCGTCATCGCGAGATAGCACTCGGCGAGCAGCCGGGCATCGAGCAGCGCGCCGTGCAGGGTGCGGTTGGCGTTATCGACGAAGTAGCGTTCGCACAGCGCATCGAGCGAGTTCTTCTTCCCCGGGTGCAGCTCCCTCGCGAAGGCGAGCGTGTCGGTGATCTTCGCGACGTGCTCTGCCAGCCTGCCGGCCCGGACGCGCTGCAGCTCCAGGTCGAGGAACTCGACATCGAAATCGGCGTTGTGGATGATCAGCTCGGCGCCCCGGATGTAGTCCAGAAAGCCGCCGGCGACGTCGGCGAAGCGCGGCTTGTCGGCGAGGAATTCGCGCGTCACGCCGTGCACCTTCGCCGCGCCCTCCTCGATGTCCCGCTCGGGATCCACATACGCGTGGAAGTGCCGCTCGGTAATGCGCCGGCTCATGATCTCGACGCAGCCGATCTCGATGATCCGGTCTCCCAGCTTGGCGTTGAGCCCGGTAGTCTCCGTGTCGAGGACGATCTGCCTAGCGGTCATTTTCCAGTTCAGCGCCCGGTATCCCTCTGTTCGCCAGTCGGTCGGCCCTCTCGTTCTCCGGGTGCCCGGCGTGGCCCCTCACCCAATGCCATTCGATCCGGTGCAAGGCCGCGAGCTCGTCCAGGCGCTTCCACAAGTCGACGTTCTTGACCGGCTTCTTGTCCGCGGTCCGCCAGTTACGCCGCTTCCAGTCGTGCACCCATTCCGAGATGCCTTTCTGCACATACTGCGAATCGGTGAACACGCGCGCCCGGCTCGGCTGCTTCAGGGCCTCCAGCGCCCGGATCACCGCCGTCAGCTCCATGCGGTTGTTGGTCGTGTCGGCTTCACCGCCCCAGAGCTCTTTTTCCGTCTTGCCAAAGCGCAGAAGAACCCCCCAACCGCCCGGTCCGGGGTTTCCCCGGCAGGCGCCGTCGCTGTAAATCTCGACGACCTCTTCATTCATGGCGATTCTTGTGCGACCTTTGCGGAAAGGCCGCCAGGGCGCGGCGGCGCGCCCGCTCCTTGCGCCACGCCGGGGTCACGATGCGCATGCCGTGAACCCGCTTTACCGCGCGCACGACATAAATGCCGCCTGCTATGGGCCACCAGCGGGCGCCCGCCTTTTCCATGAATGCGAAGCGGTCCAGCCAGCGCTTGTCCCTGAACGGCGGCGCGTAGCAGCCGAACTTGCCGCCGTTCAACTCGAAGCCGAGCACCCGCAGCCAGTCCCGCAGCCGCAGCAAGCCGATGAATTTGGCGTCCCAGGGAGGTTGCGTTTTGTCGACGGAAAACAATTGGCGCAGGCGCCAGAGCGACGCGGTGTTGAAGCCCGAGATGACCACGTGGCCCTCGGGCATCAGCACCCGCTCGGCCTCGCGCAGCACTTCGTGGGGATTGTGGTGGCCTTCCAGCACGTGCGGCAGCGCGAGCAGGTCGACGCTCTGGCTGGCGAGCGGCAGCTGCAGCGGATCGGCCGCGAGCGCCGCGCCGGGCTCCAGGGCGAGCGAAAAGCGGTAGGGAATGCGGTTCTGCCGCAGGAAATCGACGTCGGGCAGGCCGACCTGTACTGCCCTGAAGCCGAACACATCCTCTACGGCACTGTCAAACTGGGCAAGCTCCCAGTCGAGGACGTACGCTCCCTGGGGCGTGGAAAGCCACCCGCAAAGCGATGAGCGACCACCGTTATACTTCTGCGCCCCGTTCTGCACGAAGGACTGACGGTTCATGCTCGAGATCGTGCCGGTCAACGCATTCAAGGACAACTACGTCTGGACGCTGCGCCAGGCCGGGCCCAGCGCGCGCCACGCGGCGGTGGTCGATCCCGGCGAGGCGCGGCCGGTGCTCGAGTATCTCGCGCGCGAGAAGCTCGAGCTCGCTGCGATTCTCGCGACGCACCACCATGCCGACCACGTTGGCGGGATTGCGGAGCTGCTGCAAGAATATGAAGTCCCAGTCTACGGCCCGCGGAACGAGCCCATCGCGACGCTGACCCACCCGGTATCCGAAGGCGACGCAGTGAGCATTCCCGAGCTCGGCGTCTCCTTCTCGGTGCTGGACATTCCCGGCCACACGCGGGCGCACATTGCCTATTATGGAGCAGGCGCCCTGTTCTGTGGCGACACCCTGTTCGCGTGTGGCTGCGGACGGCTCTTCGAAGGCACCGCCGAGCAAATGTACGCGTCGCTGCAGAAGCTCCTCTCTCTGCCGAACGACACCAAAGTCTATTGCGGCCACGAATACACCCTCGCGAACATCGGGTTCGCCAAGACGGTCGAGCCGGACAACGCCGCGCTCCAGGCCCGCGAGGGCCGCGACCGGAGGCTGCGCGACGCGGGCAAGCCTACGCTGCCCAGCACGCTCGGCGATGAGAAGGCGACCAATCCTTTCCTGCGCTGCCGCGAACCGGCGGTCGTAGAGTCCGTCAACAAGTACCTCGGCGCGCGCGTTGCCGATCCGGTGCGGGTGTTCGCCGCCATCCGGGACTGGAAAAACCGCTCTTGAGGCTCGGCCGGCATTTCTGCGCCGGGCTGCTGGCCGGGATGCTGCAGGCTTGCGCGTTTGCGCCGGGCGGGCCCACGTCTCCGGCCGCGACGCCCGGGGATGGACTTGCAGCCGGTGCGCAGAGCATTCCCTCACCCGGCGCTTCCCGGGCACCCGCTCCGGCAGGCGCACCCGGCGACGCAAGCCGCCCACCGCCCTTCGAGGGCGAGAGCCAGGTCGTGAAGGACCCGCTGCGCGGCCTCGCCAAGATCGACCGCACAGTGCCGCCCGACGATCTCTGGGACCGGATCCGCCGCGGCTTCGCCGTCCAGGACCTCGACAGCGCCCTGGTGCGCGAAAAGACCGCGTACTACGCGGCGCGCCCGGACTACCTGCAGCGCGTATTCGACCGCAGCCGGCTGTACCTCTACCACATCGTCGAAGAGATCGAGAAGCGCGGGCTGCCTACGGAGCTCGCGCTGCTGCCGATGGTCGAGAGCGCGTTCAATCCGATGGCCTACTCGCGGGCACACGCCTCGGGGCTGTGGCAATTCATCCCCGGAACCGGCAAGCGCTACGAGCTGACGCAGAACTGGTGGTACGACGGCCGGCGCGACATCGTCGACTCGACCGCGGCGGCGCTCGAATATCTTGCCAAGCTCTACGACATGCATGGCGACTGGCAGCTCGCTCTGGCCTCGTACAACTGGGGCGAGAACGCGGTGACGCGGGCGATCGCGAAAAACAAGGCGTCCAACCTGCCGACCGATTACGCGCACCTTCACATGCCCGCGGAGACGCGCCAATACATCCCGAAGCTGCAGGCGCTGAAGAACATCATCCGGGACCCGAAACCGTTCGGCATCGATCTCGGTCCGCTTCCCAACCAGCCTTACTTCGCCACCTGGGACGACGTCCGCGACATCGACGTCCAGCTCGCCGCCAAGCTGGCCGAGATGCCGGTCGAGGAGTTCGTGGCGCTCAACCCGGGCTTCAGCCGGCCGCTGATCCGCGCCTGACGGTCGCCCAGCTGAGGGAAGTCAACGGCATCTCGGCCCGCACGCGCACGCTGCCGAGCCTGCTGGTTGTTCTGGTCAGCGGCGCCGCACCGGGCGAAATGCGCCGCCTGCCGATCATGTACGCGCCGCCGATCCCGATCCGGATGCGGCGCATCTTTCATACGGTGAAGGCCGGCGACAGCTTCGCTTCCGTCGCCAAACGCTACGGCGTCGCCATCGACGACCTGAAGCGCTGGAATCCGGGTAGCGGAATGACTCCGGGAAAGAAGCTGGCGGTCGAAGTCCGCGCCCCGACGAGGGCGAAAGGCAAGCCGCGGTCCAAGGCGAAAGGCAAGCTCTACAAGAAAGCGGACCGCTAGGCGATCCCCGCCTGCACCAGCATGCGGGTGTAGTCGGACTTCGAATTGCCCAGAACTTCTTCCAGGGATCCGCTCTCTACGATCCGGCTGTCTTTCATCACCATGACGCGATGCGCCATGGCGCGTACGACCTCGATGTCGTGCGTGACGAGGATGTAGCTCAGGCCGTACTTGCGTTGCAGGCCGGCGAGCAGCTCCAGGACCTGCTTCTGAATGGTCACGTCGAGCGCGCTGGTCGGCTCATCTAGGACCACGACCTTCGGATTCACGATCAGGGCGCGCGCGATGGCGATGCGCTGGCGCTGGCCCCCGGAAAACTCGTGCGGGTAGCGGCGCAGCAGCTGCTCGGCCTGGCCGTTCTCCGTGAGCCCGACATCGAGCAGCGCCTGCAGGATCCGGCTGCGCCGTCCGGCGGCGTCGAGCTGCGGCTCGTGGATCTCCAGTCCCTCGCCGATGATCTGCTCGACGGTCAGCCGCGGCGACAGCGACGAAAGCGGATCCTGGAAGACGACCTGTATCAGCCGCCGCAGGGCGCGTTTCTCCGCCTTATCGGAGCTCGCCCATTGCCTTTTGTTGATGGAAATATTTCCGTGAAAACCGATGAGGCCAAGAACCGCCAGCGCGAGGGTGGTCTTGCCTGAGCCCGACTCGCCGATGACGCCGAGCGTCTCGCCCGGCGCGACGTCGAAATCGACCGCCTGCACCGCGGCAAAGCGGCCGCTCCTGAACCAGCCCCGGATTCCGGGGAGGCGCGTCGGGTAGCTCACCCCGAGGCCGCGCACTTCGACGATACGCCCGTCGCCGGGACGGGAAACGTCGCGTCGCGGCCGGCTGTTCACCAGCTTCCGCGTGTAGGGATGCTGCGGCCGCTCGATCACGTCGGCGGTGCGTCCCTGCTCGACCATCACGCCCTTCTCCATCACCGCCACCCTGTCTGCGTAGCGGCGCACCAGATTGAGGTCGTGCGTAATGAGGAGCAGGGCCATGCCCGCCTCGGCGCGCAGCTTTTCCAGCAGCTCGAGGATCTGCAGCCGGATCGCGACGTCGAGCGCCGTGGTCGGCTCGTCGGCGATCAGCAGCTTCGGGTTGCAGGCGAGCGCGATCGCGATCGTGGCGCGCTGGCGCTGGCCGCCCGAGAGCTGGTGCGGATAGCTGCGCGCGCGGCGCTCGGCCTCGTCGATGCCGACGCGGCGCATCGCCGCGACCGCCTCGGTCCACGCCGCGGCGCCGCGCAGGTCGGTGTGCAGCTCGATCGACTCGACGATCTGGTCGCCGACCGTGTAGATCGGGTTGAGCGCCGTCATCGGCTCCTGGAAGATCACGGCGATGTCGCGCCCGCGCAGATCGTGCAGCTCCCGGGGCGACATCTTCAGCACGTCCTTGCCCTGGAACAGGATTGCGCCGCTCAGGCGCGCGTCATCGATCAGTCGCAGGGTGGAGAGCGCGGTGACGGTCTTGCCGGAAGCCGACTCGCCCACCAGCGCCAGCCTCTCGCCGGAGTCGAGCGTAAAGGAGGCGCGCTCCACGACCCGGCGCGCGCCGAAGTCGATGCTCAGGTCTTTGACTTCGAGCAGGCTCACCGCTCCTCCACCTTCAGCACCTTTCTCGGGTCGAGCGCGTCGCGCAGCGCATCGCCGATCAGGATCAGCAGCAGCAGCGTGACGACCAGCACGCCGAAGGTTGTGAGCGAGATCCACCAGGCGTCGAGGTTTTCCTTGCCCTGCTTGAGGAGCTCGCCGAGGCTCGGCGTGCCCGGCGGCACGCCCAGGCCGAGGAAGTCGAGGCTGGTGAGCGCGCCGATCGCCGAGGCCATCTCGAAAGGCACCAGGGTCACCACCGGCGTCAGGCTGTTCGGCAGGATGTGGCGCCACATGATCCTGCGGTTGCTCTGCCCGAGCGCCCGGGCCGCACGCACGTAATCGAGCGTCCGGTTCTTCAGGAATTCGGCGCGCACGTAGGCGGCGATGCCGAGCCAGCCGAAGACCGCGATCAGCACCACGAGCAGGCCGAAGCTGGCCGAGAACAGCGACGAGAAGATGATCAGCATGTAGAGCACGGGCATCGCGCCCCAGATTTCCTTGAAGCGCTCCATGCCGATGTCGGTCCAGCCGGCGAGATAGCCCTGGACCGCACCGTAGAAGATGCCGAACGCGGTGCAGATCGCGGTGACGATCAGCGCAAACGCCACCGAGAGGCGGAAGCCGTACAGCAGCTGCGCGAGCAGGTCGCGCCCGCGGTCGTCGCTGCCGAGCCAGTTGTCGCGGCTCGGCCGCGCCGGCGCCGGGTCCTTGGCGAAATAGTTGATCGTGCCGTGGTGGTAGCGGTTCGGCGGAAACAGCGCGAAATTACCAGGCGTGGAGAGATTCTCGCGGATCAGCGGATCGAGATAGTCCGTCGGTGTCGGAAAGTCGCCGCCGAAAGTCGTCTCGGGCACTGTCTGGAACACCGGGAAGAACCATTGGCCGTTGTAGCGCGCCGCCAGCGGCTTGTCGTTCGACAGCACCTCGGCGACCAAGCTCAGGCCGAAGAGAACTGCGAGGAGCAGGAGGCTCCAATAGCCGAGGCGATTGGCCCGGAATCTGCGCCACGCGCGCCGCGCCGGGCTGTCGCGCAGGACCTTCAATCGAAGAACTTCACGCGCGGATCGACCCAGACGTAGCTCAGATCGCGGATCAGGTGCGTCAGCAGGCCGATGATCGTGAACACGAAGAGGCTGCCGAACACCACCGGGTAGTCGCGCCGGATCACCGCCTCGTAGGACAGCAGCCCCAGCCCGTCGAGCGAGAACAGCGTCTCGATCAGGAGCGACCCGGTGAAGAACGCGCCGACGAACGCCGCGGGAA
>WNFI01225818.1_pt1 | contig 14882 bp, 19 predicted proteins | sample 5400471 | NCBI WGS metagenome assembly WNFI01 (sample SAMN13153348, study PRJNA577476) | soil metagenome | isolation source: 100 cm saprolite on Douglas fir-dominated hillslope | place: USA:California | collected 2013-09-17
CGTCGGCGAGATGATGGCCAAGTGGATCTCCTCTTATCGCGACCTGCCTCTGCTTCTGAACCAGTGGTCAAACGTGGTCCGCTGGGAGCTAAGGCCCCGAATGTTCCTTAGAACAACCGAGTTCCTATGGCAAGAAGGCCACACAGCGCACGCCGGCGAGGCTGACGCGCTCGAGGAGACCATGCTTGCCCTCGGCTTCTACACCGAGGTAGCTTGCGACGTCGCCGCCCTGCCTGTTGTTCCTGGCGAGAAGACGCCTGGTGAACGTTTTGCTGGAGCGGCACGGACATTCACCATAGAGGCGATGATGCGCGATGGCAAAGCGCTTCAGTCGGGAACGTCCCATTACATGGCGACAAACTTCGCCAAGGCGTTCGACATCCAGTACACAAGTGACTCAGGCCGCCTAGAGCTATGCCACACCACATCCTGGGGAATGTCGACTCGGATGATTGGCGCAGTCATCATGGCTCACGGTGACGATCAGGGTCTCGTTCTACCGCCAATGCTCGCCCCGTATCAGGTGGTTGTCGTTCCGATCGGTCGAGGCGAACAGCTCAATCCCGTGCTTGCTGCCGCACAGATTCTGACGACCGAGCTTAGGCAGGCGGGCATTCGCTCTCACTTGGATGACCGAGTACAACTGTCGCCGGGATTCAAATTCAACGATTGGGAACTACGTGGCGTGCCATTGCGTCTTGAGCTTGGACCACGCGACCTAGACGCAGGGACAGCAATCATTGCACAGCGCCTCGGCGGCGAAGGCAAGCGGACGATTCAGCTCGCCAACGCAGCGCCAACGCTGACCGCCACGCTCAATGATTATCAGAAGTTCCTCCTTGAGCGAGCGACCGCCTTCCGCGATTCGAACACCGTCGTAGTTGATGACTGGCCCGCTTTCCAGCAAGCAATCTCGACTGGTTGGGCGCAGGCGTTCCATTGCGGCAACCCAGCATGCGAGGACGACATCAAGGCCGAGACTGTCGCCACACCTCGCTGCGTTCCTCTTGATGGCAGGTCCGAGGCTGGAACGTGCGTGCGATGCGATGGCCGATCAGCATACGGCAAGCGTGTGATCTTCGGGCGCGCTTACTGAGCCCGGTGAATGGCGGGTCCTCCCGGTCACTCACGGACTGCCCTCCTTGCATGTCACATGTTGTAGAAGCCTGGACCGCACAGATTCCTAAGCTGACAGTGCGGGTTCGATTCCCGTCACCCGCTCGAAGGAATTCCAGGTCAGACCCGTGAGTCGCATGTCTCCAGCGGGTGAGGCGAGCGAGAGTTTGCGGCCGTCATTAGACGCAATGCGGATCAGGTTTCCGCACAGTCAGCTCATCAGGTGCCGAATGAGCGGATCTCACCGGCGCCGGGCCAGTCGGTGCCGGACCGGGGCCACAGCAGTGATGTCACCGCGAGATTAGACGAAGGCCTTCGTGCTGAACAAAGTCCTCGTAGTCCTTCACATTCTCGGTCGCCAGCGGCAGGTTACGCGCGAGGCAGCATGCGGCAATCCAGGAATCGTTGACAGGACGGGGCCGACCGCGGCGGCGCGCGTCGGCGGATACCTTGCCCCAAGCCCGGGAGACGGCATCGTCAGAATGCAACACTACGACGCGATCGAGCCAGAGTTCGAGCCCGTCGCGGGTTCGACGTCCCCACCCGCGAGCAGAAGCCCATTGCCAGAGTTCGCCGACGGTCACGAACGTTATACACCATGCCACGCCGGTCAGCTTCGCGGCTAACGGCCCGTCCAGTTGACGCTTGATGCTTCGGGAGGCCACATCCGTATCAAGCACCACGTATTGGATGACTTACGCAACATCGGCTTGGCGGGCAGCGTGGACATGTTCTAGAAACGCCTCCAGCTCCTCGTCAGAATCGAAGACGCCATCCTGAGCCATGTCCGCAACCGACTCCACTAGACGCACTCCCTTACGGCGCGCCAAGTCGTCCAGGGACGCTGGCGTCTCGCCGGGAAGGGACGGCATGCTGTTCGCTGAGTCCGTCGTCACGCTCACCTCCGCCAGTCGTCTCCTGCAAAGTCTCGCACTACACAGCCTAGCCCGAACCCGTCGGCACCATGTCGGCTCGATGGTTCAAACGGACAGTGCAGTCGCGCGAAGCCGCGGGCTGGTGGGCTAGCCGTCGCGCGAAGCCGCAGGCTGGTGGGCAGTCCAATACCTCGATCTCTCCTCGGTCCGAGACGGCGTGATCCGCCGAGACGACCGCTTCGGTTGCCTCAAGCTCGCCACCGACGCCAAACTCGAGCCGCGCGACTTCATCCGCTGCTCATCCGCCAAGGCGAGCGGCGGGTCGCGTTTTACATCGAGCTCGGATACTGAACGAACCGTGGACGGTATCGGAGCCCTGGACGGCCATCTCATTGACTGCCGTCAGCAGTGCTCTCCCTGGCCTGTTCGGTCGGCATGCGTCGCGCGGCTCGCCAGATTCGTGGCATCGAGTTGCGAATAGGTCTGGCGCTAGCATGCTGCGGGCGGCACGTTGCTGAAGCCTTGAGGGATGGCGATGGGCGCACGCGCATCTGGGCCGCCAGGCCCTTAGACTAACGGAAAGGCCTTATGACGGCCGATGGCGGAGCTGGAGCAGCGATGTCTACGTTCATCGAGATCATTGCTTGGCTTTTCATTGCTTATGCGGCGCTGCCCCTCATGATCACGCTGCTCGACCTGGCGACTGGCCTTCAGGTCAAGAGAATGCGACACGGCCGGGCCAGGACGATGGGTGAGGCGTGGCCGGACGTACGCATCTTCGTGCCAATCCTCGCAATTAATCCTCGCGACCGGCGTGTCTCTGGTTGCACTCGTCTCGAAAACTGACGCCAGTGGACGGTGGCTGGCGAACATTCCCGTATTTGCGATCGGGGCTATGTCTCTCGCCACCTGGATCAAGTCCCGCAGACAGCACCCGCCCGGGAAGGCGGCGAGCTGAACCCCCAGACGTCGCCTGACTACGCGGCACGGAGGTGCGGGCTGGATATGCTTGCGAACCCGCGGCTAGGTAGGGCACTAGGCGACCCAGACTGGCGTGTCGGTGACGTGCTATTAGCCTGCTGGCCTGGCGACGCGGAGGCAGTCTCGAACCGAGTCAGGCGAGGCCACGGCAGATTTGTGCAAGCGCAGGATGCGACGTGAGAGACATGGCGAGGCTGCGGGCGCCGCGGCGCTGCGTGCACGGCTCAGGCATGTCTACTGGATCGGTGGCGGGAGCGGCGCCGGCAAATCGACGATCGCTCGCCGGGTGGCAGGCCGGCATGGCATGGGTGTGTACGCGACTGACGACGCGATGTCGGATCATGACGGCCGTTTCGCGCTGCAAAACCCCCCGTTGCTGAGCAGGTTCAAGGCTATGGACATGGACGAGCGATGGGTGGACCGGTCTCCGCAGACCATGCTGGAGAGCTTTCACTGGTTCCAGGGGGAGTTGTTCGACCTGATCGTCGAAGACCTGCTGCGCCTGTCGGCGAAACCTGGTGTGATCGCTGAGGGATTCCGGTTGCTGCCGCGCCTTGTCAAGCCTCTGCTGGCCGAGCCCGGTCACGCCGTCTGGCTTCTGCCGGCGCCCGAGTTTCGCCGGGCCGCGTTCGCCAGCCGGGGCTCGCTGCGGGAGATCGCCGACAAGACCAGTGATCCGGACAGGGCACTGGGTAACCTGCTCGAGCGTGACCGGTTGTTCACCAGACTTCTCTGCGAGGAAACGAAGCGCCTCGAACTGCCCGCCATCGAGATCGGCACCGCGATGACCGAAGATGACCTGACCGAGCGGGTGACGGAGATATTCGGGTTCTGAACCAGGACAGACACGCCGCCGCCAGTCCCGCTGCGGCGTCGCGAGCATAGGCGGTTGGCCAACAGGAACGTCTCACAGCCATCGACCAGGTCGGCCGAGGTCAACCAAGCTCGGCGTCGCTGCTGCCGGTCACACTGACCGGCAGGCACACGGTGACCTATGATCATCTCGGCTTGCTTCGAGCCGCGTCCATACCTCATCTAGGTGGCAGCCGGCAAAGGCATGGCTCTTGAGGACCGGGTCGTCGGAGGGCCGCGGGTCCTACCCCGCTTGGGCCGGGCACAGGCAGAACGGCTGCCCGGCTGGGTCGGTGAGCACCGTCCAGCCGTCGCCGCCCGGCCGGAAGTCAGGTTTGCTCGCGCCCAACTCAAGGCACCGTTCAACCGCGTTCCGCGCATCGTGTACTCGCAGGTCCAGGTGGTAGCGCTTAGGCGCGGCCGAGTCGGGCCAGCCAGGTGCCCGGTAGCCATCCACCTGGCCGAAGCGGATGCGGGTGCTCCCGTCACTGAGCACCGCGTAATCGTCGTTGGTCTGAGCGACGTCCCAGCCCAGCACCTGGTGGTAGAACTCAGCCAGCAAAGGCGGATCAGCGCACTCCAGGTCCAGCCAGATCAGATTCGCGAATCCCGCCATCGGGTGCCTCCTTCCTGGTCCGCAGCGTGCCAGACGATAAGAGCTTTGGCCCGGCGCTGTCACGTCAGTTTCTTTTGGCGATGGGCGCGGCCAGCCCGCCTGGCGAGCAGGAGCATGTGCCCGGGGCTGAAGCTTTCCCGCCGCAGGCCGCGGTGGCGTCAGCGCCCCTGCGTCTGCTGCCGCAAAGAGTCATTCCTCATGGCGAGCCCTTCGCACGTCTGTCGGACGGAGACTAAGCCGAGGCTGGCGGCTGGGTCCGTTGAATCCGAGAAAGACGGCCTCCACTTCAGATCCGATCGGTGGAAACTCCGGTCTTCTAGACCGAGGCTCGTCTTCGAGCATCGTAATAACCACCAAACCGGGCTCATCCTCTCCGATCTCGATGAACGCACCAAAAGCCCAATGTTCTATCGCCACGCCGCTCACGAGCTGGCCTGGCCGCAGATCTCTCATGGCTGACCGTACGTCAGAGCGATGGCGCTGATCCACGGGCCCGAGCGACGGCGCGTTGATGGCTCTGAGGAAACAAACTCGGACGGGCGCTCTTTCACCGGCCGCTGGGCGGTGATGTCTAGTTCGGCAAGCATGCGCTGGAGACCGTGCGCCATGAGTTTCTGCAGGAGATCGGCCAGGCGCTCACGGACGTGCGGCTGGGGGCGTGCTGGAGAGAACGCCTTTCAGCGCGATGGGGCCACTCACGAGACCGTCTCTATCTTCAAGGCTGCCTCGCTAATGAGGCCGCGTACGAGACTCAGGTAAATTAACCGGCCCCGGGCAGTCCGATCGGCGCAACCAAGTTGCCCGGCCAGGCGTCCAACATGACGTGAAGCGAGCATTCGGCGCGGCCGGGTTGCTCCTCACCGCCCTGCTTATGCTGGCCGGATGCAATGGCAACGTAGCGCATGGCACAGTAGCGGGCACCCTGGAAAGTGAGGGGGGCGCAGCACCGGGACCGCCTGTCCCGCTGCCCGGTCGCGTCGTAGCGGCGACCTCGGCAGGCGCGCGGTTCACCGTCACCGTCGGCAATAACGGGCGTTTCAGACTGTCGCTACCAGCGGGTACCTATCATCTGATCGGCTATAGCCCCATGGTGAGGTCGAACGGCGCCGAAATGCGGTGCTCCGCAGGCCACCCGGTCCGCGTAAGGGTCGCCAGACTCTCATCGAACGTCCACGTCGGCTGTTCGATCCGCTAGCTACGTCGGATGCTGTGCATTCGGCAGGGACCGCACCAAAATGACGGCATTACGACCGGCACAGAGGCTTTCCTGCGAGCGGAGAACGCCGAGCTCCGCCGACTGCTGGAAAAGCATCAATGGGCCGGTCTTACACCGTTCAAGTCCACTGGGTGCTGCCCGGAGTGCTCAGGCGCATCGCCGCCGCATAGTCGGTCGTCGGCGTTCTTGTCAGGTGGGCATCAGCGCGACGCCGTAGTCCTCGAATCGCTTGTCACGCGTGACGATCGTCAGCCCCTCGGCGAGAGCCTGGGCAATCAGCATTCGGTCGAAAGGATCGTCGTGATGACGAGCAAGTTGTCCGGCCGCGATGCCATGAGCAAGATTGATCGGCAGTGCCACGAACCCGCCCGCGTGCATTTGCTGCTCTAGGTCGTCCGGCGCGGTCAGCTTGCCTAGCGCCTTCTTGATGGCGATTTCCCATGCGCTGGCGGCGGAGACGGCCACGAGATTGGCGGGATCGGCGATCGCGTCCCGTGTCTGACTGCTCAAGCCTTCATCGGCCAGCCACCACAGCAAGGCATGCGTGGCTAGCAGCAGCCTCACGGACGCTCCCCGCGGAACGCGGCGCCGATCTCGTCGGGCAGTTCGTCGAAGTCAGCGGCCATTCTGACCTTGCCCCGCCATCCGCCTGGCACCCGACGAACCGACGGCTCAGCCAGCGCAACGAGGCGCGCGATTGGGCGGCCAGCTCTCGCGATGATGATTTCCTCGCCTGCCGCAGCGCGATCGAGCAGCTGCGACAGGTGGGTCTTGGCCTCGTAGACGTTTACGCTCTCGGACACCGTGCAAGCGTACACAATCTGGTCTAGTCTAGTCAAGTTAGATCGGGGCAACAACGTTCGCGAGCTGTGGATGCCGGTCGTGCTAGGCCTCTGAGCGGTTGCCCAGGACGGCGGCCACTACCTTGCGCAGCAGCGCGATGGTGTCGTCGTCGCCCATGGTCGTCACATTCTCCCCGCCGCGGTTCCACAGCCAGAGCAGCACCTGCGGAGCCAGGCCCCGGACTGTAGCGTCCGGACTGCCCCCTCCCGGCCCGTCCACGTGCACCGCTCCGGCGGTCAGGCTTATCAGCCACGACCGCTGCGGCGTCTCAACGCCGATCGTGCGGTCGCCGGCGGACGCGAGCAGGTCGGCGAACTTGTCGGGCAGGAGGGCGATGTCGTACTGCACGAACGCGACCAGCAGCTCGTCGATGCCGTCGGCGGCGAGATCGCCGGGAATCGCAGCGAGTGGCCCGGCGGCCGCTAGCTCAGCGTCGACCCGGTGGATGACAGTCTCCTGCGCCATGTCGCGGATCCAGAAGCCTACGGTCTGGTCAGGGTCGTACCAGGTGAACGTGTGGTCCCCCGGGCGACGGGCAGCAAACTCCGCGGTCAACGCGGCGTAGTCGGACTCAAGGTAGTCAAGCGCCGCTGGCTATCCACGGCGAAAGCCTGCCATGGCGATCACGGCCCCCAGGCGTACAGGCCGGTGCTGCTTGCTGTGTATACCCAGCCATCGGCAAAGGCACTCTGCGCGAAATCGAATCCCGGATCCAGTGTCCGCAGGATCGCGCCGGTCGAGCCATTAACTAGGTACGTTTGGTTCGGCCGGTTGGTGTTGTCGTAGGTGCCGACGCCGATGACCCCGCTGCCGTTAATGGTCGGGCTCGTCAGGACCCCGTTCGGCAGCCCGGTGCGCCATCCGATCGCTCCGGTAGCCGGGTTGAGCCGCTCTACCGAGCCTCGGAAGGTCTTGCTGCCGATGGTCGTACCCGGGCCGCCCATGTAGAGGTGATGGCCGTCGAACGCCGCGGCCGCCTGGCACTGGCCAAGGACCTTCTCGCTGGACTTCACGCCGATCCTGCGCTGCCAGACCGTGCTCATGGTGGACCGCCGGAGCCCGTAATAGATGCCGTTCTTGTTGCACGCCCCGACCATCGGTACGGTCTTGCCGTTGATCATGGCGGTGAACAGGGTCGGCGATCCGCCGAAGTCGCCGTCTCCGACAATCTTGGCCTTTGGTACCTGGAACGAGGCAAGGAGCTTGAGCGCGGGGCTCAGCTTGAGGATCGCGATGGTGTGGTAGAGCTGCGTCGCGTTGTCTGCACCGTTGCCGGTCGTCGCGTAGACATTGCCGGATCCATCGACCGCCACGCTCGACCAGACCGAACCTCCCACGTGGCCACTGGGCACCGTATAGAACGTATTCAGCTTGTGTCCGGTGGCCTGGTCGAATTCTGCGACGCCGCCGCGAACCAGGGGGGTATCGCAATTGGACGAGATGCCGACATAGATCCTGCCGTGCGCCACGGTGGGCGAGGACCACTGGAGGTAGTCGTTCACCTTTGTCGACGGGATCGCGATGGCCGAGCGCCACCTCTGCTGCATTGTCACCGCGTCAAATGCATGCAGGTATCCGTCAGGGGCGGCGACATAGACCATGTCCTTGCCGGTCTTCGGGTCGCGGGCGACGGTCGCGGTCGAGGCGAATCCGAAGGCGGCGCAGGTGCGCTTGGGCTGGAAGCCGAGGAAGATCTTCTTCTGCAGCAGCCCCTTTACCGCATCAATCTTGTAGAACCAGCCCGCGAACGAGCCGATGAAGACCGAACCATCGGCTACCACCGGGCTTGACACATACGGAATGTTGAAGTGCCACTTCTGCGCGAGAGTAGGCCCATTGGCTGGCGTAATGGCCGGGTCGGCGGTACGTGACGTGTGCGCGGGGCCGCCCAGGAACGCCGGCCAGTCGGTCGGGCCTACGGCCCAAGCGGAGCCAGATGTCCCGAGCCAGGAACCGGCCACGAACGCGGTCGTGGCCAGAGCGGCGGCCGTTGCGCGGCCGGCAACCTTCACTGAGCGCCTCATGCGCAGTCCTCCCCTAAGCCCGCGGCGCCTCGCAGTGTCAGGGCTGGCGCCATTGAACAGCACCGCGGCCCGCGGTGATCACCCGGCGGCCGCGATCGATCCTCAGCATTATGCACGGGCTGGCCGGCACTTGGCCGCAAATAGTCGCTTTCCAACAGATGGATGAACGCCGGCGAGGAAGGGCGCCCCTCATGTAGCCCTTCCTTGAGGGGCCAGGACTGGGCTGCTGACACCCCCAAGTACCGGGTCTACTTCTGGACACGCCTCGATGGCGATGGTTGGAAGTCAGACGAGTCGGAGCTGGACGCGGCCGATGTCACCGAGGCCATCACCTAGGCCGATGAGCGCGCCGATGGCCGGGACTATCTGCTGTACGCGGTCCTTCCGACGCAGGACGGTCGCGTGGGCCTGGTCAGGCAACACGGGTTCGATCCGACAGAAGGGTGAGCTGCTCCGCTTATTTGGGCTCTGGGAGACGCCGGGACACCATTGCTCCGCCGATACAGCGCTCGACATCGCGAATGACGCTCCTACCCGCGTCGTCTGGCTCGAAGCCCTCGGACGGGTCGACGGAGACTTCGACGACCCATGTCCCTGGGTCCCCCGGCTGGATCTGGGGGCCTGGTCAACGCCGCACCTCTGCAGCAGCGCGCTGGCGTATCGCTCGGCCGCTTCTTGGGAAGTCGCCCCGATCGTCAGGATCCAGCTCATAAGGCATGCTAACCAGCCGGGCTATCACGGCTCGAGCCTGAAGATGCAGTCCATCGAATCGGCAGGCGTCCCATGCGCAATCGTCGTGGCCGCGACGAGTAACCGCCAACCTCCGCGTATGAGGCACACGCACTGGTGGGCACGCCGGTAGCTGCCCCGACCCGGTCGGCCTGGCCGGTGACCTCATCGACGACGTAGTGCCGTCTCACGCGGCATTGCCGATCGAGCGATCGAATCAGTCGATAACGAAGATCCCAAGGTCGAGACCGGCGGCGACAGGGCGCTCTCCGGTTGGCGTCTCCATAACAAAGCTCACCGTCATCCGGTAAGGCTCGGGTCCCTTAAGCTTAGGTATCTCTCCCACAGCGGTTTCCCAGTCATAGGTGACTGTCCCGCCCTCCTTAGAAGACTCGCCCATGTTGATGGTGGATCGGCTTACGACTTGGTTGAAAGAGCCTCCGATCTCCTCGACTGCCAGACTGACGATGCCTACGCCGGTCAAGGAACGGGGAACCTCGAGAGTTCCCGAGACGCTAAACCCACCTTCGCTATCTAGAACATGGGTCGGGGGACCCTTGGGGTCGACAATTGAGTGGACGGACATCGTTCCAGACTCATCTGCTACCGAGAAGATCAAGTTGCCCCAGCCCTCGGTCATTCGCCTACCCTTACCTTGACATCGCGAGAGCCACCACAAGTGTGGCTGCCTCGGCCAGAAGAAGAATGATCGAGTATCTGAATGCGGCCTGCCTTGGCTTCAGCGCTTTGTCATTATCTTGCATGCCTTGTATCATTTTCTCAATCACGAACCGGCGGATGTCGTGCTCCTGATGGCCTTCCGCTTGCCTTTTGAGGATTTCTCTTGCGCTTGGACTGTATACCCAATGCTTTATCGGCCATAGCACAAACATTACCAAGATCCCTATCATCATCAGGATGGTAAGGAGTAGCCAAGCTGACCACGCCGGTAGGACGGCTCCCTTAGCGTGGTTAGCATTAATGAGCCCGAGTCCAGCCGCGAATGAGGTCAACAACGCCGCTACTGTAAGCAGAGAGCCCGCGCGTGTCCTTGTGTTTCCTAGCGTACCGTCCTGAAGCTTCAAAATTTCCTTAGCGGCATCGTATGCCAGGTCGCGCAGCTTCTCACTTCCAGCATCTTCATCAAGTGCCAAGATCCGCCCGCCCTCCTGGTGTCGCGCGCCTTCTGTTATCAAGGTCCTACTCCTACCAGTATCTGGCAACCCGCCTCGTTCCTGGAGTAGTTGCCACGAGCTACGCAGGTTGCTGCAGTCGGACCCGATGAGGAGCTCACCGCGATCCCCCGCGGCACCGCAATGACTGGATCCGTTTCTGGGGGCCGAACCAGAACGCGAGCCACTGAACTTCTTGAACGGCCAGCGCGAGCAGTCGTGGACTTCGCCCTAACTGAAGTAGTTCATTGCAAGTCAGTCGATGAAGTTGGCGTCGACGACGCGTACGACACCTGCGTCGAGCAATGGCTCCGTCCTGTCGTCCGTGCAGCCGGTGCACGCGTCATCGTCTTGTTCGGTGTCTACGCCGGGAAGGCCTTCCACGACTTCTTCGGGGTCCCACCTCGTGCCCCGTTTGACCGGCCCGCGCCAGCTAGAGGGGAACGAACGGATGGTCGTCCAGCTTCCCCACCCGAGCGCCTACGGCCTGCACCGAGACTGCTGGCCACTCACTGCGGAGCAGCTACCGCAGGTCCGGCAATTCCTCCGGTCAGCATGACCGCTCACCTCGTCGGCTCGAGAGTCTGCGCAATTTGACTAGCAAACTGACGGGATGCTGCGCTGCAGATCGGCTGATCTGGCTGGGCGTGGAGGGGGCCGCTATTTTGGAAACTGTCTAACTGCCCTCAGGAACACTGACGAAGTACAGCGGATGTCGCCGCCTGGAGCCGGACCGACGCTGAATTCCTCCTGGCCGGGCTGGAAGTATCGCTGGCGCATCTTCCAGCCGGTCACAGCTGCCCAGAACCGGGCGATGGCGGATGCATCTGAGCAGTCGAACGTAATGTTGAGTACGGCTGATGTCATGGCTAACTCCGCTGTGCTGCGGGCGCCATCCGTCGCGACAGTCAGGGCGCGGCGGGAGGCGCGGGAACGGGACCGAACATGGTGACCGCACCTCCTCTCCCTTTCGCTGGCCGGCCGGGCAATGGCCAATGCACCCGACTATGCCACGGGGCTCACACCACCGGCTCACCAAATGGCGTGAAGCAATATAGGCCGTTGTCCTCGGCTCCGACGAACACGGAATTGTCCATGATCACTGGGCTGCCGCCCAGGCCGGCGCCGGTCTTGGCGAGCCAGACAACCTCGCCTCCGATGCGCAGCCCGGTGACCGTCCCGTTCGACGATTCGGTGAACAACATTCCGGCAGTGACGCTGATGCCCGTCACCGGACCCGCTAGCGGCTCGCTCCACATGGTCGATCCATCGCCTGCTTGCAGGGCGGTCAGCCTGCCGCCAGCTGCTCCGACATACAGGTGGCCGGCCTGGTAGGCCATCGACCCGGTGATCGAGGTGTTCCCGAGCGACTTGGACCACCTGCGCGCGCCCGTGGACCCGGACAACGAAGAGACAGTCCCGTTCTTTGAGCCTACGAAAACCCCGCCCAGCGCGATTACCGGGCTGTTCTCGACCGCGCCGCCGACGGAGACGTGCCAGCGTCTGGATGGGGATCTGGCGCCGACGCGGAATGCGGTGACGGTCCCACTGCCGTCCCCCACCACAACGGTCGAACTTGCCGGGTCGAACGCTGGCGATCCCTCAACCGGCCCGGCCACGGTAGCGGTCCAGGCAACCTTCCCGGTGTTTTCAGCGATCGCGTAGAGCTTGTGGTCGCCAGCGCCGATGTAGACGACGCCGCCGTAGATCACGGGCGAGGACCTCACAGGCCCGCCGGTCGTCACGGTCCACACGAGCTTGCCGGTCTTCTCGGCATAGGCGCTGACAGTGTCGTTCGATGAGCCGACCACGACCAGCTTGCCCGCTGTGTCCACCGCCGGGGAGGAGCTGACCGCACCGCCGACAGTTGCTGACCAGGCAAGGCCGCCGGTACCGATATGGATGGCACTGAGGGTGCCTGAGTTGTCGCCGACGAAGGCCAGCTGATCAGCAACCGCAGGAGAGCTGTCGATCGGCGCCGCTGCCGAGTACACGAAGTACGGACTCATCCGGTACGGCTTGCCAGGCGTCACCTCTTCCGACAGCACGTGGTCGTTCGGCTGGTCACTCGTACGCTCAGTATCGTGGCCGAGCATCGACCATGCACCAGTGATGTACAGCGGCGCCGTCGCGGATCGTCCCGATGCGGTGCCGGTGGCGGTGACGACAGTGAGGCCGAAGTCGAAGGTCGACGGCACCTGCACCCGTGTCCTCGCGAATCCGCCATTCGGTCCCGCCGTTACTGTGGCCAGGAGGCGGCCGGGCAATGACAGCCTCACATGCTCCCCCGACCTGAAGCCAGTCCCTGCGACCTTGATGCCGGAGGACAGGGCAGCCTCGGCGGCTGAAAGCGTTATGTGCGGGCCCGTCGTAACGGGCTGGACGGTCACGGTTCGCTGGACCAGCGCCTGGTCAACCAGGCCATCGCCGTCGGCGGCTCTGGCGGTGAATGTCAGTACGCTGCCTTGTGCGGGGACAGGCACCCCGAGGGTCCAGTTCATCGCGCCGCCAGAACCGCTAAGCGCGGCGTGGTTCCAGGCGGGACCCGGCCGCCATGTCCCTTTGGCGGCGTTCCACCATTGCCCGGCCGGGCCGTTCATCTGCACCGCGACGTTCACCGCTGTCACGGCCGCTGATCCTGCCTGCGCTGTACCTGCCGCCACTACCGGCTTAGCGCCGGGATTGGCGATCACTGAGCCGGCGGCCGGAGCGGTGATAGATGTGGTTGGCAGCGTGCCGTTCGAGCCTCCAGGCGCCAGGTCGTACAGGAAGCCGTCGCTCGACCCGATGAGGAGGTTGCCCGCCGAATCGGCCGGGGAGCTGATGACGTAGCCGCCGGACTTGTACTTGTACAGGACCTGGCCGGTCGCCAGGCTGCTGACCTCGATGTAGCCCTTCAGGTCGCCGTAGACGACGACCTGGTGTCCGGCCGGGCCGGTGACGAGCGGTGAGGACAGCACCTCGGTGTCCGACGGGCCGGCGTCCCCCGACAGCCAGATCTTCTTGCCGGTGACGGCGTCGACGGCTGCCACGCCTACCGGCGTGCCGAAGACCACAGACCGCCCAGCGAGGGCTGCTGTGGAGCGGCCACCGGCGAAATTGGCGCCCGTCGCGGCACCGTAGTCGAAGTGCCACTTGAGTGCGCCCGTCGTCAGGTCGATCGCGTAGAGAATGCGGTCCTTGCCAGGAACGTAGGCCATGCCATGGGCGATCCCGTTGCCGCCGGGCGGCGAGATCGCCGCTCCGGTGCCGAAGTCAGCGAGTCCGCCGACAAGCGACTTAACTCTCCAGAGCGTCGCCCCGGTCCTGGCATTGAGCGCGTAGATGGCGCAGTCGGGGTCCCCGCTGCCGAAGATCACTAGCGGCACCCCGTTGGCGTTGACGCCGTACGCATCGGGGCTCCAACTTCCGGAGAAGACCCGATACGGGTCGCGCTTCCACTCGACCTTGCACGTGGCGTCGCTGATGGCCATCATCGGACCCTGGACCGCGCCATTGTCCTGCACGCCCACGTATAGGGTCGTCACCCCGCCGGGCGGCTTGGCGATCACCGGGCTGGCGAAGTCAATTCCGGTTCCGAGTGATACCCGGCACTGCACCGCGCCCGTATCCGAGTTGACCCTGATCATCCTGCCGCTCACGGCAGTGCCGATCCATAGGTGGGTACCGACGACGCTCGGCGTCGCATGCAGCGGTACCCCGAGCGCATCGGACCAGACGATGGCGCCGTTGGCAGTATTGATCGCCTCGAGGTCGCCGTTCTCGTTGACGACGTAGGCGAGCGTCTCGTTCCTGGCGGCGCTGAACTTAGTCACGGGTGAGGACAGGACAGGGCCGAAGGTGTGGGTCATCCAGCGGACACCGAGTTGAGTGGCGTTCAGCTCGGATATGGCTGGATCCTGGGACACACCGGTCAGGTTCTGGTTGCCGTGGAAGGTCGGCCAGTTCGCGTACTGCGGTGCCGCTGACTTCGCCCGCGGTGCAGAGCTGACCGTGGGACGGAGCGACGTGGCGCTCGCGAACGGCGCGGGTGCGGCGGTCAGCACTGTCAGCATCATCAGCGTGGCCGCGATTGCAGGAAGGACAGTCCGGGTCGCCAGGCACGTCGGAACCTGAGTTCTGTTCGTCCTCGACACCTGGCGGCTCCTTGATGACAGTCCCGGCCGCGATAGGCGCGGCCCTGGCCATTATCAAGACGCATGAAAGGCGCTTTAAGTTAACAACGACGGCATATGATTCTCAAGAGCTATCGCTCAGCTCTACCTCAAGCGACCGTTTGCGGGCCTCGATGAGGAATCGCACGGTCGTTGCGACGAATGGGCCTTCCGCCGCGATTCGCTCGTGCAGAGCGCGAAGCCGGTCGCGGTACGCCGCTACCGTGAAGCCCGGCACGATCCAGATGACCTTCCGCAGGAAGTGAACCACGGCGCCAACGTCGCCGAACTCCATCCGGCCGCG